>Ga0116227_10000087_pt1 | contig 152858 bp, 157 predicted proteins | sample S1TSphgellanicum_FD_89693 | JGI IMG/M metagenome (GOLD analysis project Ga0116227, IMG submission 89693) | Host-associated microbial communities from peat moss isolated from Minnesota, USA - S1T2_Fb - Sphagnum magellanicum MG | ecosystem: Host-associated > Plants > Peat moss > Unclassified...
TCGTATCTTTATACAGTATCCTACGAGCTTATCAGATTTCGTTTTCTTAAAACCGATCATTTACCTTCCGGCATTTGATCCGCTTCGCTACATGTTATATCTTAAAAAAAGAACTTTTCACTTTACCTCACGGCTCAGCTTTATATGTTTTAGCTCCTGTTCCACGTTCAACGTCAGACGTTTTACGTTTCCATTTGCTTAACCTTTCATTTTGTTGAAGATCAAGAATCGCTCCCGGCCTCCTTTGATTACTCGCCTCATTTTCAAAAGGCTTTCTTCGTTTTCTTTCCCCCGTTTCGGGAGTGCAAAGGTAGAAAAGCTTTCTTAATTTCCAAATTTTATTTTCATTTAATTTGGAGGGCGTTTCCCCGGTTAGACCATCGCTTTCGCGCCTCTCCCTACCGTTTTAATCTCCGTCTTTCAACTTCAACCCATACCCCTTTTCCTTCGCTTTTCAATTCACGCGCCCTCGTTTCCGAAGCGGCTGCAAAGATCAGAATCTTTATTGTTTTTCACAAGTTTTATTTCAACTTATTTTAAACTCTTTTCTTCTCTTTATTGCTTCAATGAACGCCCCGCTTTCTCGTTTGCGGGTTACAAATGTACTCCATTTCACGGTTTCTGCCAAAACAAATCTTCCATTTTTTTGTAAACGGATGTAACTGCCTGTTAATTAATAGATATGACATTGCTTTGATTCCGCTTGTAAACCTATTAATAAGGCATCCGCAGTAATTTGTATCTTTGAAGTGTATATGGATAACCTGCTATTTCCCGAAAATTTCCTGGACGACCTGGCGCAAGCACCCGGTTTTGATCGCGAAAACTTTATAAAAGCTCATCAATTAACTGCTGCACCAACCTCGGTTCGTATCAATCCGAACAAAAAAACATCCTTTATTAATGCACAACCTGTGCCTTGGTGCCAGGATGCGTACTATCTGGCCGAGCGTCCGTCGTTTACCTTCGATCCATTATTTCATGCCGGAAGTTATTATGTACAGGAGGCATCGTCTATGTTTATAGATACAATTATGCGCCAGATCAGAAAAATAGAGCCTGAAGAGTCTTTTAAAATTCTCGATTTATGTGCGGCACCTGGTGGAAAGAGTACTTTACTAGCATCAATCATATCCGAAGATGACCTATTAGTAGCCAATGAAATTATCAAAACACGTGTGCCGGTGCTCACCGATAATTTAACACGTTGGGGAAATGCCAATACCATCGGTACTAATAATGATGCAAAAGATTTTGCCAGGCTACCTGGATTTTTCGATGCCATATTAGTAGACGCACCTTGTTCCGGTTCGGGCATGTTTCGTAAAGACCCGGCGGCAATGGACGAATGGTCTGAAGGAAATGTGAAACTTTGCCATCAACGGCAGGAACGGATATTAGCAGACGTATACCCGGCACTCAAAGAAAACGGATACCTTATATATAGTACATGCTCTTATTCTGTTGAAGAAAACGAAAATATCCTCGATTGGCTTTGCCAAACTTTCGGAATGGAAAGTGTACGTATTAATAATATAGATAGTAACTGGGGCATTGTTGAAACGCAAAGCACCGGACATAAAGCATGGGGTTATCGTTTTTATCCGGATAAAGTGAAAGGCGAAGGTTTGTTTGCATCATGCCTTATTAAACGACAAGAAGCGCCCAAACCATCTACCCATAAAAATAAGTTTCAGAAACTGAATGCTAAAGAAATCGATCCACTAAGACCATATATAAAGGCTAGCGAAAAATATCACTTTTTTAAAGTGGCTGAGGATTGGCTGGTAATCCCGGATGTGCATCGCGATAGCATGCTGGCTTTACAAGATAAACTTTACATCAAAAAATCAGGCGTGCGGATTGGTAAACTTGCTGGCCGTGATTTAATCCCTGATCATGAACTGGCCTTAAGCCTTATCATTAACAAGGAGGTTTTCCAGGAAACAGACTTATCCGAAGACCAGGCCATCGCTTATTTAAGAAGGGATAATATAGATATAGAGATCACCCAAAAAGGCTGGAGCTTGATGACCTATAAAGGGGAACCTTTGGGTTGGGCTAAGTTATTGCCGAATAGGATTAATAATTATTACCCAAAGGAGTTGAGGATTTTTTCTACTCTGGAAGCAAAGGAGAAGAATCATTAAAAAGCACGTCATTGCGAGGAACGAAGCAATCGCGAACTTACAGAGCGTCTCTGTATATAGGGGATTGCTTCGTTCCTCGCAATGACGTGCTTGGGTGAACTTGTCTTGTTTCCTGGCTCTTGATTCTATCTTTAATATTCCCCCGTACTCAACATCACCAACGTACACGCCGACAAAGTCTCTATCCCCTTCTCTCTCGCCATTCTGCGTAACTCCCCATTTTCCGTTCCGGGATTAAAAATGATCCGTTTGGGGTTGGTTGCCAATATATAATCATATAATGCAGGTTGGTTTTGGGGGCCAACGTATAGTGTAATGGTATCTATATCATCATGGATAGTTTCAGGCTTTTCAATTTCTACCCCTGCAGCTTCGCCGGTTTTAATACCCACGTTGACTATGGTGTGTCCTGTTCGTACCAAACGGTTAGATGCTAAATAAGCGTAACGGCTTGGATCGGGTGTTGCCCCTAATATTAATGTTTTTTTATCGGCCATAATATTATTATACTCAAATATCGCGCCGGGCGATGAATAGCTTGTCTGCCCGATGTAAAACCATATAACAGAAAAGCTTAATTTTAGTCTATCAAAAATAATTTCAATTTATTTAAAATGTTCTCAAACCACAATCGTCTTCTCTATTAAAAGAGATTACAATTGGTTACAACAACCCTAATGCCCGAAGATAAAAACAGCCATACACTTAATACCATCAAAGCGTATGGTAAAAGTTTGCTGGCTTTTATCCGCAGGCGGGTTAAGAACGATGCCGATGCCGAAGACATTCTGCAGGATGTGTGGTACCAGTTTAGTTCTGTTGTTAATGCCGAACCGATAGCGCAAACGGGTGCTTGGTTATATAAGGTAGCGCGCAACAAAATTACAGACAAGCATAAAAAACGTTCGGAGTCATTAATAGAGGATTTGTTTATTAATAATGATGATGACAGTGACGACGACACTGATTTCACCGCGATTTTAATGCCCGAAACCAGCACGCCAGAAACAGAATACATGCGCAACTTATTTTGGGACGAATTATTTGTTGCCCTGGATGAGTTACCTGTAGAACAAAAACAAGCCTTTGTATGGCACGAACTGGACGATCTATCATTCCAGGAAATTGCCGAACTGACCGGCGAACCCGTGCAAACCCTGGTATCACGAAAACGCTATGCAGTGTTGCACTTGCGCAAGCGGCTAAAACAATTGTATGGAGACATTACAAAATATTAAAAATTAAAAAGATGAAAAGAGTATTTTTTGAAGGACCTGCGAGGTTCATATTTATCCCCATAGCAGTGGCAGCCTTTCTGTCGCTCATCAGCCTAGTAGTAATGCAGTTATGGAACCATTTACTGCCCGATATATTTCACATTGGTGTAATTACCTTTTGGCAAGCCATGGGCTTGTTTATTTTAAGCAAAATATTATTTGGTTTTGGTAAAGGTGGCGGCCGCTTTGGCGGAAACGGCGGTGGTCCTTGGATGCGCAAGCGCATGGCCGAAAAGTTTAAAAACATGAACCCAGAAGAAAAAGCCCGTTTTAAAGAGCAAATGAAAAAACGCATGTGCGATCCACGCGGTTGGAGAGATTTTAATTGGGACGACGAAAGCAGTAATGCCGAAAAATCAGCCCCAAATGTTTAATAAAATATTAGCCACGTTATGAATATACTGGTGTTTAAAACAAGTGTTACACAAGCACAACAAGTTAGTAAGGTAAAAACCTTACTAACTTCTATCCCCAATATTGTAAAATGGAATTTTGATCTGGATGATCCGGAGAATATCCTAAGGGTTATTGCCGATCAGCTATCGCCAAGGCAAGTAGAATCTGTTTTGCAAACTGCAGGTATTAGCTGCCAGGAATTGGACGATTAACCGTTGATGATCTTGGTTAAAATGGCAATTTGACCGGCGTGATAAATTTGATGCTGGATAAAACCATCTACCAGTTCTGCATGGGTGGTAACAGGCTCGCCACCACGCTCGTCGTTAATGGGTTCGTCCCATTGGTCGGCAGGCAGGTTGCGGATTGCTTTTACCAGGTTTGTGTTTACCAGTTTCAGATCCGAAATCCAAAGTTTCCAGGTTTCTTCATCGGGTGTTCCGGGAGGAGGCCAGTCGCCGCTTACAGGTTTACCTGCCGTTTTTCCGTTTATGCGATCAAGTACTTCTTCGGTCCAGCTGAACATGTGGAGCACAATTTCGGCAATGGTATGTGCTGCACCGCTTGGTTTCTCGAAAGCGGTTTCGAAACTCACATTTTCAATGATGGTATATATAGGCGTGCCGTACCATGGCTCACCGTATAATACGTTGTCTAATTTCTTTTCTAATATTTCGGCAGTAGTACTCATTAGTTTAAAAATTTAAATGCCGCATCGGCACAATTGATCCCGTCTATTGCAGCAGAAATAATGCCACCAGCATAACCCGCGCCTTCGCCACACGGAAATAAACCGGCAACTTGTGGGTGCTGCAGTGTCTCTTTATCGCGTGGCACTTTTACCGGCGATGAGGTACGCGACTCTACCCCTACCAATATCGCTTCGTTGGTATAGTAACCTTTCATCTTTTTACCAAAAACAGGTAAGGCTTTTTGCAATCGCCGGTGCAACCAATCTGGTAATACATTTATCAGGTCAACACTTTTACAACCGGGTAAATAAGAATTTGTTGGTAGATCACGGGAGATCCGGCCTTCCACAAAATCAATCATCCGTTGTGCGGGTGCAACTAAATTACCACCACCTGCTGTGAAAGCCAGTTTTTCTATATCGTGCTGAAAATTCAGTAAGCGGAAAGGATCATCATCCCTGCCCGGTACGTCTTCCAGATTAACCTGCACTACGGTACCCGAATTGGCGAAGGGATTATTCCGTTTAGATGGACTCCAACCGTTAACCACAATTTCGTTATGATCTGTTGCGCAGGGTGCGATAATACCACCGGGGCACATGCAAAAGGAGAACACGCCCCGATTTTCAACTTGCTCTACCAAACTATAATAAGATGGCGGCAGGTACTCGCCTCTAACTTCGCAGTGGTATTGCGCCTGGTCGATAATTTCCTGTGGATGTTCTATCCGGACACCCAATGCAAATGCTTTGGCTTCTATTAATATATTTTGGCGGTGCAGCATTTCGAACACATCACGCGCCGAGTGGCCTGTTGCCAGGATCACTGCTTTGGATTCCAGCTTCTCACCTGATGAAAGTTCGACACCTTCTATTTTACCAAAGTTTACCACCAAGTTAACCACACGGGCATCAAACCGTACTTCGCCACCGGCATTCTCGATGGTTTCGCGCATGGCGGTGATAATCTGCGGCAATTTGTTGGTACCAATGTGCGGGCGGGCATCTACCAAAATATCTTCGGTAGCGCCATGGTCGGTAAATACTTTGAGTACTTCGTTTACATCTCCGCGTTTTGTTGAGCGGGTGTAGAGTTTACCGTCCGAGTAGGTTCCTGCGCCACCTTCGCCGAAGCAATAGTTAGAATCTGGGTTAACCAAGCCTTGTTTATTAATATTGGCCAAATCGCGGCGGCGTTGTTTTACATCTTTACCACGTTCCAACACTATAGGCTTCATGCCCTGCTTAATGCATTGTAAAGCGGCGAACAAACCAGCCGGACCTGCCCCTATAATAATAACCGGGCGGGCATCTTTAACATTGGGGTAATTAATCACCTGATGCTCCTGCGGCACGGGTTCATTTATATAAGCACGAACCTGCATGCGGTAAACCACCTTACGGCCACGGGCATCTATAGATCGCTTTAATATTTTAATACCGGTAATTTGTTGGGCGGGAGTTTTCAACGCCGTAGCTGCAATGAGCTTTAGCGCCTCAATATCCTCATGTTGTTCAGGCGAACAAACGATCTCGGTTTCTTTTATCATATCCTAATGCCGGGTTTTTATCCCGGATGATGCAAAGTTAGCAAAATCAGATTTATTGATGCAAAAGTGTTCGGGCGTGTACGCTTGGTGTACGGTAACGTACGGTTTAGATTGTCATTTCAAAATAAAACAACTGATTATCAATTACTTAATCTATTGGTGCCAAAATTGGCATAGGGTATACATCAAACAAACAATGTCATGATCGTTGAAAATACATTATTACGGATTTGGGAAGGTTGCAAAGTGAACGACCGTAAACAACAAGAATTATTATATAAAGTACTGGCACCCAAAATGCTTGCCGTGTGCATGCGCTATACTACAGACCGTGATGAAGCACAAGATGTTTTACAGGAAGGCTTTATCAAGATCTTTAAAAATCTGCACAATTACCGTGGCGAAGGCAGCCTTGAAGGATGGATCCGCAGGATAATGGCGCATACTGCCATATCACGCTACCGCAAATTAAAACCGATGCTGTTGAGCGAAGAAATCTCTGAAAACAGTGTGCCTTGCTATGCATCAAACCAAAATAATAAAATGGAAGCGCAGGAACTGATGAACATTATTCAGCAATTGCCAGGCAACTACCGTTCTGTTTTTAACCTGTATGCTATTGAAGGTTACAGCCACCAGGAAATAGGCACCATGCTGGGTATTACAGAATTATTATCACGTACTACCCTGCACCGTGCCCGTGGTATTTTGAAAAAGAAAGTTTTACAGTTGGAGGCTTATCAGGCTAACTAACCTATAGCTATTCACTTTTAGCATTAATGCCACCACAATATGAAAAGTTGAGCTATTATTAACAGCAGCATTATCCCATAAAATTTGGTATTATAATTGGGATTTATTCCTAAATAAAGGACCAGCATCACAAGTCCCAAGATGATTCCTATTGAGGATGTGAAAAATGTTGCCAAACCAATAGCCTCACCGCCGGTGGATAGAGACCTCACCGCTTGTTGTGAAAAGCGATATTGCATATACACAACTCTGGCCCATAACAAAGAATATATCAAATAGGCCGTTATACTAACCGGGTAGTTTTTTAAAAACACAACATCTTTTTCCATAATCATAAGGTTTTCATTCTTAATACCACGGATACAAATAGGTAACCCCTTATAACTATTGCCATAAGGGGTTAAACAATTCGTTGCGCTCTATTATTTATGGCTGCTACCCATATAAAACACCAACTCGCCACCATTGGTAATGTCGCTGTGTTTTATGGTGAGGCCGGTAAGCGGTTGGCCATTTAAGGTCATCTTTTGGATGTAAACATTTTTATCGCTTTGGTTTTTTACGTTGATGGTAAACGTTTTGCCATTGTCCAATTTTATAACTGCATTGTTGATAGCCGGGCTACCTATCGAGTACTCATCCGATCCCGGCGCTACCGGGTAAAAACCTATCGTGCTGAAAATATACCAGGCGCTCATCTGGCCGGTATCATCATTACCACCTAAACCGTCAGGCGCCGGTCCGTACATTTTTTTCAGGATCATGCGGATGCGTTCCTGCGTTTTCCAGGGCTTATCAGTCCAGTTATATAAATAAGCTACGTGGTGGCTTGGCTCATTACCATGTACATAGTTGCCGATAATACCATCGCGGGTAATATCTTCTGTCTCGGCAAAAAACTTATCCGGTAATTGCATGGTGAATAAAGAGTCGAGATATCTTACTACACGCTTATTACCCCCCATTAGTTCAATCAATCCTTTCGGATCTTGCGGAGCAAACAGGGTATAGTTCCAGGAGTTACCCTCAATAAAGCCCTGGTTAATGGTAGTCAAGGCATCAAAGTTTTTGCGGAAGGTACCATCGGCCAGTTTAGGGCGCATAAAGCCAACTTTAGGGTCGTACACGTTTTTATAGTTTTGTGAACGTTTGATAAACTCCTCGTAAATATCATTACGGTTCAGTTTCTTAGCCATTTGCGCAATCGCCCAATCGTCAAAAGCATATTCTAAGGTTGAAGAAACTGATACTGCGCTTCTTTCATCTGGGATATAACCTTTGTCAATATACTCGCCAATACCTTCGTAATCGCGGTGACGGGCGGTGGCTACGCAGGCATCCAATGCTTTATTAACGTCAAAATCAACATTACCTTTTGCAACAGCATCGGCAATTACGGCAACACTATGATAACCGCTCATACACCAGTTCTCGTTACCCGAGTTTGACCATACCGGCAGCATGTGTTCCGGGCTTTGATCGTAGTGCATTAGCATAGAGTTAATCATGTCTGTATTGCGTTTCGGCTCAATGATGTTGAACAACGGATGCAATGCACGATAGGTATCCCATAATGAAAAGGTAGTATAATTAGTAAAGCCTTTAGCATTATGTACGTTTTGATCCAATCCTTTATAATTGCCATCAACATCCATATAAATGGTTGGGTTAATCATGGCGTGGTACATGGCAGTATAAAAATTCTGCTTCTCGGTTACACTTGGCGATTGGATCACAATTTTATGTAATTCGGTTTCCCATTGCTGCTGACCTGCTTCTTTAATCTGGTTAAAATCCCAGCCCGGTGCTTCCGCTTTCATGTTGGCCAGAGCGCCGTCCATGCTTACCGGCGAAAGGGCTACTTTAATTTTAATCTTCTCGCCTTCTTCGGTTTTAAAATCGAACCAGGTTTTAATTTCACGGCCAGCTATCTCCGGGAAGTTTTTGTTGGAGTTGAATTTTCCCCAGAAACCGCCATACACACTTTTGGCATCGTACTTTTTAAAGCCATGGCCAATGAATGCTTTCGAGAAAGACATAGCGAAGTATAATGTACGGGTACGGGCCCAACCACTGGTTTCTCTGAAACCAACCACGGTACTATCATTAATCACGCGTAAATAAGTCCACACGTTTTTGCCGGGGTAGTTATACAGGTTGGCCGTCATATCCACAATAATGTGGGCATCATCTGCTTTAGGGAAAGTATATTGATGAATGCCAACACGGGTGGTGGTGGTTAGCTCGGCAGTAATATCATGATCGTCGAGTTTTACTTTGTAATAGTTGGCTTCGCTTACTTCATTTTGATGCGAAAACGCCGAACGGTAGCCACTCATAGGTTTATCTGCAGTACCAGGGTTTAACTGTAATTTTCCGGTAGTAGGCATAATTAATATATCGCCCAAATCAGAGTGACCTGTTCCGCTAAAGTGCGTATGGCTAAAGCCTACAATGGTTTTATCATCATACTGATACCCGGCACAATACTTATATACATCGGGATTATATTTTCCGTTAAGTACATAGCTTGCAGTATCTGTTTCGGGGCTTAATTGCACCATACCAAACGGAACTGTTGCCCCCGGATAAGTATGCCCCATACGTTGGGTACCTATGATAGGCTTTACATACTGAATTAGGTTTTCGTTTTTAACAGATTGTGCGTTTACGGCGATATTGCCCAGCACCAACGTTAATAGAAGAAGTTTTTTTTTCATGCAGATCTTTATGCCTCAAATATAAAAACTTAGCGGTAAGTTGCCCCGACATATATTGCCAAGATGTCATTACATTTACCAATTGTAACAACGGTATGTTATTTGTATCTAATTCAATATATTCAAAAAAATAAAATCGATCTAAAATGAAAAAATTATTCACAGCAATATTTGCCTTAGTAGCAGTAATGTCATTAAGTTCATGCAGTTACAATAGCATTGTTAAAATGGATGAAGATACCAAAGCTAAGTGGGGTACGGTACAAAGCCAGTACCAGCGCCGTGCCGATTTAATCCCTAACCTGGTTGCTACCGTAAAGGGCGTAGCCAACTTCGAAAAAAGCACGTTAACCGCAGTTACCGAGGCCCGCGCCAAAGCAACTTCAATACAGGTTGACCCAACTAAGTTAACTCCCGAAACTATCCAGAAATACCAGGCTGCACAAGGCCAGTTAAGTACTGCTTTAGGCCGGTTACTGGTAGCATCAGAAAACTACCCTAACCTAAAAGCTAACGAGAACTTTACTGCCCTGCAAGCACAGTTAGAAGGCACAGAAAATCGCATCAGCGTTGCCCGTATGGATTTTAACAACTCTGTACAGCTTTACAATAGTGCAATCCGCGAGTTCCCTGCTAACTTGACCGCTAAAATGTTTGGCTTTGCCCCTAAAGGGTACTTCCAGGCAGATGCAGCCTCACAAGCAGCGCCGAAAGTAAGCTTCTAATAATTTTGAATGAGTGAATGATAGAATAAATGAATATTAGCCATTCTATCATTCATTCAGAAATTAATTCTATCATTCTCTCATTCATTCCTTCTATCATTATTCCCATGGCCCTATTTAACGACGAAGAGCAACAGCAAATCCGCAAGGCGATTGAGGCTGCCGAAAAAAACACATCCGGCGAGATAAGGGTATGTGTAGAAAAAAATTGCAGTGAAGAGGTCCTTGATCGCGCTGCCAAATACTTCTATCAACTGGATATGGAGAAAACACGTCTGCGTAATGGTGTGCTGATCTACCTCGCAACGGTCGACCGCAAATTTGCCATTATTGGCGATGCCGGAATTAATGCAGCTGTGCCGTCTAATTTTTGGGATGAAACCAAACATGCAATGCTTGACCAGTTTAAAATAGGCAACATGGTAGAGGGCATTGTTACGGGTTTAAACCTGGCGGGCCTGCAATTACAAAAATATTTCCCTCATCAACTAGATGATAAGAACGAGTTATCTGACGATATCGCCTTTATGGATGGCGATTAACCCCTATTATAATGTTTAAGAAATTATTACTGGCATTTAGCCTGGTATTAACCTGCAGCCTGGCGTGGTCGCAACAGTTTCCACCGAAACCCAATACGCTGGTTGCCGATTTTACCAATACGCTTAATGATAGCCAAAAGGAACAATTAGAACGTAAGCTGGTTGCATTTGACGATTCTACCTCTACCCAGGTGGCCGTGGTATTAATCAAGTCTGTAGGCGATTACGATATTAACGAATACGGTACGATGTTGGGCCGCAACTGGGGTATAGGGCAAAAAGGTAAAAACAACGGTATACTGGTATTGGTGGCAGTTGCCGATCATAAAATTTCCATCCAAACCGGTTATGGTGCCGAAGGTGCTTTACCCGATGCCATTACCAATAAAATTATCCAGGAAGATATTAAGCCCCATTTTAGACAAAGCGACTATTATGGCGGTTTAGATTTGGCTACAGATCATATTATCCAATACACCAAAGGCGAGTACAAAGCTGATCCTAACAAAAAGAAGCATGGCAAAGATGAAGGTGGCGGCAGTGCCGGCGTTATTATCATTATCATCATTGTAATCCTGATCATTGTTTTCAAAAATCGCGGAGGCGGTGGCGGCGGTGGTCAGATTATTGGTCGCCGTGGTGGTGCTAATCCTTTCTGGTGGTTCCTTGCTGGCAGTATGCTGGGCGGTGGTAACCGTGGCGGCGGCGACTGGGGAGGTTTCTCTGGTGGTGGTGGCGGTTCTGGCGGAGGAGGCGGTGGCGGCTTCGGTGGTTTTGGCGGCGGTAGCTTCGGTGGCGGTGGTAGCAGCGGAAGCTGGTAACCCGTAATTAACACTAACTATGTATTCCAGAGACCTTATTTTAAACGAAACGCAGAAACTTGCCCAAATTTTGGCCAAACTGCTGGGCTTAAAAAATGATGACAACGAATTAGAGACCCAGGCTTTTTTTAAAAGCACCTTAACCGGCGAGTTTGGAATAGAGGAACCACAGTTATTGCAATTAACAGAAATTGAGTTTAAGGAATTATTAAGTAAAAAAGCCTATCGTACCGAACAACTTGATGCTTTAGCTAAGCTCTTTTACTACCAGGCATTGCCTTTAAAGCCTGATCCCGATACGTTAGCATGGCTACAAAAAGCGCTTATTATTTTTGATGTTTTAGAAAAAGAACATCATACCCAATTGTTTGATAATATACCGATCAGAAAAAATATTGATCAATTTATAAAAGACTACCATGCGTGATTTAAAGTGGAAAAAACTGTCATCTACATATATACATAAGGGCCCTTGGGCCACACTGCGCCAGGACGAATGCGAAATGCCTGACGGACGCATTGTTGAAGATTATTTTGTGCTCGAGTATCCTAATTGGGTAAACGTAGTAGCCATTTCTGAAGATAATAAAGTAATTATGGTACGCCAGTATCGTCACGCAGGTGGTATTGTCTCACTGGAAATTCCGGGTGGGGTAATCGATGGCGACGAAGCCCCTGAACATGCAGCCAAACGCGAACTGTTGGAAGAAACAGGTTACGAGTTCGATAAAATTGAACTAATGGGTTATGTGTTTGCTAACCCCGCAACCGCTAACAATATTACCTACGCCTACCTGGCAACCGGCGGCAAAAAGGTAAGCGGACAATCGTTAGATGAACACGAAGAAATTATCATTGAAGAATATACAATTGAAGAAGTAAAGCAAATGCTGCTTGATTTTAAAATCCCGCAGGCTTTGCATTGTACTGCTTTGTTTCAGGCTTTGGTGAGGTTGGGTGAGTTGAAGTAGACAATAAAACCTTTTTGAAGCAGTTTTGTTATTTATTATATTAGAGTTGTTATGAAAGATATACTTGACATACCACGTACTGCAATGGAAGTATTTGAAATGCTACCAGAAGGGACCGCCTGTGAAGTAATTGATAATACACTTTACATGTCGCCTTCACCTACCATCACTCATCAAAGATTATTAGGAAAAATCTTTAATAAGATTTCATCATTTGCCGAAGAAAACAATATAGGAGAGGCTTTTATCTCTCCGAGCGATGTTTACTTAAACAATGGACAAAATGTTGTTCAGCCCGATGTATTCTTCATCAAAAAAGAACGTTCAAATATTATCCAGACTAAAGGGATATTTGGCGCTCCCGATTTGATTATCGAAATATTGTCAACCAATAAAATCCACGATCAGGAAAGAAAGTTAGAATTATATCGTCAGAACTTAGTTCATGAATATATTATCATCGATCCAGAGACTAAAGAGGTTTGGCATTATCTGTTACAAGGAGATGGATATCCACAGAAGCCCTCAGCAAACGGAAAATTATTTATAGAACAATTAAGCTTAGAACTACTTTTTTAAGTCATCCCTCCCTACTTAGTTTCATTGCTAGGAGGAACGACGCGGCAATCTCGTAGCTATACAGATCGAATAAGTGTTGGCGACGAGATTGCTTCGTACATCGCAACGACACAGAATATGATAAAACAAAAAGCCCTGCAAAATGCAAGGCCTCTCGTTTTGGGTTTATAAAACTGATTAAGACATTTTTAGCTTTTTCTGAATATCAGCAACGTAGCCTTTAAATTTTTTATCGGTATCTATCAAGTCTTCTACAGTTTGGCAGGCATAGATCACAGTTGAGTGATCGCGACCACCGAAAAAGTTACCTATTGTTTTAAGTGAGCTCTTGGTATGTGCTTTAGCCAGATACATCGAGATTTGACGGGCCTGTACAATTTCGCGCTTACGTGTTTGTGATTTCAGCATTTCGATAGGCACTTCAAAGTACTCGCAAACCAAGCTCTGGATGTATTCCATCGAGATTTCCTTGGTCGAGTTTTTAACGAAGTTCTTCAGCATTTGCTTAGCCAAGGCCAAATCAATTTCCTTACGGTTAAGGGTTGATTGTGCTAATAAAGATACCATTGCACCTTCCAGCTCACGTACGTTGTTATCAATATTGTGGGCTACGTACTCGATAACATCATTAGAGAGTTCGATACCATCCTGATAGATCTTATTTTTAAGGATCGCCATACGGGTTTCCAGATCAGGGATCTGTAAATCTGCAGAAAGGCCCCATTTGAAACGTGATAGCAAACGTTCTTCTAAACCAGCCAGATCTTTAGGCGCTTTATCTGATGTAATGATCAGCTGACGGCCTGATTGGTGCAGGTGGTTAAAGATATGAAAGAAAAAATCCTGTGTTTTTTCTTTACCAGCAAAGTTGTGCACATCATCCATGATCAACACATCGATCGCCTGGTAAAAGTTAACGAAATCATTAATGTTGTTATGCTTCAAAGCGTCAACAAACTGCTGGGTAAATTTTTCGCACGATACATAGAGTACCAGCTTGTCTGGCAGTGTACGTTTAATCTCGTTACCAATAGCTTGTGCCAGGTGGGTTTTACCCAAACCAACACCGCCGTATATCATTAATGGGTTAAAAGAAGTACCACCGGGTTTAGCAGCTACGGCATAACCTGCAGAGCGCGCTAAACGGTTGCAATCTCCTTCAACAAAGTTTTCAAAAGTATAATTCTGGTTAAGTTGCGGATCTACGTGTAGCTTTTTAAGCCCCGGTATCACAAACGGATTTTTAATGTCCTTATTTATAGAGATGGGGATTGGCATTGATTGATTTTTCGCTTCGGCACCATTACCGTTAGATGGCATATTGGTAGTATATGGTTTACTAGAAGACGATTGTTCTACAACAATATTGTATTCTAAGCGGCCTTCATCTCCCAATTGCTTCTTAATGGTTTTACGCAGCAAGCCTACATAATGTTCTTCTAACCATTCGTAAAAAAATAAACTTGGTACTTGTATTGTAAGAACACTCCCATCAACCCTTAAAGCTTTTATCGGCTCGAACCATGTTTTAAAACTCTGGGCCGGGATGTTATCTTTAATGATCTGAAGACAGCTATTCCAAACGTTAGTACAAGTTTTTTCCATATATATTTTTAATAAACCTCTGATTAGTAACCTTCAACAAAACTTAGTTAGTGGCCGCTACGGAACATCGAATATTCAGAAAAAAATCGGATTAAAAAATTAAATTTTAAATTTTTCTAACATTAAATTTATGTTATACTAATGTCAAAAAATGGCCTAATAGCCTCAAAAACAAACTTTTCCAAGCATCCCTATTTTTTCTCTTAATTTTATGTTTCATGATTTTCGTCCTAAGCAAATAAACCGCTCGGGCGAATAACTAACAAATGTTAACAACTCAGTGTAGCAACTTTTGCTCCATTTTTAGTTGTTTTTACACTATAAATTACAAGTATCTGGAATAGCGATAAATATAATTTTGGCACCTGGTGCGGGGTAAAAAACACCAAAAAAAGCCGATCTATTTAGTACTCGCCAAACACGCTTCGCAGCACATCTGCTATCTCGCCCAGGGTGGCATAAGCTTCAACTGCCCTTAATATATAAGGCATCAGATTGTCTTCTCCTGCGGCTGCTGCTTTTAGTTGTTCTAATAAAAGATCAACATCCATTTGAACGCGCTGGGCTTTTAATTGTTTCAACTTTTCTATCTGATGCGTACGAATTGAATCATCAACTCTAAACACATCTTTGAGATGAAGTGCCTCTTCTGTAAAACGATTAACACCTACCAACACACGCTCGCCACTTTCTATTTCGTTTTGATATTGATAGGCCGATGCTGCTATTTCCTGCTGCATGTAATCTTGCTCAATGGCTTTTACAGAACCGCCCATAGCATCTATCTTATCAATATAAACCTGTGCGGCTTTCTCTATCTCATCCGTAAGGGATTCTATAAAATATGAGCCTGCTAAAGGATCAACCGTATCTGTAACGCCACTCTCAAATGCGATGATCTGCTGGGTTCGCAGGGCGATTTTGGCGGCTTCTTCTGTCGGTAGCGACAAAGCCTCATCATAACCATTGGTGTGCAGCGATTGTGTACCGCCCAACACAGCGGCCATAGCCTGGGTGCTTACCCTTACTATATTATTTAAAGGTTGCTGCGCCGTTAAAGTAGAACCGCCGGTTTGGGTATGAAACCGCAGCTTTTGAGCCGACGGATCGGTAGCGCCTAACTCTTTAGTAATATGTGCCCACATACGGCGGGCAGCCCTGAACTTGGCTATCTCTTCGAAAAAGTTGTTATGGCAGTTAAAGAAGAACGACAAGCGTTTGGCAAATACATTAATATCAAGCCCCTTGCCTTGCGCAGCCTGTAAATAGGCTTTACCATTTGCCAGTGTAAAAGCCAGCTCCTGCACGGCAGTCGAGCCTGCTTCGCGAATGTGGTAGCCGGAAATAGATATCGTATTCCATTTTGGCACCTCGGTGCTGCAATAGGCAAATACATCGGTAATGAGCCGCATTGATGGCGTGGGGGGATATATATAAGTACCGCGCGCGGCGTACTCCTTTAATATATCATTTTGGATAGTACCAGATAACTGTTTTAGATCTGCACCCTGCTTTTTGGCCAATGCTATGTACATCGCCAATAAAATACTGGCGGTGGCATTGATAGTCATAGAGGTGGTGATGTTTTGCAGGGTGATGCCCTCAAACAAAATCTCGATGTCCATTAACGAATCAATGGCTACGCCTACTTTACCTACTTCGCCTTCAGATAGTTCGTGGTCAGAGTCGTAGCCGATTTGCGTTGGCAGATCAAACGCGACAGATAAACCCGTTGTACCTTGCTTTAGCAGATAATGATAGCGCTTATTAGATTCTTCGGCAGTAGAAAAGCCGGCGTATTGCCGCATAGTCCACAGCTTGCCCCGGTACATATCGGGCTGCACGCCCCTGGTGTACGGAAACTCGCCGGGAACTTCAGCCCCCTCAGCATTATAAACGGGTTTAATTTCTATACCCGATGAGGTGAACCTTTTCTCCGCCATAATATTAGATTAGAAGATAAAATCCATGTCTTTTTTCACCATGGTAATGGCAATATCATACGGATTTATTTCCAGTTGGTTTAAATGGGTCAGCGTTAATCTGCTTACATCCATGCCGGTAGCATCAGCAGGCAAAGTACGAATTACGTTATTAAACAGATTAATAGTATCATCTTTTACCTTTTTTACTACCTGCCAAGCTTCATTACTTACGTAAATTTGCTGACTGATGTTATGCTGATATTCGGTATTGATTTCATTGGTTATAATAACCTGCAGCTCTTGCGGGGTATAGGCCGGGGCATTGATCCGCACCAACAGGTTACTTGGGTTTACCCTTTCTATCAACAAAACCATGCGCTCATAAGCCTGCAAACGCAATGGCAGGGTTTGATTGCTAATTGATTTTTTGATCTCCAGCACCTGGATACGCTCCGCCCGCAGGATGTATGGTTTAATTAAAACAAAGGCAACGCCAACGGTGCCCAGTCCTGCAATAAGATACTTTAAAATGTCCAGTAAGTAACTGATAGAAATCATAGGTAAATTTAAATGTTAGGTAACGGTCAAATAAAAGGTTACCCGAACAAAAATCTGCATTTTACCTTATATTTGTATAGCTAAATAAAAATATAAGATGAGTACTGTTGTTGAAAACCTAGTGGCGCCTGTTACTTTTACCGATGGTGCTGTAAAAGAGATAAAAAAATTAAAATACCAGCAAGAGTTGAATGATGATTTCGGCCTGCGCATAGGTGTTGAAGGTGGTGGTTGCGCTGGTATGAACTACATACTTGGCTTTGACCAACTGAAAGACGGCGATCAGATCTATACGATCAACGAAGTTAAAGTTTACATGCACAAGGCACACGGTATGTACCTTGCAGGTATGCAAATTGATTTTCAGGATGGTTTAAATGCACGTGGCTTTACCTTTAACAATCCAAATGCTGCCAGCACCTGCGGTTGCGGTACATCATTCTCGGTATAATAACTCAAAAAAATATTTTTACAAAGCAGCTTTCGGGCTGCTTTTTTTGTTTATTAGAACTATAAAGTTCTATTTGATGTTATTCTGCCATATGAAATTAAGACTTGCTGCACTCCTAATATTATCTCTGCCTATAATAACTGCTCATGCCCAACTAACTCGGGGCTTTAGTCCCATTGAGTATATGGAAATGCTACGGGCATCCAAACTACAAAGCGATACTGCTTTGAAGAAAGATCAAACTCCACTTCCGTTATTTTATAAACAGATATATACCTCTCCGGTTGGACCATTGAAAAATCGTTGGGATCTTTTTACAAGTGGAGATAGAGCTGCCATCATTATCCGCGGCACAACAACAGATCAAAGTAGTTGGATGGAAAACTTTTACGCCGCCATGGTACCTGCAAACGGGCAGTTGCATATTGATGATAGTACCACCTTTAAATACCATTTAGCGCAGAACCCCAAAGCTGCTGTGCATATAGGGTGGTTAATAGGCATGGCGTATCTGTCTAAAACCATCGTACCGCAAATCAACAAGCTATATACCGAGCAACACATCAAAAACTTTATCATTTTTGGGCATAGCCAGGGAGGAGCCATTGCCTATTTACTTCGCTCTTACCTGGCCGATCTGCAAGATCAGAAGATCATCCCTGCAGATATCGTTTTTAAAACCTATTGCAGTGCTCCGCCCAAACCGGGCAATACTTATTATGCCTATGATTATGAATACCTAACCCGTGGCGGCTGGGGACTGGCTGTTGTCAATACCTTAGACTGGGTTCCCGAAACGCCATTTTCGGTACAAACCTTAAGCGACTTTAATGATGTTAACCCTTTTAAAGATGTGAGCAAAATAGTAGGCAAACAAAAGTTTTTTGTTAGATTGTATTTAAACCATGTTTACAATCAGCTTAAAAACCCATCGTACAAAGCACAGAAAAATTATGAGAAGTACCTGGGGCATAAGGTATATGGTTTTATTAAAAAAGACCTGCCACAACTAACCGAACCAGAATACGCACCCACCAATAATTATGTACGATGTGGAACGCCTGTGATTTTAGTCCCCGATGCTAATTACGATAAAGTATTTCCAGCCGATCCTAAAAACCTGGTGTTAAATCACCTGTTTTACCCCTACTATTACCTTACCCAACAAATTTATTTACATAACTAATAAACTGCTGTAACAAAGCATACAGGCTGGTGGTCTAACCCCCGTATAATTCATAATTTTATCGCATGCCTGTACAAACCAGTTTTAAAGAGAATGTGGCCATAGCCATGCAATCCATCGCCGGAAACAGGCTGCGCACCTCTCTTACCGCTCTTATTATCGCAATTGGTATTATGGCGCTGGTGGGTATATTAACTGCCATCGAAGGTATCAGCCAGTGGACTAATGAGGCTTTCTCTAGCATGGGGGCCAATTCCTTTACCATGCGTAACCGGGGTTCGGGCATTAGTTTTGGCGATGGCGGGCACCGTAAATATTATAAAGCTATCCGCTATGATGAGGCTGTAAGGTTTAAGAAAACCTTTAAACTGCCAGTACAGATCTCTATTAACACCTATGCATCACAAGCTGCAACTGCCAAATACGGCGATATTAAATCGAACCCCAATATTGTAGTTTTAGGTGCTGATGAAAATTACCTATTAACGGGCGGCTACAAACTGGCCTCGGGTCGTAATTTTTCTTCGTCTGAGTTGGAGCATGGCACCAACGTAGTTATTATCGGCGATGATATTCGTAAACGGCTATTTAAAACAGAAAACCCCATCAATAAGCTGATGCTGATTGGTGCCAACAAATTCAGGGTTATAGGATTATTGCAATCTAAAGGATCGAGCGCAGGCATGGGTGGTGATAAAATTTGTATTATCCCGGTATTTAAAGCCAAGCAAATAACCACAAGTACCAACCCCTCATTTACTATTAGTGTGATGGTAAACAACCCGGGAGCTTTAGAAGCAACCGTGGGTGAAGCAACATCTGCGTTTAGAATTATACGGGGCCTAACGGTAGAAAAAGATAATAACTTCGAAATTACCCGGAGTGACTCTATACAACAGCAATTAGCGGGTCAGCTTGCCGGGATACAGCTTGCTGGTTTTGCAGTAGGTATCATAACCTTACTGGGTGCTGCTATTGGCTTAATGAATATTATGCTGGTATCTGTAACCGAGCGTACCCGCGAAATTGGCGTACGTAAAGCCATTGGCGCAACGCCGGCCATTATCCGTAAACAGTTTTTGATCGAAGCCATTGTGATATGTCTTATCGGCTGTATCGGTGGTATTATACTGGGTATGGGCGTTGGTAACCTGATTGCGATACAAATTAGCGGACACTTTGTAGTACCATGGATGTGGTTGCTGATGGCCTTGATAATCTGTACCGGTATTGGCCTGGGCTCGGGATATTACCCCGCAAAAAAGGCCTCTAAACTTGATCCGGTTGAGGCCTTGCGTTACGAATAATTGAAACTTAACTATTAACTATAATAACAGCTTATTTTTTAAAGGCTGCTGATCAAACAGCAGCCTTTTTAAATAGGGTTCGCGCAATGCATCTTCAAACGCAGCGGCGTGGCGGGGATGGTGCATATCGCTTGATATAAAATCTATCAAACCTGCATCTATCAATTGTTCGGCTATTTGCTTACAACTTTGGCCGTAATAGCCAACCAATGAGTTGGTGTTTAACTGCAATAAGCTCCCCCACTCTCTAATTTCTATGTATTCTTTTAGTGTTAGATACGAATAGCGTTCGGGGTGCGCCAATATAGGCGTATAACCCTTTGCCCGCATTTTTTTGATGATCTCGATTACATTGTGCGGTTTGCTTACAAACGATAATTCAAACAGCACATAGTTATCGCCCATTGTTAATAACGATCCTTCATCAATTCGTTGTTCAAAAAGCTCATCTAAAAGGTACTCGGCAGCGGCACTTATTTCAATATCCATGCGCTCCTCCACCAACCTTTTTTTCAGAATATTTAATGCAGCGGTAATAGATTCGGGCGTATTGCGATACAGATCGGCCATCACATGCGGCGTGGCAATAATTTTTTTAATCCCAAGGTCCATCATCTTTTGGATGAGTACCAAAGATTCTTCTATCGTCTGCGCGCCGTCATCAATACCCGGCAGTACATGCGAGTGCATATCAACAGCAATGCTGTCGTAATTAAACTCAATACTGCGGGTAACGGCTTTCTCTTTCCTTCGTTTAAAAAGCCCGAACATAAAAATTACCTGTTTGCGTACTGGCTTTGATAGTACTGCTGGTAGTTACCAGAAGTTACATCATTAAGCCACTCTTCGTTTTCTAAAAACCAATCAACTGTTTTTTCCAAACCTTCTTCGAATGTTACACTTGGAGTCCAGCCTAATTCGTTTTTAAGCTTGGTAGCATCTATCGCATATCTCAGATCGTGGCCTGCACGGTCTGTTACAAAGGTAATTAACTTAGCTGATTCGCCGGGCGCTCTACCTAATTTCGTGTCCAAAATGGTACATAAAGTGTGAATCAAATCGATATTTTTCCACTCATTGTGCCCACCAATATTATAGGTAGCACCAGCTTTTGCCTCGTGGAAAATTAATTCGATAGCACGGGCATGATCTTCAACCCATAACCAGTCGCGGATATTTTCGCCTTTACCATATACGGGGACAGCTTTGTTTTGCTTGATGTTATGGATAGCCAACGGAATCAATTTCTCTGGAAAGTGGAATGAGCCGTAATTATTAGAGCAGTTAGAGATCACCACATCCATACCATAAGTATCATGGTAAGCACGCACAAAATGATCTGACCCAGCTTTTGAAGCCGAGTATGGTGAATGCGGATCATAAGCGGTAGTCTCTGTAAACATACCGGTTTCGCCCAGGGTACCATAAACCTCATCGGTTGATACATGGTAAAAACGGTGTTCGTTGTATTTATCTTTCCAGATATGGCGGGCCGCGTTTAACAAGTTTACTGTACCGATAACGTTGGTCATCACAAACTCCAGCGGGTTTACGATAGAACGATCAACATGCGACTCGGCCGCCAAATGGATCACTGCATAAGGCTGCTCTTGCTCAAATAAGGTTTGGATAAAAGCCGCGTCAACAATATCACCTTTAACAAAACTATAGTTACGTTCATTTTCGATATCCTTTAAATTGGCAAGGTTACCGGCATAAGTTAGTTTATCAAGGTTGATGATATGGTATTCGGGATGGTTTTTAACAAAACGACGTACAACGTGCGAACCGATAAAACCAGCGCCTCCGGTAATGATAATTTTTTTCATGTTATTATTTAATACGAATTATAATGGGTTTTGGTTCAGATACTTTTCCCATGCCCAGGCCGAAGCCATCATGGTATCTAAACTCAGTTCGGCACGCCAGCCCAATACATTGGCAGATTTGTTTACATCACCCCATACCTGCTCTACATCACCCTCGCGGGCCGGGCCTATTTCATAAGGTAATTTTACATCTGTAGCTTTTTCAAAAGCATGGATAACTTCTAATACAGAGCTACCATTACCAGTACCCAGGTTAAACACATCATAGCCTTTAAAGCTATCTTTCTCCATCAGTTTTAATGCAATAACGTGTGCTTTGGCTAAATCAACCACATGGATATAATCCCTAACGGCACTACCATCCGGCGTATTATATTTATCGCCAAATACGGTTACTTTTTCGCGTTTGCCTATGGCTGTTTGCGTAATAAAAGGAACCAGGTTTTGTGGTACACCAATTGGCAACTCACCAATTAAGGCAGATTCGTGCGCGCCAACCGGGTTAAAGTAGCGTAAAGAGATAACTTTATAATTGGTACCAGAAGCTACCATGTCTGTCAGTATTTCTTCGGCAATCTGTTTGGTGTTACCATAAGGAGATTGAGCAGGTTTCACCGGCGCATCTTCAGTAACAGGCAAATGATCTGGCTGGCCGTAAACGGTACAGCTAGATGAGAACACAAAGTTTAAGGGCTTACCGTAGTAACCGTTAAGCAGGTTAATTAATGAATAGAAGTTATTGCGATAATATTTCAACGGTAACTTAACTGATTCGCCCACTGCTTTAAATGCAGCAAAATGAATTATGCCTGATAAATCAGGAACAGCACTGGCCAGTGTTTGAACAGCTGCTTCATCGCACAGATCCATTTGATGAAAAACCGGCCTAAAACCTAAAATGGTTGTCAGCTGATCTAATATCTTGATATTAGAATTAGACAGATCATCTACGATAATTGGTTCGTAACCCGCGTTTACTAGTTCAACAACAGTGTGTGAACCTATGAAGCCCAAGCCTCCGGTAACTAATATTTTGCTCATTATTTATAGTTTGTCAATTTGTTGATAAGGTAATTTGTTGATGGGTTCATAGATTATAGTTCATTGATCATAGAAACTCGTCCTTTTTACTATGAACTATAGGCGCGCGACTATGAACTAAAACAACTATTTTTACCCCGGACGAATATAATGAATTTCATTTTTTAATGGTGCTGTTATATAACATTGGCATACGCCTTTACTTTTTAGCTGTTTATGCAGCCTCATTTTTTAACGCCAAAGCAAAGCTATGGATCGGCGGTCGCAAACTCCAACAGTTGATACCAACAAATGGTTGTATTTGGTTTCATTTTGCGTCGCTAGGCGAATTTGAGCAAGGCCGGCCAGTACTGGAAGCCCTAAAATTGAAAAACCCTGACAACAAAATTGTGGTCACTTTTTTTTCGCCATCAGGTTACGAGGTCAGGAGGAACACTCCTTTGGCAGATGCTGTTTACTATCTGCCTTTAGACACTGCAGCCAATGCCCGCCATTTTATAAATACCATCAAACCAAAAGCGGCCATATTTACCAAGTACGAGTACTGGTACCATTTTTTTAAAGAACTACATCAACAACAAATCCCCCTTTATATCGTGTCTGGTATATTTAGGCCGAAGCAAGTATTTTTTAAATGGTATGGCAGCTTGCATCGCCAAATGCTGCAAATGGTAACCCACTTTTTTGTGCAGGATCAAGCTTCTGTCGATTTGTTAAAAACAGTTGATATTACCACCGCGACTATAAGCGGCGATACCCGTTTCGACCGGGTTTGGGCAAATGCTGCAAATCCTAAAGAACTGGCTATTATAGCCGAGTTTAAAAACAACCAAAAAATATTTATAGCGGGCAGCACCTGGCCCGAGGATGAGGAGTTGTTAACCACCTTGCTCAGCAAACATTACGACTGGAAATGGATCTTCGCCCCACACGAAATTGGCGCAGAACGGATTGGAAAGCTACTGGATATTTTACCTTCTGAAGGCACAGCACGCTTGTCGCAGATTTCAAATCTCAAATCTCAGATCTCAAATCTCAAAATCCTTGTTATTGATAATATCGGTATGCTCTCTTCCCTTTACCAGTATGGTGAAGTAGCCTATATAGGTGGCGGTTTCGGTAAGGGAATACACAATACTTTAGAGGCTGCTGCTTTTGGCTTACCTGTTATCTTCGGCCCCAATTATTCGGCGTTTAAAGAGGCAAGGGATATTGTGCACCTGAAAGCAGGTATAAGCATTAGCAATGCAGAGCAATTAATTGAGGCAAGTGATCTACTGATGACTGATACCGAATACCGCAACTTTGCCTCGACGAAAATTAAAGCTTATGTAGAACAGAATATTGGGGCTACAGCGAAGATTGTTGAAGCGATTGGATAATCACTTTTGGGCCAGTGAATCTCTCAAATTTGTCATTCGGTGGTAGGAGAAATCTTCTGTAACAGGACTTCTAGTCGTACAAAATCTCTCCTATCATCGAAATGAAAATTGCTTTTTATATCTGATTATCCGATTCTTTTATTTTCCCTTCGCTAAACCTTCCAGCGTATCGATAAACAGTGGATTATCGTTCAGGCTCTCTACCAATTGAATGTGTTCGCCGCCCAAGGCTTTAAACTCTTCGTTATATTCTTGAGAAACCTCATAAACAGTTTCCAGGCAGTCTGCTACAAATGCCGGGCAAAATACCAGCATACGCTTTTTACCTTCTTTCGCCAATTTGGCTACAATTTCGCTGGTGTATGGTTGCACCCAAGGGTCGTTACCCAAGCGTGATTGAAAACAGATGGTATATTTTTCTTTCGGAATACCTAATTCTTCGGCAATTAAGCGCGCGGTATCGTGAGATTGTGCAGAGTAGCAGAATTTGTTAACGTCGTTTAGGGTTTCGCAGCAGCCGTCTTTCTTTAAACAATAGGTGCCGGTATGGTCACATTTAATCAGTTGGCGTTGCGGTAACCCGTGGAAGCTGAATAATACGTGGTCGAAGTTCTCCACACCGTATCTTTTGCTGTTCTCTGCAAAAGCTTTGATCATTGATGGCTCGTTGTGGAACGAGTTTAAAAAAGAGATATTAGGAATAGTTTGCCAGGTGCGCACCAGCTCCATAACCTTATCCATAACAGAACCTGTACTTGCCGAAGCATATTGCGGGAACATCGGGATTACCCGGATACTTTCTACCAGATTAGCTTTTAATCGATCCAAAGCATCTTCTATAGATGGGGTTTGGTAGCGCATAGCCAGCTCTACCTGGTACTCATCGCCCAAACGCTCCTGCAATAATTTTTGCTGAATAATGCTATAGTGTAATAAAGGCGAACCGGTTTCTTTAGACCATATTTCCTGGTATAACTTAGCCGATTTTGGGCTGCGGAATGGTGTAATGATACCTCTAACTAAAAAGGTTCGCAGCACCGGGTTAACATCGATAACCCTCCCATCCATTAAAAACTCATTTAAATACTTGCGTACATCTGGCGTTTGCGGACTATCCGGTGTACCTAAATTAACTAGTAATATTCCTTTTTTCGACATAATTATAGTGCCGCAAATATCGAATATTTTTTGTCAACTATTTGTAATACTCCCTGTGGATGAAACAGATCACATTTTTTTCGATAAACAAAAGATAATGTCTATCACTCCCCCTTTAGGGGGCCGGGGGGCGTCGTTTTGTATAATTTCCACCAGGGCGTCCCCGGCGAAGCATGGTGCTCGTAATGATACCCGAAGAAATAACAAGAGAAAAACGCCAGTACATGATTACGTTTTTGCGTGCGCGAGTGATATTTATTATCGTGGTCGCCTTTGTGCGGCTGATACGTACCGAAGTAAAATAGCTGTAGTGTACTTAGTAACGATGGTGCTACCCAAAACAAAAGAAGGTTAGGTTGCGGAATCCAGATCTTTAAAATATTAAACAGCACGGCCATCCAAACCACCTGCCAAATCGATAAATAATTACGGATAAACCTAATATACCAACTGATGAAGTTTCCCTGATGATAGTCGGGATCCAGATCTGTATGCACATGTTGATGATGCTGGTGATGTTTAGTATACAACTTTGGATACCAAAAAGCCGCGTAAACAAAAGTGGCTATAAAGCCCGCCGTGTTGTTAATTGTTTTGTTTGATGATACCGTACCATGCATAGCATCGTGCGCTGTAATAAACAAGCCGGTGTACAAATGCATTTGCACCAGCACAAACAGGTACAGTAGAGGATTGGCAAAGTTTACATGCCATTGCATTAATAAAACTGTAGAAATAGTCCAGCCGCCAATGATCAGGACAGCGAAGAAGACTCCAGCCCCCGAACCTCCTAAAGGGCGAGTAGAAGTAGCAGGGTGGATATTACGTTTATGCTCCATTAAAGACATTACTTATCCAACATAAAAACTCAAGTATTGTGTTCTGTTCTGCCTTTAGGGGGCTAGGGGCTTCTAGAATTTCTCTAACGCCGCCTTAACATCCTGCATTAACCACATAGGGGTCGATGTTGCGCCGGCAATGCCTATGGTGTCGCCGGGGGCAAACATATCGGCAGTAAGTTCGCTTGTAGAAGAAACAAAGTAGGTGTTTGGGTTATACTTTTTACATACCTCAAATAAAACTTTGCCGTTAGATGATTTTTTGCCCGATACAAACACAATCTTATTAAAGTTAGTCACAAAGTTGTGCAAATCTTTATCCCGGTTTGATACTTGGCGACAAATGGTGTCATTGGCCTTTAACTCATAGCCGCGACTAATCAGTTCGTCTTTAATGGCGTAAAACTTATCGGTGCTTTTGGTAGTCTGGCTATAAAGTGTAATCTGTTTTGGCAGATCAACATTGTCCAACTCAGCAATATCCTGAAATACAAGGGCATCACCATTCGTTTGCCCCTGCAAGCCAATTACCTCCGCATGGCCGTGTTTCCCGAAGATGATTATATTCTCCTTAGCATCATGCGAAGTTTTAATCCTGTGCTGTAGCTTTAAAACAACCGGGCAGGATGCATCAATCAGCATAATATTATTTTCGAGCGCGGTACGATAGGTGTCCGGAGCCTCGCCATGCGCGCGGATCAGTACCTTCTCGTTGTGCAGACCTTTCAGATCTTCGTGATCAATAATGCGCAGGCCTTTGGCTTTCAGACGTTCAACCTCTTCATCGTTGTGCACAATATCGCCAAGGCAATATAAATAGCCTTGTTCTTCGAGTATTTCTTCGGCCATATCAATGGCGTAAACCACCCCGAAACAAAAGCCCGAATCCTGATCGATACTTACCTGAAGATTGTACTCGCCCATGCTGCAAATTTACGCTAAAAATTTAAAAGGAATATCATTTTCAAAACACATTCAAAATCCCAAAAAACACAAACTGAACCAGCAACAGCAAAGGCGCTACCCAACTTTGTTTCCTGAAATTAAATTGCTCAAAGATCCAAAGCATTAGCCCGCTCACTATAAACCAACCGACGTAGTTTTTGAAAGGAATAACATTATTCGCCCAATGCCAGTAATCAAACCTAATAGCAACAGGCTCAATAAGCAGATCGAGCCATACCAGCATCAAGGCACCTAATATAATACGTGCCCATTGACTCCTGATCCGGCTTAACTTCATGGTAACGCCAACTGCATAGATCAGCAAAAACCAGTTTACACCGATGGTAAGTGGTATATCCAGCAGTTTTGTACCTAATGTTTTCCCGTAAGCATAATTACCAAACAGCCAGCCTTTATGTACACCAATCCATTCGGCTGTGAAACCCAGTACGTAGGTAATTACGATAAAGCCGAGATATTTTTCATCAATTAAATTGTGGCTAAAAAATATAACCAGCAACATCAACAGTAAATGAAAGGGAACAATTTGCAGAAACAATGGCCTTAATGCAGGCAATAGCAGCCCCACCAAACCAACCACATGAAACAGTATAATAATGCCGCCAGCTAGCTTTGCATTTAAACCCGACGGCCTTTCCATAACGTAGTTCTGGTTAAATATTTTTGAATAGCTATAAACCCAATGATAGCCATATTGGCCATTTGCACAGGGTGTAAAAAGGTATTAAGCGAATTATTTTGCCCCGATAGTAGCGACACCATACTGCGGGTAAGCATAATAATGCCGCACATAAAAACGATGAGCTGCAAATTGAGCGTTGCAATTACAACTAACGGCCCGCCAATTATTACTACAAGATAAATTAAAAAACCGATGACACTATAATTAAATGCCGCCAAAAAGTTTTTGCTGAAACCATCTACCGCTTCTTTATACCCTGTATACATGCGGCAGCTGATCATCCCATTGGCTAGTAAGGCTTCGCCCTTTAAGCCTTCGGTTTTCACTAGCTTCATGATCTCCACATCTTCTACCACCTTATGTTTTACTTGTTGGTGCCACTTATACTTTCGGTATAAAGCGGCATCGAACAACATAAATTGGCCACTGGCAGCTGCAAAAGCAGGGTTCTTAGACAAATACACCAACCTAATCGGTAATAGATTAATCAACAAATAATGCATAAGCGGCACTACGGCTTTTTCGCCCAGCGTCAACATTTCCTGATCTGTAAAAAGGCTGAGCAAAGCCAGGTTATTGGTTTCCATGCGATGCAGGGCGCTGTTTATTAAGCCGCGGTCTATTTGTTCGTCCGCATCCAAAAACAGCAGATACCTACCTATGGCACGTTGAGCTAACTGGTGGCAGGCATAGTTTTTACCTAACCAATCTGTCGGTAAAGGTTCTCCTTTTATAATACTAAACTTTGGATTTTGGGTGGCAAATCTTTCGCAAATCTCGAACGTTTTATCCGTCGAATCATCATCCAGAATAATTACTTCGTAATCGACATAATCCTGCACGGCGATAGATTCGAGCAGGAAAAGAATATTCTCTTCTTCATTACGTACAGGTATCAGTATCGAAACTTTATCGTGATAGCGCTTGGCCACCCGCCTCAGTTTAGGGTTGGATATAAAGTTAAACAGGGTTACTACAAACCGCAGTATCAGAAAGAAAAATATGACAGAGAGAATGATGATCACTTTTATACAACTTTTTTGCTTTGCGCCAGTTTGGCCGACTGGTAGTAGGATTGGAACGCATTTTTCAATTCCTCAATATTGGTAAAACTATCTGCTACCACCTCCAAGTTGATATTTACCGTCGGCCTCTTATTTTGCAGATACTCTATAAAACTTACTGCGAAAACAGTTTGAAATTGCCCGGCCGCCAATTTCAATACCCGCGATAACCCGTTTTGAAACGCAATCTCGTCTGTAAAGTTTGAATACAAAGTACCTTGCGGAAAAATAAGCACCAGGTTATCCGGCTCGGCCAGTAAACTGGCTGTATAATCGAGCGAAGCCAATATATCTCTCGAACCTTTTTGCACTGTATAGGCACCCAGATATTTCATGAAGAAAAACTTTTTCCCGGTTTCTTCCAATATCATCACATGAAAGTTCTTCTTAAAAAACAGTTTATTTAAATAGTACATCAAAAAACCATCCCACCAGCTATAATGATTAGGCAGCAGTAATATAGATTGATGCTGATTGATTTCCACGGGGTTAAAATTAACCGCATGAAAATTTCGACCAACTATATAATGGATGTATCTGCTAAAAAAGCCAGTGATCAGAAAGTTTTTTTGAGGCCGAATCATGCGCTTGGGCAAGATAAGGAAAAAAGAGAAGTTAGATATATTTTACTCACGCGCGTCTATGACGCGTGCAAACCGGGCGGGCATTTGTAATGCCATAACATAAACGAAAATATAAATACCCAACTATATTAAGCACGCGTTACAAACGCGCGCAAGATCAATGCGAGGCCTTTATACCCACTCCCCTACAATCTTAGCAGATAATAACGCCAACGGAATCCCACCGCCCGGATGCACACTCCCTCCGCAGAAATACAAATTCTTAATTTGGGCAGAGCGATTTGCATGCCTTAAAAAAGCAGCGAATTGTGTATTGGAACTATTGCCGTACAATGAACCTTGATAGGATGAAGTTTTGCTTTCGATATTTCGTGGATCTAAAATACTTTCACTGGTAATTAGCTGTTTAACGTCTTCGCCTAATATGCGGAATAACTTTTTACGAATATTTTCGCGTGCCTCATTAATTAACGCATCCCAATCCTGCCCTATATTGTTAGGCACGTTAATCATCACAAACCAGTTTTCATGACCAGTTGGCGCATCATCTGATTTATATTTAGAGCTGATATTAAGATAGATGGTAGGATCGGCGCTGATATTTTTCTCTTGCCAGATATGTTTAAACTCGGCTTCGTAATCGGCACTAAAAAATATATTATGCAGATCGAGCTGCTTAAACTGTTTCTTGATTCCCCAGTAAAATATCAATGCCGAACTACTTCGCTCTTGTTGTAAAATTTTGCTGGGTTTAAGCCCTGGATATTTACTTAACAATTTATGATAGGTAAACCAAACATCTACGTTAGAAACTACAACATCAGCCAATAACAAGGTGTCATTAATCTTTATTCCCTTAACCTTTTTGTCTTCAATAATTATCTCCTGAACAGGCGAGTTATAATGAAACTTCACCCCAACAGATTCGGCAAGCTTAACCAGACTATCGGTAATAGCCTGCATCCCCCCCGTCGGAAACCAGGCGCCATAATGCTGCTCTAAATGCGGGATAACGTTTAAAGTAGCCGGAGCTTTGTATGGATTAGAACCATTATAGGTAGCGTACCTATCAAAATACTGCACCATCCGGCTATCCTTAAAAAAACTTTGATTGGCCTTATGCATCGTTCGCATGGCATCAATTTGCAATAGTCTCGCAATAGACTTAAGCGTGTCCCAACGCAGATAGGTTTTAACGCGATGAAGAGACCGCTCTAAAAAAACATGATTGGTGATCTGGTAAATGCGCTTGCTATTGGTAGCAAACCTCTGCATCGCAGCAGCGGATTCTCCAGTCTTGGCAGCCACTTCAGCACCTAGCTTGTGCTCGTCGGCATAAGCGGTAAGTTTGGTGCCATCCTCATAAAAGTATTGGCAAACTACATCCAGCTTTTGATAATTGAAACAATCACGAGGATTTTTACCAGCCAGCGCAAACAGTTCGTCCACATATTTCGGCATGGTGAATAAGCTCGGTCCCGCGTCGAAACGGTAACCATCTTTTTCTATAGAAGTAAGTTTACCGCCGGGGTAACTGTTGGACTCGAAAACCTCAACCTCGTACCCTTTTACAGCCAGGCGAACGGCAGTTGCAATACCGGCTATACCGGCTCCGATAATAAAGGCTTTTTTGGTGGGCACGTGCAAATATAAGTGAAGCTTGTTATGACAGGTAAAAAAAGAACGTCATTGCGAGCGCAGTGTTGCAATAACGTTCTAATTATCGATTATGCAGGCAAAGTCTTTATTCTTGGCTCTCGATTCTTGATTCTAAAAACTAAGCGTGGATCCCCTCAGCAATTTCCTCAATCGTTTTGCTATTAAACGCTTCCAGATCGGCAGGGCTGCGGCTGGTTACCAAGCCATTATCAACCACTACTTCCTGGTCAACCCAATTAGTGCCTGCATTTATTAAATCTGTTTTTAAGGATGGGAATGAAGTAAGGGTTCTACCTTTAATTAACCCGGTTTCAATCAGCATTTGTGGGCCGTGGCATATAGCGGCCAACGGCTTGCCTTCTTTCAAAAACGCAGCAACAAAGGCAACCGCATCTGTATTTTGGCGTAGTTTATCAGGATTAATTACGCCGCCCGGTAGTACCAGGGCATCATAATCATCCGGACTAACTTCACTTAATTGTTTATCTACGTTAACCTCAATTCCCCAGTGGTCTTTATCCCAGGCTTTAATTTTGCCGCTTTTTGGCGATATAATGTGTACCGTTGCACCGGCTTCTTCCAATGCTTTTTTAGGGCTGGTTAGTTCAACCTGCTCAAATCCTTCTTCGGTAAGGATGGCTATATTTTTGTTATTTAATTGTCCCATGATGTTGTATTGTTTATTACTAATAACAACCGCGGGGAGTGTGCAAGGTTTTAGATTTTTGTACTTTGATTGTGAATGGCGTAATCAATAAAATTGCTGGTCAGGCCATAGTCTTCTGTACCTTTTCTGCGGATAAAATAAAAGTCGCGGGTAATCTTCAAACCCTCGATAGGCACTTCTACCAAGTCGCCTTCGGCCAATTGCCTTACGATGGATGGGCGTGGCATAAAGCCCAGGCATTGATCGGCCAGCAAAAAGTTTTTCAATGCTTCTGTACCACCCAATCTTATTTTCACAGACAAATCTGCCGGGGTAATATGATGCCCAGCTAATGCCTTTAATAGCGCATTCAACGTACCAGAACCGCGTTCACGCAAGGCGAGCGGCGTTTTCAACAATTGTTTAAGCGTTAGCTTTTTACCCGCCAGCGGGCTTTTAGCCGAACAAACCGGGATCACCTCATCGCTCATAAAAGGTTTATAGGCAACAGTTGTTAGTTTATTATCTACCTCAATGATACCCACATCAACTTCGTGCGTGAGCAGCGCGTTTAAAATATATTCGGAGTTACGGTTAACCAGCTGAATATCCACATTACTATACTCCTGCTGAAAGCCCGACAATATCGAAGGCAAAATATACAACGCAATGGTAGTACTTGCGCCCAAACGCAAATGCCCTGCGGCATGCGACAGGTTGCTGAGCACCGAAAGATCATATTCTATCTTCCGCTCAATTTCTGTGGCCTGGAGCAGGTATTCATTCATCTTTTTACCGGCTTCGGTAAGGATGATGCTGTTGCCTTTACGCTCAAAGAAGGGCACCTTGTAACGATCTTCCATCGCCTTAATATGTTTGCTAATGGCTGGCTGGGTTACAAACAATACCTGAGCAGCCTTTGAAAAGCTGAGGTTGGCTGCAACTTCTAAAAATACACGGTGGCTAAACGAAATCACAAAAAGCAGAATTAGGTGAGCAGTTTTTATTGTATGCTTCAAAAATAATATTTTAATAGCAGCGTATAGGTATTTGTTAAGCTGTGCCGGTAAATTATTACTTTTATCAGCTTTTATCAGCATTAAAGCTACAAGTTCATTTTTTTTATCTCCGGCTGTTGAAACCCACCCTATTTAACAATAAAAAATACACCTATTTAGGCCTCGCTGCGTTATCTATCATTTTCATTTTTATTGCCTATAAAAGGGGAATGAAAGCAGATGTAAATGGCGACTACCATATCTACTGGGAAACAGGCAGAAACTTTTTCGCCGGGCGCAAGCTTTACACACCCGGGCTGCTGGATGGTGGTTTTACATACCCGCCCTTTGCAGCCATATTTTTCAGTATTTTCTCCTGGATGCCGTTCCATACCTCGGCATTTATATATTCTTACTTTGTTGATTACGGGCTTTGGGTTGCCTCGCTGGCATTGGTTAAAAAGATCTTTGATAAACTATATCCAAATCAAAATATCATCTTGCCCTTTATATTGGCATCATTACTCTCCATTTGCTTTTACTGGCACAACTTTATGTGGATGAATGCCAACATGCCTGTGTTGTGCGTTACGTTGCTTGGCATCTGGTATTACATCAACAAAAAATTTAATTATAGTTATTTGTTCTTTTGGGCAGGGGCATTTTTTAAAGTAACCCCAATTATCTTCCTGTTTTTTGCCGCGCTTAAACGCCCGGTTAAAGAGTGGCCCAAAATCATCCTGATGGCTTTGCCGTTTATTATTTTACCAATGCTACTTCGTGGTAGCGTTAGTGCCGGCATTGCCGATTGGCAAGGTTATTACGAAGCCTTTGTAGCGCCTTTTTCTAAAGGGCAAACAGACGATAACATCATCAGCCTGGGCATACCTGTGATGTTAAACAAGATGAATACCGGCAATGCCGAATTAGGCTACGCACCTATTTTACACCTGAGCGAACATGCCTTAAAAATGCTGATACTAGCTATACAAGTAATAGTTGTAGGCTCTCTGACTATTAAAAGTTTGTATGATAAATATGTAAGCCACAACGATGAGCTATCAGCTGCGGATCTTTCGATTATCTTTTTGATCACACTGTTATTGCCTGGTCGCGTTTGGGGGCACCACCATGTTTGCACCAGTTTTATTTATACGTATTTGTTTATTCTGATCAGGGATAAGAAGATTCTTTTCGGTATCACCATCTTTTTGTGTTTGGTAACCAGCTTTATTACTAAAGACATGGTAGGCCAGATGATGTGCGATTTTCTAAGGCAGTATACCTACATTACCGTGTTGATGATCTTCATAGCGGGGCTGATAGTTTGGTTAGGATATTTCTCAAAGAGGGATAAACTGATTTCTGCCTAATAAACTTACTTTAACCTCAACAAAAAAGGGATAGCTTCCGCTATCCCTCAAATATTCTTCCGTTCCCTCTGTAGGGGATTAGGGGCATTACGCCTCTACCGGCTGGCCAACCAAATGCTTAGCAACTAAGTACTCGGCAATTTGCACGGCATTAGTAGCTGCACCTTTACGCAGATTGTCAGACACGATCCAGCAATTTAGTGTATTTGGCTGTGTTTCATCACGGCGGATGCGGCCTACAAATACTTCATCTTTATCGTGTGCTTCAAGCGGGGTTGGGTATTGCAGGTTAGCAACATCGTCAACCACAACAACGCTAGGCGCTTTGCTCAAAATATCGCGAACTTCTGCCAGATCAAAATCATTGGCAAACTCTACGTTAACAGATTCTGAGTGGCCGCCCATTACCGGGATACGCACTGTAGTAGCTGTAACACGGATACTGTCGTCGCCCATAATCTTTTTGGTTTCGAGCACCATTTTCATTTCTTCTTTGGTGTAACCATTCTCTGTAAAAACATCGATGTGCGGTAACACGTTCAAATCAATTTTGTATGGGTAAGCCATTGGGCCTTCAATACCTGCGCGCTCGTTCATTAACTGATCAACCGCTTTTACACCGGTACCGGTTACAGATTGGTAGGTTGATACTACCACGCGTTTAATTTTATATTTATCGTGCAATGGTTTTAAAGCCACTACCATTTGAATTGTAGAACAATTTGGGTTTGCGATGATCTTGTCATCTGCAGTTAAAACATCGGCGTTAACTTCTGGTACAACCAATTTTTTAGTTGGGTCCATACGCCATGCAGATGAGTTATCAATAACGGTAATACCTGCAGCTGCAAACAAAGGAGCCTGCTCTAAAGAAGTGCTTCCACCGGCAGAGAAAATAGCAATTTCAGGCTTTTGCTTTATCGCATCCTCAGCAGAAACAATCTTATATTGCTTACCCTTATAAGTAACTTCTTTACCTACACTTTTTGCCGAAGCAACCGGGATTAACTCTGTAACTGGGAAGTTGCGTTCTGCCAGAACCTGCAACATTTTGGTGCCTACTAAACCTGTAGCACCTACTACTGCGACTTTCATCTTTGTTTTTTAATATAATTTTTAAATAAAACCTGAATCCAAATATGAGACTTTTTTCTCAAATATGCTACTAAACAGGTCGTTTATGATTGTGACAGCATTATTATGAAGCGATTTGACGCATTTTTTTACCTTTGCGCTTTATTAGATTTTGCATGAGCGAAAAGATTTTAGTGATAGGCGCAAACGGCCAGATAGGGACAGAACTGGTGTTAGCTTTACGTGGTATTTACGGTGCAGAACAGGTTATTGCCTCTGACATAAACAACCCAGCAGAAGCCATTAAAAATGGCCCTTTTGAATTTGTAAACGTATTGGATAAAGATAACCTGCGTAGCGTTTTCGAGAAATATCAACCTACCCAAGTTTACCTGCTGGCAGCCATGTTATCTGCCGTAGGCGAACAAAAACCCAAACTGGCCTGGGACTTAAACATGAACGGGCTGTTATCTATACTAGACCTGGCTGTTGAATTTAAAACAGCCAAAGTTTTCTGGCCAAGTTCTATCGCAGTTTTTGGTCCGCATTCGCCGCAGCATCATACACCGCAATATTGTGTAATGGACCCTAACACCGTTTACGGGTTCAGCAAACTGGCTGGCGAACGTTGGTGCGAATATTACCACGCCAAACATGGCCTCGATGTACGTAGTATCCGTTACCCCGGCTTAATCAGTTGGAAAGCCGCACCGGGCGGTGGTACTACAGATTATGCCATCCACATTTTCCACGAAGCGTTAAAGACTAAAAGGTACACCAGCTTTTTATCGGCCAATACCGCTTTGCCAATGATGTATATGGATGATGCGATCCGCGCCACAATTAGTTTAATGGATGCCCCTGCCGAGCAGATCAGCATCCGCTCAAGCTATAACCTGGCAGGTATAAGCTTTACACCCGAAATTTTATCTGCAGAAATAAAAAAACATATCCCTGAGTTCGAGATCAATTATGCTGATAATGATCCTCGCCAGGCTATCGCAGACAGCTGGCCAAAATCGATAGATGACAGCCAGGCTCAGCAAGACTGGGGTTGGAAACTGGAATTCGGCATCGAAAAAATGACCGAAGAAATGCTGGCCAACTTGAGTAAATAGTTATTCAGTTATTTGTTATTGAGTTGTTAACTTTGATGTTCGTACAATTCGTTATAATTTGTGAAATTCGTACTATCAATTAAATCAGTGTAATCACCTGCAAATCGGTGAAATCATAAAAAATACCATGGGAAGAGCATTCGAATTCCGTAAAGAAAGAAAGTTTAAGCGTTGGGCCAAAATGGCCATCCAGTTTACCCGTTTAGGGAAAGAAATTGTAATGGCTGTTAAAGAAGGTGGCGGCCACCCCGAAACCAACTCGCGCTTACGTACAGCTATCCAAAACGCCAAGGCTGTAAATATGCCTAAAGATCGTGTTGAGGCTGCTATTAAACGCGCAACCGATAAAGACGCATCAAACTACGAAGAATTTGTATACGAAGGTTATGCCCCGCATGGTGTGGCCATACTGGTTGAAACCGCTACCGATAATACTAATCGTACCGTTGCCAACGTACGCAGCTACTTTACCAAAGTGGGTGGTACTTTAGGTAAAACAGGTTCGTTAGATTTTATTTTCAGCCGTAAATCAATCTTCCGTTTTGTACCGGGCGAACGCGACCTGGAAGAACTGGAATTTGAACTGATTGATGCCGGGCTGGAAGACCTGTATGTTGAAACGGACGAAGAAGGAAACGATGTAGGTGTGATTACTGCTGCGTTTGAAGATTTCGGTAAAATGCAGAAAGCGTTAGAAGAGCAAGGCTTTGAAGTAAAATCGGCCAAGTTAGAGCGTATCCCGCTTTCGACTACCGAAGTTACAGAAGAGCAAGCTGCAGACGCCCTAAAGCTAATTGATAAACTGGATGAGGACGATGACGTACTTGCGGTTTATCATAATATGGCAGAATAATTTGAAGATGTGAGGATTTGAAAATTTGAGGATGAATATCCTCCTTTCTAAATCCCCACATTAATTTTCAAATCAAGTAATCCTCAAATTTTCAAATCGAATAGATGGCCGTATTCACCTCACGTAAGCAACAGCAAAACCTTAAAATTACTTTTGAGAATGATATGCTGTTTGTAGAAATGCCTGATGGCAAGCAACAGGTTTTTCCGTTAGCATTTTTCCCGGCCCTGCGTGATGCCAGCGAAGAAGACCGTGCCGATTGGACACATGCCGGTAACGGCATCCGCTGGAACAAATTAGGACTGACAGTTACTATATAGATTTGAAGATTTGAAAATGTGCCAATTTGAAATTGCATATCCATTATCAAATCTTCAAATCACTAAATCTTCAAATCAAACCCATGACCTTCGAAGAGTTTTTTAAGAAGAAAAAGATCAACCTTACCACCTTACAACAGGCAGATGGAACTCTTTTTGCTGAATTTAAAGATCACTTTGAACTGATGGGCGAAAAAAGCTTCGACCACACCAAAAAATACTGGTTCAATAAGTTACGTCGGCAGTTCCCTGCGCCGGTAGAGGTTAAAGCAGAAAAGGTTGTAATTGAAAACCCGCTGGCCGAACAAACCATTACTGAATCGCTTGCAGAACCTATTACTGAGGAAAAACCTAAAACTGGCTTTACACCACGCTTTAAAGCCGGAGCAACAGCTGCTAAGGCAGTAGAGCCTGTAGAAAATACAAGTCTGCCTGTTAGTGAAGACGCCGCTACAGAAGTCACTAAACCTGCTACAACCACAACGCCGGGATTTACGCCGAGGTTTAAAGCCGGAGTTACAGCAGCCAAAACTGAGGAATCAACATCTGAAACTAAAACTGAGGAGCAAAATACGGAAGAACCTGCTAAGCCTGCAACAACAATTAAACCAGGTTTTACGCCGAGGTTTAAGGCGGGAGTTACCAAGGCTACAGTAGAAGCAGCTTCTGAAACGCCAAAGGTGGAAGAAGAGAAGCCAGCAGAACCTACTCAGCCTGCAAAAGTTGGCTTCACGCCAAGGTTTAAAGCCGGAGTTACTAAGGCTGTAACAGAAACATCTGTTGAGCAACCTAAAACTGAAGAAGAAAAGCCTGTTGAACCTACTCAGCCTGCAAAAGTTGGTTTTACACCGAGGTTTAAAGCAGGGGTAACTAAGGCTATACCTGCTGAAACTCCAATAGAGCCAAAAGTTGAGGAAAACGACGCCGCAGCACTAAGCGGACCTCAGGCGACAGAAGAAGCTTCCACTCAACCTCCGATAGAAGAAAAAACTGATATTGAAGAAAAGCCGGAACCTACAACACCTCCTAAAATTGGGTTTAAGCCGCGCTTTAAACCACCGCAGAAATAAAATTTACGGGCTTCTTAATATTATTTATGTCATTGCGGGCGATAGCGTGGCAATCTCGTCGCATGCATTATTCGATCTGTATAGCTACGAGATTGCTTCGTACCTCGCAATGACAATTTCTATAAATCAAACAACCCTACCTCTCCACTTTGTCATTCTGACGAAGGAAGAATCTTCTTCTATATACACGTTGACATTACAGGGCGAAGAAGATCCTTCGCTATCGCTATGGATGGCAACTTTTATGCTACCCCATCTCGCCTCAACACTCGCGCGCGTCTGTGACGCGTGCGCAGCGGCCGGGCATTTGTAATACCCTTAAACTACCCGGGCGTTACAAACGCCCAACCATTTTCGCACGCGTTAAAAACGCGCGCGGGTAACAATCCGATTCCTTTCTCTACTTCACATGCCCAAACAACCAGGGCAACAACTCGGGTTCTGCAAAAGCATCATCCCAGCTATTGTGGCCATCATTTGGATATAGCGTAAACTTCGGATCACCACCAGCTGCCTTGATGGCTTCAACCACAACCAATGAATGATCGGGCGATACAGTATCATCTTTAGCACCATGAAAAATCCATAGCGGAACTTTTTTGGCATAAATCGCGGCATTGTTACTGTTATCACCACCACAAATAGCAAAGGCCGCGGCAAATATCTTAGGCTCGCGGCGCAATATCTCAAACGTGCCCATGCCACCCATTGATAAGCCACCGATATATACTTGATGCTTATTTACATAAGGTTTATCTAGAAAATTATCTATCAGGCCCATTAATGCCGTCATTGATTTGGTTGGTGCCCTGCCTTCTTGAAAATCAAATATATTTTTGTTGGCTACTGTGTCTCGTTTGTATTTCACATTGGCCCAGAAATCATTTGCCGGGCACTGCGGGTAGATCACAATAGCAGGATATTTTTCTCTCGATGTTGCGTTTAAAAATAAGCCTGTGCCGTATTTCATTTGGGCTTGGTTATCATTGCCACGTTCTCCGGCTCCGTGCAGCACAATAACTAAAGGATATTTTTTCTGCGGATCAAAGTTTTCGGGCATTAGTATCTGATAGGGCAGTGTATCCTTTTTTAGGGCATACAAACCTTTTTCAAATTTACCGGTGCTTTGGGCGTGGCTTAAAACAGGTAATGCCAGGCCTAAGCCCAGCATTACCATTAAAAAATATTTTTTTACAATTATCATAGGGTCAGTTTAAAATCTGCTTCTTGTGTATCGCGAGAGTTGGTTCCTACAAATACCTTGAAATCGCCAGGCTCACTGGTATATTTCATGTTGGCATCGTAAAATTTCAAGTCGTCGTTGGTTAACGTAAATTTAAGTTCTTTTGATTCGCCTTTACGCAAAAATACTTTCTGAAAGTTACGCAACTGTTTCATTGGCCGGGTAACAGAGCCTACCACATCGCGGATATAAAGTTGTACAACCTCTTCGCCATCATAATTGCCGGTATTGCTTACGGTTACAGTTACATTAAGCTTATCAGTTGTCTTGATGGTCTTTTTGTCCAGTACAGGCTGTGTATAGCTAAACGTAGTATAGCTTAAACCATAGCCAAACGGATACAAAGGGTCATTCGGAATATCCAAATATTTAGATGAATATTTATTATTAGGATCAGCCGGGCGGCCGGTATTTTTCATATCATAATAAACCGGGATTTGCCCTACGCTACGCGGAAAGCTAATAGTTAGTTTTCCGGCAGGATTATAGTTACCGAACAACACGTCGGCAATAGCATTACCAGCTTCTGTACCTGCAAACCAGGTTTCTAAAATGGCTGGGAAATGAGCATCCTCCCACTGTAGTGTAAGCGGTCGACCATTCATTAACACCAAAACCACCGGTTTACCCAAAGTATAAATTTCACGCATCAAACGTTGCTGACTTTCTGGGATACTGATATCTGAGCGACTAGCAGCTTCGCCCGTCATACCTTGCGACTCCCCTACGGCCATTACAATAACATCTGCTTTTCGTGCTACGTCCATTGCTTGTTTCAGCAAAGCATCAGGATCATCGGTAACTAGCTCACCGCCCTGGCTGTTCATTTGATCTATGATCGATTTGTTATCGGTAAAATTGGCTCCTTTAGCATAGATAATTTCAACACCAGGGCCAGCAACGGCTTTCATGCCTTCTAGCAGACCGATAGCTTTATGCCAATCGCCCGCACCAGACCAATTGCCGATCATATCCCTTTTATCATCACCCAGCGGACCGATCAATGCAATTGAGCCAGATTTTTTTAAAGGCAACACTTGCTGATAATTTTTCAACAACACAAATGATTTACGGGCGATATCACGTGCAGCATCCAAATTGGCTGTGCTCATAATTTCGGTCTTAGCGCGTTCCTCGTTACAGTATTTGTAAGGATCAGCAAATAAGCCCAGTTTGTATTTAGCTTCCAATACTCTACGCACCGCATCATTAACAGTTTGGATCTTTACTTTGCCTTCACTAACCGATTGTTTAAGGTAGTGCGCAAATACAGAACCTTGCATATCCATATCGATGCCTGCATTTATGGCAGCTTCGCCGGCTTCTTTTTCGTTAGGTACATTGCCATGGTTTACCATTTCGTTAATAGCGGTATAATCTGTTACCACGAAGCCTTTGTAACCCCATTGTTTTTTCAGCACATCATCAACCAGCCATTTGTTGGCGGTCGAGGGCACCCCTGCAATTTCATTGAACGAAGTCATGAAGCTACCTACCCCTGCATCAACGGTAGCCTTAAATGGCGGCAGAATGGTTTCCCATAAGGTACGGTTACTTACATCAACCACATTATAATCGCGGCCGCCTTGTATAAAACCGTAACCGGCATAGTGCTTTGTGCAGGCCATAACGGTTGTACCATCGAAACTGGCACCCTGGAAACCTTTTACACGCGCCTTGGCAATCTGGCTGCCCAGCCAAACATCTTCACCGGCACCTTCGGCAACACGGCCCCAGCGTGGGTCGCGGGCTATATCAACCATCGGGGCGAAAGTCCAATGCAAACCATCTGCCGATGCCTCTGATGCAGCTATATGTGCACTCTTTTCCATCGCTGCCAGATCCCAACTCGAGCTCTCGCCCAGCGGAATTGGGAATATCGTTTTATGCCCGTGGATAACATCATATCCAAAAATCAATGGAATATGCAAGCGGGTATTCTTCACTGCCATTTCCTGCAACTGGCGGGTATAGGCCGGGGTATAAGCATTAAATATAGAGCCTACCATCCCCTTCTGAATATCATCTTTATAACCCGCGCGGATACTTGGTCCGGTTAAAGCCATATCGCTGGTATATTGTGTAAGCTGACCGATCTTTTCATCCAGTGTCATCTTCCCCATAAGGTTACTTACAAACTGATCCATTTTGCTTTGCGGGGCGGCCTTTTTAGGCTGGGCAAAGCCGCTCATAGTAATCGCCGCGGCAACAAGTGCACAGCTGATTTTTCTGTAATACATCGTTTTAATTTTGAAGGCGTTTATTGGTTAATATGGTATGTACTGCTTTGAAAGTTGAGTTTCTTTAAACCCTGTTGTACTTCGGGGCAGCTCATAAACAAATTCCAGATCAGGCCGCTGCGATAGTTCTCAATCATCACCACAATTGGCCCTTCATCAATGGCAAGATACGATTTTGCGTACCAATTTTTACTCTCGTTAAAAGCGTCAGTAAAACCGTATTCACCCCAAATTTTATCACCCAAATCATAGTAAAAATGGCGTAGCGCTTTCATCGAATACTCGGGGGTATAAGGAAATGCAGATAAAGCGGCGGTTGGCGTTATCACCCCCAGATCATTAGTGGGCGAATGTGCATTGTAGCCTTCGTGATTGTCGCTGGCCGTTAATCCCCAGCAATCGGGGCCATAGCCTTTAAACTTTTTGGGATTGTCTACACAATAATCATGGTTGATGAGAGTATGGTTAAGGTTCTGCTCCCAGTAGTCGGCGTACTGATCTTTCAACCCTTTTGGGTTCAGCCCTAAAAAAGAATAGTGTGTATAAAACAAAGGCCCCCCATAATCAAAGCCCAGCGGCAACACATGACCGTAAAACGTTTTACCATTTTTAAAGAAATCGCTTTGCGCCCAGCCGCGATTGTAAACTTCTGATGATACCGGATAACGCTCGCCCGAAGCCGCCAGTACATAAGTGATCAAGCACTCATTAAACCCGCGCAGCGGAAAATTCATAGCCCAGCCATTATTGGGCGACCAGTGCCAGTATAGCACATCCCTGCCATCGCGGGTAAACCAGTTCCATTCTATTTCGCCCCACATCCAGTTAATTACATCGCGGATGTGGCGTTCCTTATCATCGTTACCATTATAATACTGGCGGGCACATAATAATCCCTGAAACAGGAACGAATTCTCCACCAGATCAGCCCCGTCATCCTTACGACTAAAGCGAATTATTTTACCGGTCGTTCCATCCATCCAATGCGGAAATACACCGTGGAAAGAATCTGCCTTATACAGAAAATCAACGATCTTCAACATGCGGTCAACCGATTGCTCGTGCGTTATCCACCTGCGTTTATCAGCAACAATCATAGCCATAATGCCGAAGCCAGATCCACCTGTGGTTACTACCTCATTACCGTAATTATAGGCAACATTACTCCGTTCGCGGGCTAAGCCGCTCACCGGGTGACCAAAATCCCAAAAGTAACGGAAGGTTTGCCGTTGCACTACATCTAACAAAGCACTATCTGAGAGATTTTTGATGATACCTACCGGCTTGATGCCACCTGCCTGCACATCGTTTTTCTTTTGCGCCGGTGCATAAAGAGCAGCACTCAACAATACCAGGATTGCTAATATCTTCTTCATTTTATTAAAATGATAATCGCTTACACATTGAAAACTAATCAATGCGCAAGCGATGGTTTGTAATATTTAAACAGCAATAATTAATAGCCAGGGTTCTGCTTTAAGCGGCCACCGCTCAAATCAATCTGCTGCTGCGGAATTGGGAACAGCGCGTTAGTAGCCTTCCAAACTTTACCCCCATCAGCAGCAAAAGCAGCTGCAGCACGGCCAGATTGTACACCATCCTGGCGAACCAGGTCGAAGAAACGATCATGCTCTTCGGCCATTTCCATACGGTGCTCGTGCCAGATGGAAGTTAGGCTGATACCTCCGGGAGGCGTAGCGGATAAACCTGCCCTGGTACGCAGCGCAGCAATATCGGTAGTAGCATCGCCAACTTTACCTAGTTGGAAAGCAGCTTCGGCATTGATCAGCAATACTTCGCCATAACGGATCAAGCGTAGTTGTTTAGGCAGCCGATCTGTATTACCGCCGCAATTTCTTTCTGCCGTACGGCTGTGGTAAGCCTTGTAACTGTAGGTAGAATTTTGCACCGAGTCTTGTCCCGGAATCCTGAAACCATCAAACAACACCGTACCACCCGGCTTAATAAAAATAATGGTACCATTTTTACGCACATCAGTGGCTTCGTACTCATTTACCAAACTGGCCGATGGATTATTGAATCCAAACCCGAGATCTGACCAGCCAAATTTTCCGCCTGCCCGCGGCCCTTGCGAAACCACATACAGGTTAACGCCCGACGAACAATCCTGGTTAATACCAGCCTGTATCTCGAATATTGATTCGGCATTATTAATACCGCCGTCGCCGTTCACAGCATTTTCGCGCCATATTAACGAGTAGTCTTTTACCAGGCTGTACTTGCCACCGGTTATTACTGCTTCAGACAAATCATATGCTTTTTGATAGTTTTTAAGGTATAGATAAACTTTAGCCTCCAATGCTTCGGCAGCGCCTTTGGTGGCACGGCCTACATCAGTGCTGCCTTTTTCTGGCAAATTAGCCACAGCAAAATCAAGATCGCCGGTAATAAGTGTATAGATGGCATCAGCCGTAGCACGGGTTTGGTATTGATCCTGGTTAGCCTCTGCTGCTGTAGGTACATGATCCAGCAACGGCACGCCTCCAAAAAACCTCACCATGTTAAAGTAAAACCAGGCACGCAGAAACCTCGCTTCGCCAATTAACTTATTTTTTGTGGTGGCATCAAACTGGGCATTTTGCAGAACCCCCAGCGCCTGGTTGGCACGGCCTATACCTTGGTAATAACCTGTCCAGATCAAATTAATGGTTCCGTTTGATGGCGTAGTGGTGAGCTGGTCAATTTGCAGGGCATCACCATAATCTGTTGGCGAGCTACCTTTATCAGCATCATCTGATGCGATATCGGTCATGATCACGTATTGAAAGCTATCAATATCCGGGTCGAAACCACCTACATAAAATATATTATAGATACCTGTTACCAGGTTGGCGGCTTGTACCGGGTCTGTAATAATTTGCTGCGCCGTTATTTGCCCTTGCGGGGGCACGTTGAGGTAATTTTTACAGGCATTAATAGTAATGGTGGTAATCGTGATTACAACAACCAAGGCTAAAAACTTTATGTTGAATATCTTTTTCATAAACTAAGTATTAGAATGTAACATTTACACCAAATGAAAATGTGCGCACTACGGGATAAACCGCCTGGTCAATGCCCGAGGTAAGGATGCTTGCCGATGATGCCGCAACGCCTGCCGCGGTAGATGCGTTTACAGCAGTTACGTTGGTATTAGGTGGCGTAAGCTCTGGCGAAATACCACTGTAACCGGTAATAGTGAATAGATTTTGCGCGGTAAGAAACACCCTTAGTTTGCTAATGGCAATCCTTTTAAGCATATCAGCAGGCAATGTATAGCCGAAGGTTAAGTTGTTTAACCTTAAAAATGCCCCCGACTCAATAAAGTAAGTTGAGGGTGGTGTATTTGATGTAATTACATTAGGTACCGATGAAGAAGGATTTGCAGCGGTAAAGCGGTTATCGGCAAAGTCGGCATCTACGTTATCGCGCAAGTCGCTTTTGGCATTCTTGTTACCATTATAGATTTTGTTGCCCCAGTTATAATAAAAATCTGTACTCAGATCAAAGGCACTATACTTAACCCCAAGATTAAAACCACCATAGTATTTAGGTTGATATGATCCGGCATAAATACGGTCATTAGCGTCGATTTTGCCGTCTCCGTTAACATCTGCATACATTAAACCGCCAACGTGGTTGGCCTCGCCCAATGAATTTGGCGGTGCGGCGTTAACCTGGGCCTGGTTCTGAAAAACCCCAATGGCTTTTAATACATAGTAACTGGCAATTGGCTGGCCATTATCTGTACGGGTAACATACTGCCCGTTAATACCACCGCCCGGCAGGTACTGGCCGCCATTTAATCCAATTAGTTTATTATGATTAATGTTGATGTTGGCACTGGCATAGTAGGAAAACTTGGTGCCGATTTTATCAGCCCATTTTAAAGCAAACTCAAAACCCTGGTTTTGAAATGATGCCGCATTGGTTGTATAAGTAGTAGTGTTTGAACCCAGGATAGCAGGAATACTTACGTTGATCAACGCATCGTTTACCTTCTTTTTGTAATAGTCGGCCTCACCGGTTAAACGGTTATTAAAAAACGCATATTCAAAACCAATATCCAGTTGATTGGTTACCTCCCATTTTAGGTTGGGATCTTTAATTTGCTGTATAGCGGTACCTTCTACCAACTGGCCGTTATAATAGTAAGGCAGGTTTGGTGTACCGGTTACAATGTATAAGCTGGATGCGATATTATCATTACCCAGCTGACCGTAGCTGGCGCGAAGTTTTAGGTAATTGAAGATTTTCTGATCCTTCATAAAATCTTCTTCTGATATTACCCAACCACCACCTACGGTATAAAAGTTGCCCCACTTTTGTGCAAACTTAGAGCTGCCATCGCGGCGGAATGATCCGGTTATTAAATATTTACCTGCATAATCGTAATTTAAGCGGCCCAGGAAAGATTGCCTTGTGTATTTATCACCGTTGTTATTAAGCGAGGTGGCCAAGCTTGGGTCACCCAGATCTAGGTACCATTGGTCTGAGTTATTAGGTACATTTAAGCGGGTGCCGTTAATAAAGCTCAGTCTATTTTTTTCACTGGTGTAACCTACCAAACCTGTCACGTGATGTTTATCAAAACGTTTGTCATAGGTTAAGGTATTATCCCAGTTAAAATTATAGGCGTTATCCTGCTGGATAAATAGCGAACTATTATTTTGATATTGGTTACCACCACCAGTAGTAAACGTAGTACCATCGGCAGCAAACTGTGTTAAATAATTACGCTGATTATCCCATGATCCATCCACATTAAAAGCAGTGTGGAAACGTAATTCGGGGATAATATCATAATCTAACGCCACGTTACCCTGCACCCTGTTGGTGCTGGTAAAGTTGTTTGTTTTGTTTAGCTGCAGTAATGGATTGCCTACGTTGCCCCAGGCCGAAGTATTACCGTATAAGCCATTGTCATCCTGCGGGATAACAAGTGGTGCGGCACGGTACACATTACTAAATATACTCACCGCATCAATCGGTGTTTCTGCCGAACGGCTTAGTGACAACTGCTCACTAAACTTCAACTTCTTACTAAGCTGCACTTCATTATTAGCGCGCAAAGTAAAGCGCTTGTAACCATTGGTTTTAACAATACCATCATCATCCAAATAACTGGCGCTCAAAAAATAGGTATTGCTTTCGCCACCACCCGATACGGAGATATTATGATCCATCTCGAAGCTTTTGCGCAGCACCGCGTTATACCAGTTGGTACTACCCGGATAAGTAAGCGGTGCGGCATCTGCAGTAAGTGCAGTAGGATTGTTATCCTGCTCATAAGCCACATATTGTTGCCTGTTAGCCATCTGGATAGTCTTAGCTGCTTCCTGAAAGCCCAGGTTGGCATCATAACTAATAACAGGCGGGCCTTTTTTACCTTTCTTGGTGGTAATAATAACCACCCCGTTGGCACCACGCACACCGTATATAGCAGCCGAGGCATCCTTTAAAACATCCACACTCACAATATCATTATTATTGATGTTGCGGATATCGTTGGTTAAAACCCCATCAACCACATAAAGCGGATTAACACCAGCCAGCAATGAACCCGTACCACGGATTCTTAACTGCGGCGTTGAATTAGGCTGACCTGATGAAATAACCTGCACACCGGCAACCTGCCCCTGCAAAGCCTGCGTGGGCGTATTAACTACCTGCCGTGTTATGGTTGCACCGCTTACATTACCGATAGAACCGGTAACATCGCGCTTACGCTGTGTGCCATAACCTACAACAACTACCTGCTGTAGTTCGCGCGCCTGGGCGGCCAGTTTCACTGTAGCTACAGCCGGGCTGTTGGCCGGCACCTCTTGCGATGCATAACCAATATAACTAAACACCAGTGTTGCGGTTGCTGGCGCACTAAGCGAAAATGCACCATTAACATCTGTCTGTGTACCGCTTGTTGTACCTTTTATGCTTACGGATACACCAATAAGCGACTCGCCGGTTGTGGCGTCGGTTACCTTACCTTTTATGGTTGTGTTTTGGGCACGGGTACTTAGCGACCAACACATAAAAAGCAGCATGAATAAAAAAGTAAAAGAATTCCTCATAGTAATATACGTTTAAGTAAAACACCTTTGGTTGGTATTATATAGTATTACGGGGCATTAAATAGCCGAGAAAAAGAAGTATTAATTAGAGAAACAGCAATTTAGCAGTAATGTTTAGGTTATTTTTTACGAATATTTCAATTTACCCGGTTACGACAAAAGGCCGTTAAATAATGACGGGCTTAAGGGTTGTGATATAAATAAGAATAGATTATTCATATCTATCCCCGTAGAGACACAATACTTTGTGTCTCTATAAAAGATCGTTTTGAATCGTTATTCGTGGTACGATGTTATGTCATGTTGATCCCGATAGCTATCAGGATCAACATAGCGAAGAAAGAGACACAAAATATTGTGCCTCTGTGGTAAGGGGATATGAGCAACCTGCTTACGATGTAATGCAAAAACATGCTCATCAAAACAAGTTATGCTTAAATAGAAATGGCCTCAATAATTAAGGCCATTTTTATATTATTCAGCTAATTGTACTTTCGCTTTCTTAAGTGCAACTGGTTGCGGCACTTTTACATAATACCCTGTACCATCGTAAACACGTTTACGTGGATGTGCTTTGCAATCCTCGCTGCAGCAACCATCTAGGGCAGTACCGCATTGATCGCACTGGGTAAAGTGCTCGTTACACTCGGGGTTGGCACAGTTAATCATTTTTTCAGTATGCTTGCCACAGTTGTAGCATACAGATACCTTAACCGGGTTAACCGTATTTACATCGACAGATAAACGGTTATCAAACACATAACATTTACCTTCAAAATCTTCGCCGCCCGCTTCTTTGCCATATTTTATAATACCGCCGTGCAGCTGGTAAACATCTGTAAAACCTTCGTGCAGTAACAGGGCCGATGCTTTTTCGCATTTAATGCCGCCGGTGCAGTAGGTTAAAACTTTTTTATCCTTGTATTTGGCCAGCTCATTGATCTGCGCCGGAAAATCGCGGAAGTTATCAATATCAAGCGTGATCGCATTCTTAAATCGACCAAGCGAGTGCTCGTAATTTGAGCGAACATCAAGAATAATTACATCCTCATCATCCTTCATAGCCAAAAAATCTTTAGGCTCCAGGTGTTTACCGGTTTGTAGTTGCGGGTTAATAATATTAGGATCGCGCAGGCCAGAGTGTACAATTTCGCTTTTGTAGCGCACATGCATTTTCACAAATGATGGCTGATCTACATCATCAATTTTAAACTCTGTTTTGGCAAAGCGTTCTTCGGCATGTATGGCGGCCATATAAGCCTCGCAAGCTTCTTTAGTGCCAGATACAGTACCATTAAGGCCTTCGTCGGCAACAATAATGCGGCCGGTTAAGCCCAGGCTTTTACAGAATTTAAGATGATTTTCGGCAAATTGCTCCGCCTCTGCTATCGTTGAATAACAATAGTATAATAGTGTTTGATATTGTGTCATTACTTACATTGATGCTGCTGCAAACAGCGTTAAATGAGGCGCAAATTTATAAAAAAGTACGGAAGTCGGCAAGATAGTAAGTCGGGTAATGATTAATATCATTATTATATGACAGGGCCGTTTTACTCCCCTCCATATTTTATCAGCATTGTATCTATAATATAACCACATTTCCCCGTTAAATAATTTGTAATGCTTAATTTTGCCACCTTAAATTTATAACGCTATGTATGATACGCTGAAACCTGTGCTACAGCAGGAACTTGCCCAAATAGAAGAAGCCGGATTATATAAAAAAGAACGCATCATTACCTCTCCTCAGGGTGCCGATGTTACGGTACAAGGCGGACAGGAAGTGATTAACTTCTGTGCTAACAATTACCTGGGTTTGTCGTCAAACCCAAGAGTGATTGAGGCAGCAAAGCAAGTAATGGATACACATGGTTACGGTTTATCATCAGTTCGTTTTATTTGCGGTACGCAGGATATTCATAAAGAACTGGAAGCCAAGATTGCAGAGTTTTTAGGCACTGAGGATACCATCCTTTACGCAGCGGCATTTGATGCCAATGGTGGGGTATTTGAACCTTTGTTCAATGAGCAGGATGCAATCATATCAGACGAGCTAAACCACGCCTCTATTATAGATGGTGTACGTTTATGTAAAGCACAACGCCAGCGTTATAAACATGATGACATGGCCGATCTGGAAGAAAAATTAATAGCCACCCAAAGTCTGCGTCACCGGATCATCGTTACAGATGGTGCGTTCTCTATGGATGGCACCATTGCACAACTAGATAAAATTTGCGACCTGGCCGATAAATACAAGGCTTTGGTAATGATAGACGAGAGCCACTGCTCTGGTTTTATGGGTAAAACCGGTCGTGGTACACATGAGCACCACAATGTAATGGGCCGTATTGATATTATCACCGGCACATTAGGTAAAGCCTTGGGCGGTGCTTCAGGCGGTTTTACATCAGGTCGTAAAGAGATCATTGACATGCTGCGTCAACGTTCTCGCCCATATTTGTTTTCTAACACTTTGGCTCCGGCTATCACCGGTGCATCAATTGGTGTGTTAAACATGCTGAGCGAAACCACCGAACTACGCGACAAACTGGAAAGCAATACCAAATACTTTCGCGAAAAAATGACCGAGGCCGGTTTCGATATTAAACCGGGCGTACACCCTATTGTACCGGTTATGCTATACGATGCCAAACTAGCCCAGGAGTTTGCCGCCAAAATGCTGGAAGAGGGTATTTACGTAATAGGCTTCTACTACCCGGTTGTTCCGCAAGGCAAGGCACGTATCCGTGTACAAATTTCTGCTGCGCACGATGTAGCTCACCTGGATAAAGCCATTGCAGCATTTACCAAGGTAGGCAAGGCACTGGAAGTGATTAAGTAATAAATGTAAATTGCTTATCTTTGTATAAGGGAGGCACCGTAATATGGCAAAGCTAGTATTAGATATAGAACCTGAAGTGATAGACACGCTAAACAAGGTGGCTGAGAAAAAACATCAAACTGTTTCTCAGGTAGCTGAAAATTTGTTTAGAAATGCTGGAAGTGAGGAGCTGAATTCAATTGATGTAAAAGCCAAACTAGGTAAATACTCCGAATGGATACAGCGATTGGTAATTGCTGATAAGCCAACCCCTGACTTTGATCATAAAGCTGAATACGGAAAGCATTTGGAAGAGAAGTACGGTTTATGAAGTTATTATTTGTTGATTCTGACATTTTGTTAGATAGCATTTTGGCGCGTGAACCTTTTTTTGACGCTGCCACTAATTTATTGGCACTTGCAGAACAACAAAATTTTAAATTCTGCACATCAGTACACAGTTTGTTAAATGTTCATTATTTATCAAAGAAACATTTTGGTGAATTATTGACCAGGCAATCCATACAAGCGTTAACTGAATTAATAGATATTATACCTGAAGACATAACGCTCATTCAACAAGCATTAACATCCGAATTTTCAGACTTCGAAGACGGTGTGCAATACTTTGCAGCTATAAGTGCTAAAGCCGATTTCATCATTACCCGAAATACGAAAGATTATAAACACTCGGCCATACCTGTTTTAACAGCCGAGCAATTTTTATTAAATACATTATAACTGATATGCAAGATCAGATCAATCAATATACCGCCGAGATCGAGGCCTTCAAGCCTGCTAATGCAGATGAGTTAGAAGCTTTCCGGATTAAATATTTAGGTACCAAGGGGCTTATTAAAGACCTTTTTGAGCAATTTAAAAGCGTTGGCCCCGAAGAGAAACGTGTTTTTGGTAAAGTGCTTAATCAGTTTAAGCAAATGGCCGAAGCCAAATATGCCGAACTGAAAGAGGGTTTTGACGGACAACAGACAACAGATAACGGACAACAGCAGGATCTTACTTTGCCGGGTAATGGTTTCGAGGTTGGCTCACGCCATCCACTATCATTAGTGCAAAGCGAAATCGTTGATATCTTCAAACGTTTAGGCTTTACTGTTGCCGAAGGACCGGAGATTGAGGACGATTGGCACAATTTCTCGGCCCTTAACTTCCCCGATGAACACCCGGCACGCGATATGCAGGATACCTTCTTCATCAAGAAAAATAATGGTAAAGATGATATTGCCCTGCGCACCCACACCTCGTCGGTACAGGTACGTATGATGGAGAATGGTAAACCGCCGTTCCGCGCTATCATGCCTGGTCGTGTTTATCGTAACGAAGCTATATCTGCCCGTGCACATTGCTTTTTCCACCAGGTAGAAGGTTTGTATATTGATGAGAATGTATCGTTTGCCGATTTGAAGCAAACCCTTTACAACTTTGTAAAAGAATTATATGGCGAAGGTACAAAGGTTCGTTTCCGCCCTTCGTACTTCCCATTCACCGAGCCATCGGCCGAAATGGATATTTCTTGTACCATTTGCAAAGGCGCGGGTTGTAACATGTGTAAGCACTCTGGTTGGGTTGAAATTTTGGGTTGCGGCATGGTAGACCCTAATGTTTTAGAAAATTGCGGAATCGACAGTAAGAAGTTTACGGGCTTTGCGTTCGGTATGGGTGTGGAGCGTATCACGAATTTAAAATATGTGATCCGCGATCTGCGTTTATTTTCTGAGAACGATGTGCGTTTCTTAAAACAATTTAAAACAGAAATGATATGAGGTACCGTATAGGTTTGCTGTTGATTAGTTTAATGAGTTTGATGTCGTGCGGTAAGGATAACTCTTCAGGCATTCCTAACGTATCGGTTAACTTCCAGTCGCCACTGTCTGATCCTCGCTACAGCAAATTAAACAGTGTGGGCGGCGCTGTTACCGTAAGCGGTTATGGCGTTGCCGGGTTGGTACTTTACCATAACCCGGATGGCTCATATGAGGCATATGACCGCTGCAGCAGTTATAACCCCGGATCAAAATGTGCCGTTAATATTGACGATACAGGTTTCCAGGTGGTAGATCCCTGCAGCGGTTCTAAATTTTCTTTGGCAGATGGCACGCCCGTAAAAGGCCCTGCCAGCCTATCGTTGAAATCATACTACATTCAAGTGGCTAATAATACTATATTTGTGTCTAATTGATACATGGAAGCCGATAAAATTAAAGAAAGCATTAAGCGGGCAGCGCAGGAGTTGTTCCGCAAATTCGGTTACCACAAAACCAGCGTTAACGAGATTGCCAAGCGCGCTAAAATAGCCAAAGCCACTATTTATAAATACTTCGACAGCAAGGAAGAAATTCTGCATGCCCTGTTAATGGATTATATTAAAGTGAGTGTGGATGAGCTGATTAACAGCGACAGTCACCAGATGGATGAGGAAGCGCACCTCACCAACCTCATTCTTAAAACAAGCCGCTTATCGTACACCATCTGTAACGAATTTATCGGCTGGGATTTTATCCGCGAATCAACCAACTCGCAGGAATTCCTCAAAAACCTCTCTAACGAACTCGAAGAATTACTGCTTAGCTCATTCACCAAACTAAGCGGCATGCGCAAAATGGAAAGCTACCACCAGCGCCTCCGTTTCCTGATCAAATGCAGCAAGAGCATCGTTTTCAGCTTCGCATTTACCTCAGTTAGCGATGCCGACGTGCGCAAAAACTTCGTATCCTTTCAAAAAGAGATTTTGCCCTACTTGGTAAAAGCAGCTATTACTGTTTAATTTTTTATTATCCCCTTGCATTAGTCAATCAGATTAATTTACTTTGTAACACAAAGTACTTTTAAAGTGGAAGAAAATAAAATACAACAGGACCTCTCCTCTATCCGCAATATGATGGAGCGATCATCAAAGTTTATTTCTTTGAGTGGTTTGTCGGGCATACTAGCTGGGGTTTATGCCTTAATTGGTGCCGGAGTTGCCTATTACCTTACCGGCAGGCCAACACCAGCCGGGCTTGTAGAAGGTATTTTAAGTATTATCCAAAATATAAAATACCTGATAGAAATTGGTTTTATTGTACTGGTTGCATCTATTGCCACCGGCTTTATACTTACCTACCGAAAAGCCAAACGTAAAGGGCAATCTATTTGGGGTAAAGCCAGCCGCGCATTACTTTTTAATATGAGTATCCCCATACTGGCAGGTGGCGCGTTGGTTATCATTTTGTTATACCAGGGCGGCAATCTTGGCTTACTGTTACCAACCACATTAATTTTTTATGGCCTGGCTTTGGTTAATGCAAGCAACTTCACCTTTACCGATGTTAAATACCTGGGCATCTGTGAAATAATTTTAGGCCTTATAGGTGCCTGCATTCCGGGATATGGTTTAATATTGTGGGCAATTGGCTTTGGCCTTCTACACATTATTTATGGCAGTGTAATGTATTTAAAATACGACCGTGAAAGTACCATTTGATAAACTCGACAAGGCTTTCGAAAACAGGGTGCGTTTGCAGATTATGAGCGTGCTGGCCGTTAACGACCGGTACGACTTTAACTCGCTTAAAGACCTGCTCGATGTTACCGATGGTAACCTGGCTTCGCACTTAAAAGGTTTGGAGAAAGAGGAGTATATCCTAACCATTAAAAGCTTTATCGGCCGCAAACCCAACACCAATTATGAGGCTACAGAAAAAGGCAAAAAAGCATTCAAGGCCCACCTCGATGTGCTGGAAGCTTTAATTAAAAATCAAAAATCAATCTAATTTTTTTTATCTATTTACTTTGAAATACAAAGTACTTTTAAATTAATAAACCATGATCTCAGAACAAGAAAAACCACAAAGATTTATGAACTGGCTCCAGGAGTCGGTCACTGTAAAAATGGCATTTATAGGCGCACTTATCCTGCTGCTGCTCATCCCGTCGGCATTAGTTGATAACCTCATCAGGGAACGGGCCGGGCGCCAGTACGAGATGATGGCCGACGTGTCTGACAAATGGTCGGGCAGCCAGTTGATACAAGGGCCGGTTTTAGTGATCCCCTACAAGCATACCTTTAAAGAAACTATCAATAAAGTAGAAGAAACTAAAACGGTTATCGAGAACATCTACCTGTTGCCTGACAACCTGAAAATAGATGCCAACATTACCTCTGAAGTATTACACCGCGGTATCTTTGAAGCTGCGGTTTACAATACCAAAGTAAACGTATCCGGCAACTTCTTAAAGGCCGAGCTGGACAAGCTATCTATACTGCCCGATCAGCTGATGCCAGAAAAAGCCAAACTAACCTTTTGTATCTCTGATTTAAAAGGCTTAAAAACCAATCCCGTTATTACAGCTGCGGGCCAAAGCTTTACTACCGAACCTGCCTTTAATGATAGTGGCTTATTTAATAATGGCTTACAATCTGCCATAAATTTAACCGGAATGACAGACAAAGCCGTGCCGTTTAGTTTTACGCTCGATCTTAAGGGCAGCCAGTCGCTCAGTTTTCTGCATCTGGGCAAAACAACTACAGTTAATGCCAAAAGTAACTGGCAAAGCCCAAGTTTTGATGGCCGCTACCTGCCCGATAGCAGGCATGTAGACAAAAACGGCTTTACAGCTAAATGGCGCATGCTATACTATAACAGACCATTTCCGCAACAGTGGGCAGCAAATGATACGATATTAAACAATATGAAAAAGCACAACGATGCCATATTCGGTGTAAAGCTGCGCATCCAGGTTGATCAGTATCAGCAAACCACCCGCACCAGCAAATACGCTATATTAATTATCCTTCTTACGTTTATATCACTTTTTTTAACCGAGCTCATCGGCAAGCAAAAAGTACACCCGTTTAACTACATACTTATCGGTGCAGCCATGATCATTTATTATGTACTACTGCTCTCCTTCTCCGAGCAGATTGGCTATACCCCAGCCTATATCGTGGCATCTGTGGCAACCATTGCCCTAATATCAACCTTTATCGCTTCCCTGCTCAAGAATGGCAAGGCCGCCGTGTTATTCGCCTTTATCTTATCACTCTTTTATACCTTTATCTACATCCTTATCCAGCTCGAAGACTATGCCCTTTTAGTGGGTAGTATTGCCCTGTTTATTATCGTGGCAACGCTAATGTATTGCTCTCGTAAAATTAACTGGGACAAGCATTAAGCACATTAACAGCAGGCTCTAACAATCCTGCTTTTATTTTTTTTTTAAAATTACCATATACCGTTTTGGTTTTCGGTATATAATTTACTATGTTAGCATAATAAATTTTTGCATCATGAGCCGAGAATTAAATGATTTTTCAGCACAGATTGATGAACACTTCGACCTGGCATACGCTGACACTAATAGCTTCTGGTTTATATTAATATCATTCTTCTCCCGGTAATTACCGCGCAGGCAGATTGGTTTTACATTTAAGGTTTTAAATAATTGGGTTAACTTTGCAACCTGATGAGAAAGACTGCGAATTATACACTGATTGAAAGCGTTACTGTAATTGATATTGCCGAAGAAGGTAAGGGCGTTGGTAAGGCCGATGATCTGGTGCTTTTTATTGAGAAAGCTGTACCCGGTGATGTTGCCGACGTAGAGGTTTACCGTAAAAAGAAAAACTTTGGCGAAGCCCGCATTAAAACACTGATAAAACCTTCCGAACACCGCACCACACCATTTTGCGAGCACTTTGGTACTTGCGGCGGTTGCAAATGGCAACACATGACCTACCCTGCTCAGTTGCAGTTTAAACAAAAAACCGTTGCCGACGCTTTAGGCCGTTTAGCCAAAATTGATGTAAGCGATATAATGCCGATTGTAGGCTCGCCAGAAGATAAATACTACCGCAACAAGTTAGAATATACTTTCTCGGATAAACGCTGGCTTAACGACGGTGAGAACCGCGAAAACGAAACGCTGGACCTAAACGCCCTTGGCTTCCATATCCCCGGCCGTTTTGATAAGATCCTGGATATTAACCATTGCTACTTACAGGCCGATCCATCCAATGAGTTACGTTTAAGCCTGCGCGATTTCGCGAAGCAAAACAACATCAGCTTTTATAATTTAAAGAACCACGAAGGTGCTTTACGCAACCTGGTAATCCGTACTTCATCAACAGGTGAGTTGATGGTAATTGTAATTTTTGCTTATGTAAGCGAAGAAGAAGTTAAACTTGTAATGGATTTTGTAGAGACAAGTTTCCCGGAGATTACTTCGCTGTTGTATATCATCAACCAAAAGAAAAACGATACTTTCTTTGACCAGGACGTGATTAGCTGGAAAGGGCCACAATATATACATGAGGGCATGGATGAGATTAAGTTCCGCATCGGGCCTAAATCATTTTACCAAACCAACGCTATCCAGGCAAAAAAACTGTACGAAATAACCCGCGATTTTGCAAGCTTTACCGGCAGCGAATTGGTTTACGATTTATACACAGGTGCAGGCACTATTGCCAACTTTATTGCCAAACATGTAAACAAGGTTGTTGGGGTCGAGTATGTGCCTTCGGCTATTGAAGATGCTAAGATTAATTCGCAGATCAATAACATCACCAATACCGATTTCTACGCCGGTGATATGAAAGATGTTTTGGATGCCGAATTTGTAATCACACACGGTAAGCCAGATGTTATAATCACAGATCCGCCACGGGCGGGTATGCACCCGGATGTAGTGGCCCGCCTGATGGAGATTGAGGCAGAACGCATTGTATACGTAAGTTGTAACCCCGCCACACAGGCACGGGATATGCTGATACTAAAAGAAAAATACGACACCATTAAAATTCAGCCGGTGGATATGTTTCCGCATACCCAGCATGTGGAGAATGTGATGTTGTTGAGGTTAAGGAAGTAAAAATACACCTCTACCTCGCACGTCATCCCGAACTTGTTTCGGGATCCCACATGCTAAGTATAAAGCATGCAAATCGGATGACTTGTCCCGTGGGGTGCTGAAACAAGTTCAGCATGACGGGTGGATAGAATTGAGCTAAATAAAAACATTGATCAAATGGATCCGGAAGAATTATTAAACGAGGGTAACCAACCCCAAAAAGATAGCCCACTGGCCAGCTTAAGCGTCGATTTGAAATTATTCAGCGAATCGATGCGCGAAGTAGCGGTTGAAATTATAGTAGAAGGCCTGTCCCTCTACCCTATTTTTGTGGCACACCAGCACGAGGTAAAACTGGGTGAAGAGATCTTCAATAAAGACGAACTGAATACTGATTGGAATATCAACGCATCTACCCTGGAAGAATTTGTAGAACGCGGCATTATAAAAAAAGAATTAAAACAACGTTTTATTGACACGTTTAAAAGTCCCCACGACTATATGTGCGTGTTTGTAATAGTGCCCGAGGGTGCCAATTTTGTATTTTTTCCATATTCAAAAGAATAATAGTAGTTTCGGTTGTTATCTAAAACAGATATGTCAGAAAAAAGGCTGCTTATACTCGATCCACAGCAAATACAACAAAAAATAGATCGTATTGCGTACCAGATCCTCGAAGATAATTTTGAGGAACAAGAGATTGTCATAGCCGGTATTTTACCGCAGGGAAGTAATATTGCCATCAGGCTTAAAGCCATCTTAGATGAGATTGCCCCATTTAAAAGCACGTTAATTAACATCGAGCTGGAAAAACACGTGAGCACCCTTAACTTCAAATTGGATACCCCTATCGAGGCTTGTACCGACAAGGTAATTATTTTGGTTGATGACGTAATGAACAGCGGCAAAACCCTGGCCTACGGCTTCGGTGTATTTTTAGATGTACCCCTAAAAAAGCTGCGCACCGTTGTACTGGTAGATCGTAACCATAAAAGTTTCCCCGTTACTACAGATTACTCGGGCATTGCCCTATCAACCCTGCTTAATGAGCACGTAGATGTGCAACTAACACAAAGCGGCAAAGGCGATGCAGTTTGGCTGGGATAATTAGCTGTTGGCTATTATCTCTTCCAGCTTCTCGGCACTCAGACTCAGGCCGTCGGCTATAATAGCCGATTTCAGGTAGTGCGTTTCACGTTCTGCTAGTTTCTCTGCAATAAAAGCAACCAGGTCGTCGCCATGTTTGCCGTGTAGTAATGGGCGCTCTTCTTTACCATATTCTAATCGGCTAGCCAATGCTTTGGGCGACATCTGAATATAGATTACCTTACCGTTGGCGTTCATCCAATCCATATGGTCGAAGTAGCAAGGGAGCCCTCCACCGGTTGAGATAATACTTTTCTCGGGGAAATCAGTATACTTTAATATGTTCGATTCTTCTTGCCTAAAGGCCTCTTCGCCATAGCTCACAAAATATTTGGCAATCGTGGTGCCTTCTTTCTGTTCAAAAAGCTCGTCGAGATCAATAAAGTTATAACCCAGCCTTGCCGCCAATTTACGCCCCAGGGTTGATTTGCCACAACCCATAAAACCAACTAAAAAAATCTTCATTATTGCTGGCGTAAGTAGTGTTTAACAATATCATCATACTTAGGCAGGCTGTGATAATGCCATTTAGCAATTACAGTTCCGCCTTTCATTAGCAGCACACCTGGGTTAGAGCGCACAATAGTTTTCAAAGGCACGCCATCAGCATAATAAATTTCTGATACCAGGTGATGTTTCTTAGCAAAGGCCGTAGCATCTGGTGCCGAGTTTGATGTAAGCAGTATCGTACGGATGTTATAGTTATCAGTCAGATTTACCGCCAGTGCGTTGATCCGGGCTAAAGCCTGTTCATCGGTATGATCTAATTCATAGGCCACAATAACCAGGTTATAGAACGGATTGCCTAACAACTCCTGCGTATAATTAGTGCCTTGTGCATCTTGAATAGCCAGATCACGAATTTTAGGTTCGAAGCCTTTCTTTACCAATTTAGATTCGGGGGTACCTACTACGGCCCAGTTGGCATCTTTCCAAATTCCCGTCTTCATATACTCCTTGTCGGTCATCGTACGGGTGGCACCAGTTAGTTTATTTTTAAGCTGATAGGTAATTTCGTACTCATCTGGTTTAGCACCAGGCGGGGTTTTCATCTCATCGAGCAGGTTAGCACCAACCTTGTAAGGAAGAAAATCCATTACCGGTAAAAAGTTATAGGTAAACAACCCAAACCCGAATGAAAATACCACAGCGCCCACAAATAAACTATTGCTTGCCGATGGATTAAATAACGGCTGGATAGTACGTCGTTTAACAAAGATCACCGCCACAAGGGCTAGCAGCACCATATCCTTACTAAAAGACTGCCATGGCGTAAGCGGGATGGCATCACCAAAGCAACCGCAGGTTTGTACTACTTTAAAAAAGGCAGAGTAAAAAGTAAGGAATCCGAAAAAGATGATCAGCAGCAACAATCCCCAGGCAACTGCATTGGCGCGGATACCTATTAACAAGGCAAAACCCAACAGCATTTCCAATGCGCAAAGCGTAATTGCCGCAGTTAAGGCCAGTGGATTTAAGAACATCATATGGAATACCTCAAAGTATTCCTGCAGTTTATAAGAGAACCCAAGCGGGTCATTAGCCTTAATTAAGCCCGAAAATATAAACAGCAAGCCCACGGCTATGCGGCAAAACCAAACTAGTGCCTTCATTTTACATCCATTTTAATCAATGCAAAAACAGCATAGTTCAGCATATCCTGGTAGTTGGCTTTTACACCTTCAGAGGCCTCGGTTTGGCCTTTATTATCTTCAATCTGTTTAACACGGAATATTTTTTGCAGTATCAAATCTGTTAACGAACTGATCCGCATATCACGCCAGGCCTCACCATAATCATGGTTTTTGGCAAACATCAGCTCCTGCGTTTCTTTCACCTTTTCATCAAACATACGCTCCACATGATCGGGTGCCAGCTCTGTCGAAGTTTCATTACCACATTCTAATTGCATCATAGCTATAACGCAATAATTTACGATGCCGATATACTCGCCCAGTATATCATCACCCACCTTTGATACTTTTTTTTCTTCGAGTGTACGAATACGCTGCGCCTTAATAAAAATTTGATCTGTAATGGACGGTAGTCTTAAAATACGCCATGCTGTACCATAATCGCGGGTTTTTTTCATAAAAAGCCCTTTACATACTTTGATAACTGCGTCGTATTCTGCTGTTGTTTTACTCAAAACGGTAGTGTTAAAATTTTCTTTCGATATTTGCCGCGAGGGATAAATTACCATCCCAAAGGCAATGGCTAAAGATACATATTTTCGGAAAAAGACAACCCTGAATGCACGCGGAACACTCATCGATCTGAGCACCCCAAAAGTGATGGGCATTATAAACCTCACACCCGATTCTTTTTACAGCCAGAGTCGCAAACCCGACGTATCTGAAGCAGTACAACAAGCCGGAAAGATGCTGGCCGATGGTGCAGCCTTTTTAGATCTGGGCGCTTACTCATCACGCCCCGGCGCGGTTGATATTTCGGCACAGGAAGAAATAGACCGTTTGCTACCAGCTGTTGAGGCTATTGCAGCGGCATTTCCGCAAGCTATTATGTCTATAGATACCTTCCGCGCGTCTGTTGCCGAGGCAGCCGTTAATGGCGGCGCACACATAATTAATGATATATCGGGTGGACAACTCGACGAGCAGATGTTTGAAACTACTGCCCGCTTACAGGTTCCTTACATCCTGATGCACATGCGCGGCACGCCACAAACTATGACACAGCTAACCGATTACAACGATATTTTTACAGATGTATTTGATTACCTGCAGCATAAATACGCCGAATTAAAAAAACTAGGTGTAGAGGACGTAATCCTTGATCCTGGTTTCGGTTTCGCTAAAAAGAGTGAACAAAGTTATGAGCTATTAAATCGCATGCACGATTTTGACATGCTGGGCCTGCCCATACTGGTCGGCGTGTCGCGCAAGCGGATGATCTATAACATAACAGGTGGCACGGCAGCAGATGCGCTAAATGGCACTACTGTGGTAAACACCATCGCGCTTACAAAGGGCGCAAACATATTGAGGGTACATGATGTAAAGGAAGCTGTAGAAGCTGTAAATATCTACAACATGTTGCAGCAATAAACCCCTTACCAGTTATGGTTTAACAGAGTGATAATATCAATAGCATTGCGCCTGTCCCAATAAGGTGAACAGTATCTTACAAAATACTCTGGCGCATAATAATAGAGTAAGCGTGATTTATCTTGCCTGATAATCCAGATCGTATAACCGGCTGCGTTCTCTACCCCTATAGGAAATTTTTTATGCCGGCCGTTGATCACTGTATCCACTTGTGTACAAGTGGGATAAACGTCATCATCATCAATGTTAAAAACGTTATTGGCTACTAGTTTTGAGTAGAGTGAATCGGCTTCGCCTTTATATTTATTGGGTACGGGGATGGGTGGATCGTATTTGGCCAGACTGCCGCTCTTATTGCGAAAATTCATTTTTTGCCATTTGCCTTTGCTTAGCACCAGCATGTGATAGTCCGAATCGTATTTCCAGTTGTAATGGGTTCTTAGTGCAATAATAAGATCAAATTGTTTAACGTGACTTCTGATCACCGTATCCATATGGCTGGTATACCGCAGGTTGCTTACAAAATCGGGGAGGGCGGTTTGTGAGAAAACACTATAGCTGCACAATGATAAGATCAATAGCAGAAATGTTTTTTTCATGGGCATGAAACTACGCATTTAGGCCCAAAAAATCAAGATTTAGTATTAGTTGAGGTACTTTAAGATGCTATCCACATACTCGCGGTTATTAGCTAAGCGCGGTACTTTGTGCTGGCCACCCAGTTTTCCCTTTTGTTTCATCCACTCAAAAAAGGTGCCTTGGGGAGCTATATGTACTAGCGGGCGGTGCAGCGCCATATCTTTAAACCGCTTGGCATCATAATCTGAATTAAGTTTGCGCAGTGTTTCATCCAGCAGATCAACAAAACGCTCAAATTCGGCAGGCTTTTTATCAAACTCGATGATCCACTCGTGGCCTCCCCCTTTGTTGCCCGAAAAATAAACTGGGCCGGCTGTATATTCCTGCACAATAGCACCGGTTTGGCGGCAGGCTTCTTCGAGCGCACGGTCGGCATTGTCAACAATTACTTCCTCGCCAAAGGCATTAATATAATGTTTGGTTCGGCCGGTAATCTGGATGCGGAATGGTGCCAGCGAAGTAAACCTGATGGTATCGCCAATCATGTAACGCCAAAGACCGGCATTGGTACTGATGATCAGGGCATAGTTTTCGCCCAATTGCACTTCATCCAAGGTAAGCGTATCCGGGTTTTCTTTATGTAGATTTTCTAAAGGTAAAAACTCGTAGAAGATGCCGTAATCAAGCATTAGCAGCATTTCGCCGGGTTCTTCCAGGTCCTGTATCCCAAAGAAACCTTCTGTAGCGTTGTAGGTTTCGAGGTAATACATTTCACGATCCGGGATCAGTTTCTTAAACTGCTCGCGATAAGGTGTAAAGTTAACCGCGCCGTGAAAGTAGAGTTCTAGGTTTGGCCAAACCTCCAGTAAATTATCCTTCCCCGTGATTTCCAGTATGCGTTTAAACAATAGTATATTCCAGGTAGGCACACCGCTGATGCCGGTCATATTAGAATCGATAGTGGCACGGGCCATTTTCTCTATCTTCTCTTCAAAATTCTCCAACAGGGCGATATCCAAATGCGGGGTACGGTAAAACTGCGCCCAAAGCGGCAGGTTTTTCATAATCACTGCCGAAAGATCACCAAAGAAAGTATCTGCATTCAGCTGGCTCACCTGGTGACTACCGCCTAACGTCAGGATTTTCCCTGTAAAAAGTTTGGAGTCGGGGCGGTTATTAAAGTACATGGTCAACATATCCTTACCGCCTTTAAAATGGCATTCTTCCAATGCCTCTTCGCTTACCGGGATAAACTTACTTCTATCATTTGTTGTACCCGATGATTTGGCAAACCACTTAATTTCTGATGGCCAAAGCACGTTTTGCTCGCCTTTGAGCATCCGCTCTATGTAAGGCTTAAGGGTATCATAAGTTTGTATGGGCACCTGCTCTTTAAACTGGCTTAGGTTTTCGATACTCTTATAGTAGTGGCTTTTACCCCATTCGGTACTCTCTGCGCCCGATATTAATTTCTCAAACCACTCCTCCTGCACCTCGTTAGGGTACTTCATAAAAAGCTCAATCTGGTGCATGCGCTTTTTCATGAGCCAGGTAGCAACGGAGTTAATGAGTGTCATAGATAATTATGAACTGGGCTTATAAAAAGGTTTTACGTTTTAATACAAAGTTGGCACCAAGATAAACCTTGCGCACCAATTCATTAGAGGCTAATACTTCGGGCACGCCAGATTCCAGGATCTTGCCTTCAAATAGTAAGTAAGCACGGTCTGTAATAGATAAAGTTTCCTGTACGTTGTGGTCGGTGATCAGGATACCAATATTACGGTGCCTTAATTTCGCAACCATCGCCTGGATCTCTTCTACCGCAATTGGGTCTACCCCGGCAAAAGGCTCATCCAGCAAAATAAAGTTGGGTTCTGCAGCAAGGGCGCGGGCAATCTCGGTACGGCGACGCTCGCCACCCGACAATAAATCGCCCCGGTTGCGGCGTACTTTATGCAAGCTAAATTCATCGATCAGTTCTTCCAGTTTATCCTGCTGCTTGTCTTTGGGCATGTTACCCATTTCCAACACTGCTTTGATGTTATCTTCTACAGATAGCTTCCTAAAAATAGAAGCCTCCTGCGCCAGGTAGCCAATGCCTTTTTGGGCACGGCGGTACATCGGGTCGCCGGTGATGTCTTTTTCTTCTAAATAAATGCGGCCTTCGTTGGGTTTTATCAGGCCAACAATCATGTAAAATGAGGTTGTTTTACCGGCACCGTTAGGGCCAAGCAAACCAACAATTTCGCCCTGTGCAACATCAAACGACACATCGTTTACAACAGTACGCTGCTTATATTTTTTTACCAGGTGCTCTGCACGTAATATCATATCTTAAGTTTAAGCCTATACCCTATTATGGCGGCCAGGTTTATAAACGGAATTATTGATCGCTTAATCTAATCCCCTTAATGTTTAATTGGATGGAACGTTTATCGCGCCAAACATGTTCTTCTATACAATAACAAATATCAAAAGGTAAACCTCTTTTTAAATCCATCAGCCAGCTAGCCTGCCCAAAGGCAATACAATCAAATATAGCCGAACCTTGTTGCATTACACACATCTTTAAATGATCTGCCCCAACAACAGACGGCGCACCATGGAGGCTTACGCCGCGCGATAAAAATACCGGTGTCATATTCTCCGGCCCGAACGGCCCGTACTGGCTTAATACCCTAAAAAACTTGCTATCTATCTGATCCAGCTTGAGCTCCGCATCGATTCTTATTTCCTGTATTAATTGTTCGGCAGTAATTGTTGATCCTACCACCTCTTCGAAACGATCCATAAAAGCCGGTACATTTTCGGGTGGCATGGTTAAACCTGCTGCGTATTTGTGGCCGCCATATTGTGTTAGCAAGTCGCTACAACCACTCAACGCTTCGTAAAGATCAAACCCTAATACAGATCTTGCCGAGCCTGCCACATGCCCGTTAGAGCGCGTAAGCACTACAGTTGGCCTGTAATATTTTTCGGTAAGGCGCGATGCCACGATACCGATAACGCCCTTATGCCAGGTTTCATTAAAAACCACGGTGGATTTACGATTGATGAGTACTTGATCTTGTTTGATGATGCTCAGTGCCTCATCGGTAATAGATAAATCATGGCCCTTGCGCTCCGTATTTTGAATGTTGATCAGCGCACCTTTTTCGCGGGCTGCTTCTATGGATGTTGAGATCAACAGCTCAACAGCGTGCTTGGCATCATCTATCCTACCGGCCGCATTAATTCGCGGACCAATTAGAAACACCACATCTGATATATTGACGCGCTCTTTCCTACCTGCCACCTCCATCAGTACTTTAACACCAGTGCATGGGTTGGTATTTAATTGCTGTAAGCCATAATGCGCCAGGGTGCGGTTTTCGCCGGTTATATGTACAATGTCGCAAGCTATGCTGATGGCAACCAAATCGAGATAACAGCTTATATCTTCAAATGGCATTCCGTTTTTTTCGGCATAGGCCTGAATCAGCTTAAAGCCGATACCACAACCGGAGAGTTCTTTATAAGGATATTCACAATCGCTTCTTTTTGGATCGAGCACGGCTACTGCGGCCGGCAACTCATCACCGGGTAAGTGGTGATCACAGATGATAAAGTCTACACCCAGGCTATTAGCATGGGCAACTTTATCAACCGATTTAATCCCGCAGTCTAGTGCGACGATAAGGTCCACACCATTGGCAGCAGCGTAATCAATGCCTTGGGTCGAAATTCCATAACCTTCTGTATAGCGGTTGGGGATATAGTATTCAATGTTATCGGTAAGCTTTTTAAAGAAACTGTAAACGATAGATACTGCCGTAGTGCCGTCTACGTCGTAATCGCCATAGATCATCATTTTTTCGTTATTGGCAAGGGCGGTTTCTATACGGTTGATAGCCTTTTCCATATCAGCCATCAGGAAAGGATCATGCAGATGGCGGATGTCCGGCCTGAAGAAAAAACGAGCCTCCTCAAAATCGGCAATGCCGCGTTGCAGCAGTATTGCACTTAGTACCGGGTCGATGTTGAGTTCGGAAGCCAGCTTTTCTACATTTCCCTGATCTGGCATTTCGCGCACTGACCACCGTTTTTGCATATCTTTGAATGTTTAAACCGTAATGATATAATTATCCGGTTAATATAACAAACAAAGGTAAGGTCAAAAAAGCATATATAACACAACATGGAAGTTTTTGCATTGGGAGAAGGTTCGTATTCGGTTGATTCTACAAAAAATTTTATTCCTTTCGACCCCGCCAAGGACGATGTAAAATCGCGCCCTGGTTCTATATTTATCCATGTTAACCCCTTCCTGATCAAGACAGAAACCGACCTGATGGTGCTGGATACCGGCTTGGGCATAAAAGCCGAAGATGGCGAAATGATCATCCATAAAAATATTCGCAAGCACGGCTTTAAACCCGAAGATGTAACCAAGGTTTTAATGTCGCATCTACACTACGACCATGCCAGTGGTTTGGTTTATGAAGAAAACGGCCGCCTGCACCCCAGTTTCCCCCAGGCAGAACACGTGATACAACGCAGCGAGTGGGAAACTGCTTTTTCGGGCAAATCATATTCGTACAAGCCGGAGATTTTTGAATCGTTAAGGCGATCTGCAGATATTACTTTCATAGAAGGCTCGGGCGAATATATGCCGGGTATTAACTATGAACTATCGGGCGGGCACTGCCCTTTTCATCAGGTTTTTTGGTTTGATATAGAAGGCAAAAAGATATTTTTTGGTGGGGACGAACTACCCGAACCCGAACAGTTGTTACGCAAGTTTATTGCCAAGTACGATTTTGACGGCCGCAAGGCGATGGAACTGCGCGATATATACGGCCACAAAGCTGCGGTTGAGGGCTGGACTTGTTTATTTTATCACGCCAAAAGCACGCCTATTGGCAACGTAACCCTAACAGGGCACGATGCCTTCAGCGTAACGCCAGCTTAGGTGAAGTGAGCGGTAGATTAGGTGAATAATCGCTCGTTCACAAAGTCGCGAGTGTAATTCTTGATCATTTTTTGCACTTCACTAAAAGTTTCCATTATCTGCTCTTCTGTACCTGAAGCCTTCGCAGGATCGGGAAAGTTATAGTGTAGTTTCACAGCATTTGAGGGAAAATACGGGCAGCTCTCTTTGGCGTTATCGCACACGGTGATCACATAATCGAAATTAATATCCATATACTCATTGATATTATTTGAGGTATGTGCCGAAATATCTATCCCGTCCCTCTTCATAATTTCAATGGCTCGCGGGTTCACACCATGCGTTTCTATCCCGGCGCTATAAATTTCTGCCTTGTCACTCGCAAAAGCTCTCAGATATCCCTCGGCTATCTGGCTTCTGCAACTATTGCCGGTACATAATACCAATACCTTTTTCATATTTATCTAAATTAATAACCAAATAATATTGATAATACAGAACTTGGCATCCCAGCCAAATATGAGCTGCAATACCAACACCGATGTTGTAATTACAAGCGGCTTTCTATATTTGATCAATTTTGCCAGCATTTAGCAACAGCCTGAACCAGGTGCACAAGACGAGCCGCCTACAGCCAGGTTTTTTAGTTGCACTTTGGGCTTAGCCTCTGCTGCGGGCGCGCAACACTCTTCCCCTCTATCATTAGTACCGCAGCTGCCGCCCCGGCCTATAGCCTTGCATTGTGTAAAATCGGGATTGAGATCGAAGATCAGGTTTTCACCTTTAATGATCATATCACCGGGATACATCTGGCGGGTATCAAATTGCGAATTTCCGAACTCTATTTTTACGATCCCTAACGGGTTTAAAGGCAATGCTTTTTCAACCAGTTGAATAATGGACAAAGCCTTATTAACCTGCATCGCGCGGCTGTCATCACCTTGTAAAGGTTCCCAGAGTTGTACAATGATTTCGGTCCAACTGTTCATCTTCCCGCCACAATCTACCGATGTAACCGGCGCCTGCTTAATCTCGGTAATATGATACGAAGCATCTACCCAGGTATCAGCTGCGTACTGAAATTGCAGTATAAGTTCGGGATGTTGCAGTAATTTTTGTTTAAACGTTTGCCAAGTCATTAATTCTTCTGTATTCATCATTTTTTTTATTGTAATATTACGATTGATTTAATCAAAAAATTTTAGCAGCAGCCTGTTTCGCCCTTGTACGATCCGAAAAACTCACCTAACTGTGCCTGAAGCAATTTCCAGGTTTTAGGTTCAATGCAATAGCATACCTTAACACCATCTATAGTACCCTGTATAATCCCGGCGTTTTTTAGCTCTTTTAAATGCTGCGAAATGGTTGCTTGCGCCAATCCAAGTTCGTCTACCAGATCGCCGCAAATACAAGCATTGGCTGCAATAATATACTGCAGAATGGCAATACGGGCAGGATGTGCAATTGCCTTTAGCAATAATGCCAGCCTGTTTTGTTCGTCAGAAAATATTTCAGTCTTCGTGGTTCCCATTATATCGCAATATTACGATAATTAAAACATCAAACAAAAAAACCTCAATAAATAATATTGAGGCTTTAAGATTTTATAATAACGTGTTGATGTATTAGATTCTTAAGCGTGTTTTTCGGCTTCGAATAATTCGCGGATTTTGTCTATGTTTAGTGGTTTCGAGATAAAGTCTTTAACCAATGTATAAGATTTGGCTTTGTTAATATCGTTACTAAATACTGATGAAGAAATGATAAATATTTTCGATTTACCCGTAGGGTCAATGTTTAATCTTTTGTATTCGTCTAAAAATTCCCAACCGTTCATTAAAGGCATATTGATATCCAGCAGGATATAATCCGGCAAATTTTCCGTACCGCTCGACTGCATTTTTAATAGTTCATCAATAGCAAACTTCCCATTAAGGCAAGCCTTAATTTCACTGCTGACCAATGCTTTTTTAATCAATTTAATAGAGATAAAGTTGTTTATCTCGTCATCGTCAACAAGCAAAATACTAACGGAACGGGGATTATTACTCATATAGATGTTTATACGCCAATCACAAATAAAAGGTTTTATTATCAAATGTGATAAATAAAAAACCCGGAACAAATTATTATTCCGGGTTTTTGTATAAAATCTTATTGCTAAGACAATTATTTTTGAGCTACAAGCGTGATATCTAACAAAAAGTTATCCTCGATTGCTTTGTCGCCAATGCTTTCAAAAAAGCTTTTAGAACCGTATTTAACGTTATATTTTGCACGATCAACTGCAACTCCTTTAGCAACAGCAGTTAAAGTATTTCCGCTGATGGTGTAGTTAACCGGGAAACTAACCGGGTTAGTTGTGCCTTTGATAGTTAGGTTACCTGTTACGTTTGCAACACCGTTACCAGCTGGGGTAATTTTAGTAGCTACAAAGGTTGCAGTTGGATATTTGTCAACACCGAAGAAATCATCAGACTTTAAGTGACCAACTAATTTAGCGTTATAGTCTGCATCAGTTAAATCTGTGTTAGCAATGGTTTTCATATCGATAGTAAAGTTACCGCTTACTGGTGCTTTACCGTTGATAACTACATCACCACCAGATACTTTAATAGTACCTTTGTGCTCGCCACCAATTTTTTTACCAGTCCACTCGATATTGCTTTTTTGAGTGTCTACTTTATAAGTTTCGTTTTTAGCTGCTGTAAAAGCAAACATGCTTGTTACTACTAAGGCTGCAGCGATTGATTTAAGTGCTTTCATTTTTTTCTTTGTTTCAAAATTGTGACACAAAGGTAAGTCAAAAAATACATGTTGCAACATGTATTGATATTTTTTGCTTTCTGCTGACAATTGGAGAGTTAGGTAATTACAAAGTAGTAATAAGACCGAAGTTCAAGGATACAACTTTTTCCTATAATATATATTCAGTATTAAAATTTTTAACTTACTTTAACTATAAACACAACCTAACATGCCTAAACTTAAAGCTTTATTATTTGATCTGGATGGAACGCTAATCGATTCGGAATTTTTTCACTACGAACTCTGGAACGAAATCCTGGAAGATTCAGGCGGTAAATTAACCTATGAAGAGTGGCTGAAAAACCACGCCGGGATACCGCTACCCAAAAACGCCCAAACACTGAAAGACCGATTTAATATCCAAACTCCCCTACAGGAATTGATTGAACGCCGAGAAGGTTTAACCCTCGAGCGTTTAAAAACTAAAGATGTTAAATTGATGCCTTATGTAACCGAGGTATTGGATTTCTTTGAGGCAAAAGGTTTAACAATGGCCCTGGTAACATCAAGCCCGCGAAAAGATGTAGAGGCCATTTTTGAGCGTAACGGGCTGGACAAATATTTTAAGCTCATTATTACCCGCAGCGAGGTTACTAAAAGCAAACCAGACCCCGAGAGTTATCATGTTTGTGTTGAGAAGCTAGGTTTAGCTAATGACGAATGCATTGCTTTTGAAGACACCATCAACGGGCTAAAATCTGCCAAGGCTGCCGGCCTAACTTGTATTGTGATCCAAAGCAATACGGAAGAGCATCCTAATTTAAATATTGCTGATCAATTGTTTTTAGATTTTAGGGAGGCTAAGGATTATTTGGTGGTTGAGGGATTAGTGTGATTTATTAAGCGGGTGTCACCCTGAACCCCGTCGAAGGGCGCGCGCAGAGGCCACTACATCATGCTTCGAGTGCCTCACCATGATAGCTCCCTATCCCTTTTTGTTATTCCGAGTGTAACGCGAAGAATCTTCTTCACTATCGCTGAATAACAAAAAGCATAGTGAGTTAAAACTCGTAATCCCGCTCCACTAAACAGATACGAACCTTGTAATGCTCATACCATTTAGTACGACCAGTTTTTTGAGCAACGAGGTGATCGGTATTGGCTTTCCAATTGGCAATAGCTTGTAATGATTCCCAATAGGAAACAGTAATACCAACTTCTTCGCGGGCAGATTCGATCCCTAAGTAACCAGGTTGTTGTTTGGCAAGTTCGTCCATTGCAGCGGCCATCGCGCCGTAGCCGTTATCGCCAGCTGTTCTTAGTGATGTGAAAATTACTGCGTAATAGGGAGGCTGTGGGGTTTTAGCAATCATAAAAATATCCTTCTACTTCTTTACATAAAATCGCGTCTTGATCTTCATCTGATAGTTCTTCCGATTCATCAACAGGGTCAAGACTTATATAATAACCTTTTTCTGATTTAAAGAATTTACACCGCCCCACATTGTAGAAAGAATGGCTGGCATTCCAATAAAATGAATACTCTATCACATCAATAAAATGGAGTTTTAATGTTTTCTCAGCCTCAAATCTATGATACGGTAACGAAAAATAGACATCAATATATAGGCGATGCTCTTGCTGGTAAACGTCAAATCTGGTAACTACAGCATCAAGCAGGTAAAACTTCCCAGGAATTGATTGCCTTATTAGTTCTTCGTTCTTAGCTATATATTCCATAAAAAAGGCTCCTTTAAAAGGAGCCTTTTTTACAAGTATTTTTAAGGAATGATTATTCTCAGGTACCAAACTCTGGCGTAGTTACTTCACTTTCTTCAAACTCGTAATCCGTTAAGGGAGGGCATGAGCAAATTAAAGTACGATCGCCATAGGTATCGTTTACACGACCAACTGACGGCCAGAATTTGTATTGCGCCACGTAAGGCAGCGGAAAGGCTGCTTTTTGGCGGGTATATGGATGCTCCCACTCGTTGGCTGTAATTACAGCTGCGGTATGAGGTGCATTTTTCAATGGGTTATCAGTTTTATCAGAGATGCCTTTTTCTACACTGTCAATCTCGTATCGGATAGCAATCATAGCATCGCAGAAACGGTCAAGTTCGTGTTTAGGCTCAGATTCGGTTGGCTCAACCATTACCGTACCCGCAACCGGGAATGATACAGTTGGCGCGTGGAAACCATAATCCATTAAACGTTTAGCGATATCGGTAACCTCAACGCCAAAGTTTTTAAATGAGCGGCAATCCAAAATCATTTCGTGTGCACAACGACCGTTAGATCCGGTGTAAAGCACTGGGTAATGAGCCTCCAGACGCGACTTAATATAGTTAGCGTTCAGGATAGCGTATTTGGTAGCGCTGGTTAAACCTTCACTGCCCATCATGGCAATATAAGCGTGAGAAATGATAAGGATTGATGCAGAACCCCAAGGCGCTGCAGATACAGCAGGGATTGATTTACCTTTATCGATATCAACAACCGCGTGGCCTGGTAAGTAAGGCACTAAGTGCGCCGCTACACCAATTGGGCCCATGCCCGGGCCACCGCCACCGTGAGGGATACAGAAAGTTTTGTGTAAGTTTAAGTGGCAAACGTCGGCACCAATATTGGCAGGACTGGTTAGGCCTACCTGTGCGTTCATGTTGGCCCCATCCATATAAACCTGACCACCGTTAGCGTGGATAATTTCGCAGATCTCGATGATAGATTCTTCGAACACACCGTGGGTTGATGGATAAGTTACCATCAAACATGATAGTTCGTTTTTGTATTGCTCGGCGCGGGCTTTAAGGTCGGCCACGTCGATGTTACCCAGCTCATCACATTTAACAACCACGATCTTCATGCCAGCCATAGCTGCCGAAGCCGGGTTAGTACCATGTGCAGATGAAGGGATTAACGCAATGTTACGGTGGCTGTCGCCCCTATCATTATGATAAGCACGGATCACCATTAAACCTGCATATTCGCCTTGTGCACCTGCATTTGGCTGCAAGCTCATGGCTGCAAAGCCGGTAATTTCGCTTAACCAATCATTCAGTTCACTGAAGATCTGCATGTAACCGCCAACCTGGTCGGTTGGTGCAAAGGGGTGCATTTTGCTAAACTCGGCCCAGGTAACTGGCACCATCTCGGTGGTTGCGTTTAGTTTCATGGTACATGAACCTAAAGCGATCATCGAGTGGCAAAGTGAAAGATCTTTTGCCTCTAACGATTTAATGTAACGCAGCATTTCATGTTCTGAATGATGCGAATTAAAGATAGCGTGGGTTAAGATCTCACCTGTACGTTGCAGTTCAGCCGGGATAACAGTTTCTATGCTGCCTTTTAATTCTTCGAAGGCTACATCGTTAATTGTTTTGCCTTTTACCTTAGCAAAGAAACGAATAATGGTTTCGATATCCTGAACATTAGTAGTTTCATCTAAAGAGATGGTCGCTACCGAACCTTTGTAATGCAGGTTCATTTCATTGTTTAAGGCTTCGCCATGCAGCGGGCCGGCTAATACACCTAAATCAAATTTAAGGGTATCGAAATAAGTATCGTTTAACTGCTCGTAACCTAATTGCTTTAACGACTCGGCCAATAAAACGCTTAAGCCATGAATACGCTCGGCAATTAATTTAATGCCTTGCGGGCCATGATATACGGCATACATACCAGCCATAATAGCCAGCAATGCCTGTGCAGTACAAATATTTGAAGTTGCTTTATCGCGGCGAATGTGTTGCTCGCGGGTTTGCAATGCCATACGCAATGCATAGTTGCCAGCACTATCAATAGTTACACCGATAATACGGCCAGGGATAGAGCGTTTGTATTCTTCTTTAGTAGCAAAAAACGCAGCGTGCGGGCCACCAAAGCCCATCGGTACGCCAAAGCGTTGCGAAGTACCAACTACAATATCAGCACCCCATTGTCCCGGTGGCGTTAATAGTACCAAACTCATTAAGTCGGCTACTACGGTTAGTTTTATATTTTTTTGATGTGCTGCTGATGCGAAGTCAGTGTAGTTGTAAACTTGTCCGTCGCCGGCAGGGTATTGAACTATCGCACCAAACATTTGGTCGTTAAGTTCAACCGTGCGGTGATCACCAATTTGTAGTTGGATGCCGTAAGGCTCAGAACGTGTTTTTAAAATATCGATAGTTTGTGGGAACACATCCTCGGAAACGAAGAAAATGTTTGCTGCCGAATTTTTACGCAAGCTATATTGCATAAACATAGCTTCGGCTGCGGCAGTACCTTCATCTAACAAAGATGCATTGGCAATTTCCATTCCGGTTAAATCAATAACCATGGTTTGGAAGTTTAACAAAGCTTGTAAACGGCCTTGTGCAATCTCGGCCTGGTAAGGTGTGTATTGGGTGTACCATCCTGGATTCTCCAAAATGTTGCGCTGGATAACGCCCGGTACAATTACATCATAATACCCCTGGCCGATGTATGATTTAAACACCTTGTTTTTTGAAGCGGTTTGCTTCAGGGTGTTCAGGTAGTCAAATTCGCTTTTTGCTGCTGGCAGGTTAAGCGGTTTCGCTAACCTGATCTTGGCAGGTACGGTTTGCTCAATGAGCTGGTCTAATGAATCGGCCTTAACAGTTTTCAGCATTTTAGCTGTATCTGTTTCGTTAGGCGCAATATGTCTGGCTTGAAATTTTTCCTGGTAATTGATATTGATACTCATGTACAGAACCCCTCACGTTTTAATGCCGCAAAGGTAAGATTTTACTACCTGAGTAACAATTCGTAAAGCAATACTTACAATAGAATTAACATTATTATCAAGCCTTAAAAACGACCAATTTTATAGAGTATAGGCATATTTAGTCCGAATTCTAGATCGTACCCACAGTACCCACCTCTTCCCCATCAGATGGGATGCTTGATAAACGCTGCAAATACATCTGTATCGTGTTCTCTAAACCAAAGTATAAGGCGTCGCTGATTAATGCGTGGCCTATGCTCACTTCGAGTAATCCCGGTACTTTTTCGGCAAAATATTTAAGGTTGTTCAGGTCAAGGTCGTGGCCTGCGTTTAGGCCTAAGCCTACTTCCTGTGCTTTTTTAGCAGCAAGGATATATGGCGCAGCAGCAAGCTCATGGCCTTGCGCGTAATGGATGGCATAACCTTCGGTATAAAGCTCTACCCTATCGGTACCGGTTTCGGCAGCGGCTTCTACCATATCTGCAATTGGATCAACAAACAGTGATACACGGATACCCTGATCTTTAAAGCGTTTTACCATATCGGTCAAATAAACTTTATTAGCAATGGTATCCCAACCGTGGTTTGATGTTAGCTGACCTAAGGCATCTGGCACCAACGTAACCTGATGCGGTTTGCTGGCCAATACAAGCTCAACAAACTTTTCTTCGTCACAATTGCCTTCAATATTAAACTCTGTAGTCAATATCTGCTTCAAAGCATAAACATCGGCATAACGGATGTGGCGCTCATCTGGCCGCGGGTGTACAGTAACTCCTTGTGCACCAAAAGCTTCACAATCTTTTGCAACCTGGATCAAGTCGGGGTTATTACCACCTCTAGAATTACGTAATGTTGCTATTTTATTGATATTAACAGATAATCGGGTCATTGTTGTAATATTGATGTACGGAGGTAAATATCATACAACAGTTTAACAACGCAAACACTTTTATGATTATTTTATTTTGAAATACTGCTGAAGCATTACTTATGAGATTCAAATTACTTGCATTTTTTATGTTGATATACGTTGTACAGGCCTCTGCGCAGGCCCGGTACACGCAGATTAAAGACTATAAAGTCTACTTCGGCTGGGCACACCACGCCCCGCAAGACTGGATGGTGATCCGCAAGTTTACCGATCGTAATAAAAGCTATTACCTGCTGGTAAACCCCCAAACACTTGAAACTAAAATCGACGACAGCAGTTTTTACCAGGTAAAATCCATGAGCGCCGATGAAGCCAAAACCTTCTTTAAAAACACGCCCTACCAAAAAGCATTGCGCAAGGCCGAAAATGCCTCTGTGATGATACAGGATGCCGGGATAGAACGCGGCCTCCCTAAAGAAACCGGCATCAGCTTAACTGCAGATCTTTGCCCCTCGCACAAGCCCTTAGACCGCCGCATTTTTACCGACATATTCAATGAATTTAAAAAGGTGGAACAACCTGTCCCCGTTGCCCTCTCGGTGACCGGCCTGTGGATGAATAAGCACCAGGAAGACCTGGCCTGGCTAAAAGAGATGCAGGCCAAGCACGAAATTTATATCACCTGGATTAATCACTCCTATAATCACCGGGTAAGCAAAAGCGCGCCTTTGAAAGAGAACTTCTTATTGGAGCCAGGCACTGATATTAACTACGAAGTATTAGAAACAGAAAAGGATATGCTGGCGAACGGCCTTTTACCCTCGGTATTCTTCCGCTTCCCGGGATTGGTATCCGACCAGAAATTGGTTTTTAGTATCACAGATTTCGGGCTAATCCCCATTGGTACTGATGCATGGCTGGCAAAAGGCCAACAACCGCAAGCAGGTAGTATTGTATTAATTCACGGTAACGGAAATGAACCTGTTGGGGTGAATGATTTTATTAAACTGCTGCAATCGAAAACCAAATCAATTGCTGATAAGCAGTGGTTACTGTATGATTTGAGGGAAAGTGTTGATGAGGAGTTTGAGGGGAGTAACTAGGGTTTATTAAGAAGTTGAAGTTGCTGAGCTCTAGCACACACATCATTGGTACGAAGCAATCGCGAACTATACAGAGGCGCTCTGTTTATCGGGGATTGCTTCGTCGTACCTCCTCGCAATTACGGTAATTACTAAAAAAACAATCATAAACTCATAGCGTTTTATACAAGCAAACCAGTAACATTTTATCACCTAATCAATCCAATAATAAAATAAACAATCATGGATCATTCATTAATAACAACCAGCACTAGTTTAGAAGGATATAAAATCACCAAACACTTAGGCGTTGTGCGCGGCATTACCGTACGTAGTCGCAGTGCGCTGGGCAACATTGCCGGTGGTTTTCAATCTTTGTTTGGTGGCAGGTTATCTATCTATGTAGAACTTTGCGAAAACACCCGCGAAGAAGCATACCAGTTATTGATTCAACACGCACAAGCTATTGGCGCGAATGCTATTATTAACATGCGTTACGATGCTAATGAGATAATGCAAGGCATTACAGAAGTACTAGCCTACGGCACCGCGGTAGTGGTAGAAAAAACAACATAATTATTACAATCAAAAAATGAAAAACAGATAAAGGTTTGCCTAAATTAGTACCAGCAGACCTTTATCCATGAAAACATTAATAAATATTGCAGCGATGCTGCTTATTACAGTTGCACATATTGCAACAGCACAAAATACCTCCAATACAAGCCCCAATCTAAACTTCAATGACCTTAAAGACATGCCGGTTGACCTGGTATGGCCAGCCACTGTAACAGATGGTAAATATATTTATGTAATTAACGGTCACGCACCCTCTAACGGCACTTTTAGCAGCGGCGTTTTAAGATACAATCCAGAAAACGAAAGCTGGGCCTTGGTCAGCAAATCGGCAGGTGCTAAATTACAATCTACTGCGGCCTACGTACCAGCAGATGGCCATGCGTATTTGTTTGGCGGCGTTACCCCTCCTGCAAGCATGGTACGTGATGTAAAAAGCATAGATATTAAAACCGGCGAGGTAAAAACATTAAGTGTTGCCAACCCAAGCCCTGCCGCCTATTCATTCTCGGCCGAATGGAATGGAAAAATTTACATATGGGGAGGTACCCAATACGGACATCTGGGTTCACCTGGCGAAGGCCATACTGTTGCTTCACTTTATTGTTTCGATCCTAAAGCCCAAACCTTCTCGCAACTGGCAGATATGCCGCAACAAGCTGAAGTTTCTGGCACAATCGTTAACGGGGTGATCTACACTTTTGGTGGTTACGAAGCTTATTTAAACACCAAGTATAAAAACATTAATGCCTACAACATTGCTACTAATGTTTGGACTACAGTTGCACAATTGCCAATATCACTATCGTCAAACACGATTGCTACTGTAGGAAACCTAATTTTTATTGTTGGAGATTATGACAAGGGTACTTTTTTAGGTTACTATAACACCGTTAACAATAAGTTTACCCAAATAAAATCTAACATGAAGGCCCGCAGAGCTGGAGGCGCTGCAGTAATCGGCAACAAATTATATGTATTTGGCGGCAAATCGGGATATGATATGTCTGTTGGTGGAGGTACAAAATCTATACAGGTTACAGACATTAGCGCCATTTTAAATGTCGCAAATACAAGCACGGCAAGTAATTAAAAAGCACGCGTCAATTTATTTGTCTGCAGAAAACTTTTGTGTTACCAGTAACGTTTAGTATATTACACCATAAACCACCTGAATATGAGAACCTTAAAGCATACCTTAATCGCGCTATTTTGCCTGGTTGCTGTTATAGCAACTGCGCAAAATACACCTCAAACCAAACTCGAGTTTAAAACGCTTAAAAATATGCCTTACCGTTTAGTATGGCCGGCAACGGTTACAGATGGCAGGTTTATTTACGCTATTAATGGATTTGTACCTTCGGGTGGTTACACATCCAATACGCTTAGGTATGATCCGCTGACAGATCAGTGGGCTACGTTTAACAACAGTGCGGGCTATAAATTTCAGGTAGCTGCTGCTTATACAAGCGATGGTAATGCTTATTTATTTGGCGGCCGCACTAATGGCAAAAACGTATTCAGAGGGGTACAAACTATTAATATGGGTACAGGCAATATAGCTACGCTTGATGTAAGCAACCCTATCGCTGCAACTTATGCAAGTGCTGCCACTTGGGATAATAAGATCTACCTGTTCGGCGGTACACAATCAGGCAAGCAAACCTTATCTTCATTGTATCAGTTTGATCCGAAATCGCAGCAATTCACCCAGCTTGCCGACATGCCGGAACATTTACAGGCGGCGGGCACCATCGTAAACGGAACATTGTACACCTTTGGTGGCTACGATGAATTTTTACACCGTGGATCGCAAAGCATTAACGCTTATGATATAAAAACCAATAAATGGCATACAGTAGGCAAACTGCCTGTTAGCGTATCTGCCAATTCGGTAGTGGCTGGTGGCAACCTTATTTTTGTAATAGGCAACTATGACGACGAAAGCTTTTTAGGCTATTTCGACGTAAATACGCAGAAATTCACCCAACTAAAATCAAACATGGAAGGCCGCCGTGCTGCGGGTGTGGCCATTGTTGGCAACAAACTCTATGTGTTTGGTGGCACCTCTAAATTTCACAGGGAAGTTGGTGGCATGAACAGCGTACAGGTTGCCGATGTAAGTGCATTGGTAGGCACGTATTCTGCAAGCAGATAACAAACGAAAACTATTAAACAAGCAACGCTCCGTTATTTTCGGAGCCTTGCTTGTTTAATAGGTATGGCACTACCTTATCGTATGCGTTCTAAAATAGTTGTAAGAATAAATCATCGGCACAATACCCAATACCGCTATAAAACCCAAAAATACATTTTGCCCTAGCTGACCATGGATAATCAGCATCAATGCGGTTAAAAGTATCCCTCCGCCAACCCAAAGTTTGCCTGCCAAACGGTGCGTAGCACGCCAGTTATCTTCGCTCTCTAAAGTCCAGGGGATACGAATCCCTACAAAATAATTGGGCTTTACGTTGTACATCATGTTGCCCAAAAACACAAACAGCAGGCTAATGATTATAAACTCCAGGTTATCGTACTTAAGCCATTATGTACTACTGCATAAATAATGGTGAGCGATATCAGCGACAAAAAGGATACGATACCGAAACCAATTTTGTTGAAATTATTCTCACCGTATTTCACTTGTCTTTTTGGATCTATAGACGGCAAAAACCTCATTAGCAAATAAGCCAAAGCACTGGCACCGCCGGTAATAGCCATTAAATATATAACATCCTGGCGCGGCCCAAAGCCATCTGGCTTTCCCTGAGCACTAAAGTGAATGGGCACTGTTGCAGGCAGCTGTGCATAAACAATAGCCAAATAAATAAAGGGTAATACCCAAATAATTAAAACGAGCAGATCGCTCAGGTTAAACTTTTTCATGATGGTATAAGGTTAGTTTTGAGATTTAAATTGCATAATCCATTTCAGCATCTCATCCATTACAGTAGTGTTTAAGGAGTAATAAACAAACTGCCCTTCTTTAACAGAAACCACCAATCCGGCCTGGCGTAATAAGTCGAGGTGATGCGAGATACTTGGTTTAGAGATATTGAACTTGTCGGCAATATCGCCGGCTGTCATGTCTTTCTCTTTCAGGTATTCCAGTATCTCCCGTCGGGTTTGGTCGTTTAATGCTTTAAAAAGAAGGTTCAATTGTCGATGATTATATATTTAGACAAATATCTAAATACTTTTGTAAAAAGCAAATTACTAGCTGGTTATATTTTCAGGGCAAGGATTTAATCAAACAAAAAAAGCTTCCGATCATACGATCAGAAGCCTTTTCAAATTAGCCATTCGACTAAAACTTATATTAATATCTGTAATACTCAGCTTTAAACGGACCTTCTACCGGTACACCGATATAATCAGCCTGGTCTTTGTCAAGTACTTCCAGTTCTACACCAATTTTAGCTAAGTGTAAACGCGCAACCTTTTCGTCCAGGTGTTTAGGTAAAGTATAAACTTTGTTTTCGTATTGGTCTGTATGTAACCAAAGCTCTAACTGTGCCAATGTTTGGTTGGTGAAAGAGTTTGACATTACAAAGCTTGGGTGACCGGTTGCACAACCTAAGTTAACCAAACGGCCTTCTGCTAATACGATAACATCGCTACCGTCGATAGTATATTTATCAACTTGTGGTTTAATTTCAATTTTAGAGCTACCGTAAGCGCTGTTTAACCAAGCCATATCGATCTCGTTATCGAAGTGACCGATGTTACAAACGATAGCTTTATCTTTCAATGCACGGAAGTGTTCTTCGCGAACGATGTTACAGTTACCTGTAGCCGTTACAACGATATCAGCTTCTTTAATAGCGGTACCTAGTTTTTTAACTTCAAAGCCTTCCATTGCAGCTTGTAAAGCACAGATCGGGTCAATTTCGGTAACGATAACACGTACACCGGCATTACGTAATGAGTCTGCAGAACCTTTACCAACATCACCATAACCGCAAACAACAGCTACTTTACCAGCCATCATTACGTCTGTAGCACGGCGGATGGCATCTACTAATGATTCGCGGCAACCGTATTTGTTATCAAATTTTGATTTGGTAACAGAGTCATTAATGTTGATTGCAGGAATTGGCAAAGTACCATTTTTCATGCGCTCGTATAAACGGTGAACGCCGGTTGTGGTTTCTTCTGATAAACCTTTGATGCCGGCAACCAGCTCAGGATATTTATCAAATACCATGTTGGTTAAATCGCCACCATCATCAAGGATCATATTTAACGGTTTGCGGTCTTCGCCAAAGAACAAAGTTTGTTCGATACACCAGTTAAACTCTTCTTCGTTTAAACCTTTCCAGGCGTAAACAGAAGTACCAGCAGCAGCAATAGCAGCAGCAGCGTGATCTTGTGTTGAGAAGATGTTACATGATGACCAGGTAACTTCTGCACCAAGCTCAATCAGGGTCTCGATTAAAACCGCAGTTTGGATGGTCATGTGTAAACAACCTGCAATGCGCGCACCTGCTAATGGCTTAGACGGGCCATACTCTGCACGAAGCGACATTAAGCCTGGCATTTCTGCCTCGGCCAATTCTATTTCTTTACGTCCCCAAGCAGCTAATGATGGGTCCTTTACTTTGTTTTTTACGTACGCAGTCTCTACTGATGACATAGTGTTTGTTTTTTTAGACTGCAAAATTAACTAATAAGTATATGAAAATGAAATAGATTCGGTTAGATGTGAGATATGAGATTTTAGATATGAGACAGCGGCGCAGAGAGGCAAGAATCAAGACAGGGATAAAACCCTTCAACCATAAACCCGATGGGCGCGGCACGTAGTAAAGCAAACAGCGGGGCTGCAGGTACCGATATATTACTGAACCTTCATTTTCAAAAAAGACAAAAATTGACTTTCGCGCGTTTGCAACGCATGCTTAATACTTGCAGCGATTTATAATCCCCATGAGTAAAATTCAACAAGATTTATCTACAATATAAAAAGCCCTGTATCGCTTAAACAATACAGGGCTTAAATTCTTAATTAACCGAATGGGTTAGCTTTACTGGTTCAGCGTTAAATACTGCACGGGGTTAACAGGCTTACCGTTACGGCGCACCTCATAATGTAGATGCGGGCCGGTTGATCTGCCTGTTGAGCCTACTTTGCCAATTACATCGCCAACAGTAACCCTTTGGCCTTCGTGTACATTAATGTGCGATAAGTGGCCATACCAGGTTTCGATATTTCCCAGGTGCTGTATGCGCACGCAGTTGCCATAGCCGCCTGCTTTGCCTGTAAAAATCACTTTTCCACTGGCTGTACATTTAACCGGGTCGCCTATTTTACCTTTAAAATCGATGCCGGGATGAAATTCGCTTCGGCCGCCAAAATCAAATGGATTACCGCGGTAACCGAAAAATGAAGTAAAGCTGCTAATGCGTGGATAGCCCATAGGTACCATAGCCACATTAGTAACCAATTGCTCCAGGTAGCTATTGTACTTGGCGTACAATTGCAGGTTGCTTACTTTTTTGTCGTTGCTCTTTTTACCAGTGTTAATCCCTTTAAAAGAAACCACCTTCAGGCCGCGTTTGCCCAGGTAATCGTTAATCTTTTTTAAGCTACTTTGGATACCATCAATATAGTTTAGCGCTTTATTATTACTGCTATCGCTCGATGCTGTAATGGCGTCCAGCTTCGTCGAGCTTGCGTCTACCTCATTTCTAAGGGCCGAAATCTGCGACATTAACCTCGCATTTTCCTGTGCTTTTTGCTCACCGCTATCGTGCAGTTGCTTAACGGTATATGTTAATGCTGCTGCTAAACAAACAGCTGTTACTGCTGTTAATTTTAATCTTTTAAAGTGTTTTGCTTTTACTTGTAATACTTTCGGCTTAAACTCACTCTCCACTAATACCTCTCTCACACCTAAATCCGCTTGTTTTAAGTTCATACAATAGTTTAAATTTTAATCAGGGTTCTCGCACCTTATACGGGGGCGAGCATAAAAAGTAACGTCAACGCAATGTTATTATTTTATTGTGTAAAATTAATTCACAACGTAATCGTTATTTTTGTAGTCCAAATATATAAGAAAATGATGTACCCAGAATATTTAGTTGCCCCAATGCGGGCTGATTTAACCAACGCAGGCTTCGAAGAGCTGCTGGATGCCGATGCAGTAAAAGGTGCTGTTGAAAGCGAAGGCACTGTATTGGTAATGGTAAACTCTGTTTGCGGTTGCGCTGCTGCTAACGCACGCCCTGCTGCTAAAGTTGCCGCAGGTTACGAAAAACGCCCAGATAGGTTAGTGACTGTATTTGCAGGTATGGAAAAAGATGCGGTTGATACTGCACGTAACTATATGTTGCCTTACCCTCCGTCATCGCCATCAATGGCTTTGTTTAAAGATGGTAAATTGGTACACATGATAGAGCGCCACCAAATTGAAGGCCGCAACGCCCAAATGATTGCAGATAATCTGATCCACGCTTTTGATCAATATTGCTAATCATCAAAATATAATTTAAACAAAAATGGCCCGTGACATAAATCAGGGGCCTTTTTTGTTTAAGCACGTTGCTTATTATATTTTGTTCTTATCAATTTAAGCGAAGCAATACCTAGCGCCACACCAATGCCGCTATAAATAGAATTTAGTAAAATGGTTTTAAAAACCAGCCTGCCATCAAAGCAATAGTGAAATACCATTACAACTATTGTAGCTATGGCAAAATATATCAATAACGGCTTAAGAAAATTCATAGTAACTAACTGATTATAATTTCTGACCGACAATATCTGGTTTCTAATCTACTCACAAGTTACTAAAAATCAACAAACTAATTCAGTTTGTTTTCTATTACTATCGCTTTACCCTGCTTGGTTTTAATGATCTTTTGTAAACCATCCCCAGGCTGGTTATCACTATGGCTGCAACCGATAATAATGAGGCAATAAAAGTGCTATCAATCGGGTTGTTTAAAAATATGTGTCCAACCCAAAAAGCAATCATTAAAATAATTCCGGCAATCGAGAAAATCCGGCAAGCCTGCATACTCCCCATAATCTTAAAATAATAGTTTCTTAAACATAAGTTGTTATAGGGTAAGTTATTATCTTCACTATTGTTTTAAAACACTAGCTAACTCACCCAATTTATTTAAAAATGAAAAAACTTTTACCCTTACTATTTATGGCCGCTGCTCAGCTGGCCGTAGCGCAAAAAACCTACATCCATTGCGGCAAACTCATTGACGGCGTGGCAAATACCGCCCAAACAGAAATGACCATCGTTATCGAAGGCAACAAAATATCCGGCATAGAAAAAGGCTATACTGCAGGTACTTCTGCAGATCAGATCATCGAACTTAAAAACAAAACAGTAATGCCTGGGCTAATTGACTGCCATGTACATCTGGAAGATGAGTTTACAAAAAGCTCTGCCTTAGATCATTTCCGTTTTACAGATGCTGATATCGCTTACCATGCCGCGGTACATGCTAAAACCACACTTATGGCAGGTTTTACAACTGTGCGTGATCTCGGCGGAAGCGGCGTAAACATCAGTTTACGTAAAGCCGTTGCACAGGGTTTAGTAGATGGCCCGAGGATTTATACCGCTGGGCGTGCTATTTCTGCAAGTGGCGGCCACATGGATAGTTCAGATGGTTTTAGGGACGATGCCTTTTCGCACCCGCAAGGCCCGGACGATGGTATTGCTGATGGTAAAGACGAGTTAATTAAAGCCGTTCGTTTGCAATTTAAACGCGGATCAAATGTTATCAAAATTGCCTCTACCGGTGGTGTGTTGGATTTGAGCGAAGATGGTTCTGGCGCGCAGTTTAGCATTGAAGAAATTAAAGCGGTAGTAGAAACTGCTAAAGATTATGGCTTAAAGGTAGCCTGCCACGCGCACGGAGCCGAAGGTATCAGACGTGCCATTTTAGGTGGGGTAACCTCGATAGAGCACGGTACCTTTATGGATGCGGAGGACATGGAACTAGCCAAAAAGAATGGCACATATTTGGTACCTACCATCATAGCAGGCCGCTCGGTTATGGATTCGGCAAAGGTTAAAGGATACTTTCCACCTGTAATTGCGCGTAAGGCTTTAGAGGTTGGCCCGCAAATACAAAACACTTTTGGCAAAGCCTATAAAGCAGGTGTAAAAATTGCTTTTGGTACCGATGCAGGTGTTTACCCGCATGGTAAAAACTGGATGGAATTTGGTTACATGGTTGAAGCCGGCATGCCGCCAATGGAAGCTATTAAGGCTGCAACTACCAGTGCTGCTGACTTATTAGGCATAACGGCGATAACCGGTAGCATTACTAAAGGTAAATTTGCGGATATTGTGGCCGTTGACGGAGACCCGCTGCAGGACATCAAAACAATGGGCAACATGGCCTTTGTGATGAAAGAAGGAAAGATTTATAAGAACCAATAATTATTTATGCAATTAAAATACCCCGCTTTAGCGATAGCGGCCCTATTTACGGTATCGCTCAAAACAACCCAGGCACAAACAGAAACCAGTGCCGACCCCATGAGCATTTACCGCGAAACTGTTACTAAGGTTAATGACCTGGTACATACTAAGCTTGACGTTCATTTCGATTATAAAAAACGCTACTTATATGGCAAAGAGTGGGTTACTTTAAAACCTCATATCTACCCCACCGATTCGCTAAGGCTCGATGCCAAGGGTATGGATATTCATAATATTTCGGTGGTAAAAAACGGGCAGAACGTACCGCTGAAATATACTTATGATCAGCTGACTCTAAATATCCATCTCGATAAAAAGTATACCAATGCCGAGAATTATACCATCTATATCGACTATACTTCTAAACCAAATGAATTAAAAGTTGAAGGTAGCGCAGCTATTAATGATGCCAAAGGATTATACTTCATCAATCCCGACAGCACCGAAAAAGGCAAACCGGTACAGATCTGGACGCAAGGCGAGTCTGAAAGTTCATCGGCCTGGTTCCCTACTATCGATAAACCAAACCAGAAGACCACCGACGAGATCACGATGACCGTGCCGGGTAAATACGTGACCCTATCAAACGGCCGTTTAGCTTCGCAGAAAAAGAACGCCGATGGTACCCGCACCGATACCTGGAAAATGGATCTGCCCCATGCGCCTTATTTATTTATGATGGCGGTGGGTAACTTCAAAATTTACCGCGACCAATGGCGTGGTAAAGAAGTAAGCTATTATTTGGAACCCAAATACGCACCTTACGCTAAAGATATATTCGGTTTTACGCCAGAGGTAATGGAGTTTTACTCTAAAACTTTAGGGGTTGATTATCCCTGGAATAAATATTCACAGATTGTAGTTCGCGATTATGTAAGTGGCGCTATGGAAAACACATCGGCTACCTTACATGGCGAGCAGGTGCAACATACCCACCGCGAACTAATTGATGGTGGCGATGAAAGCCGTATCGATATTGTGCACGAACTATTCCACCAATGGTTTGGCGATTATGTAACTGCCGAGAGCTGGAGCAATTTGACGGTTAATGAGTCGTTCGCGGATTTTAGTGAAACCATGTGGATGGAGCATAAAAATGGCATGGACGCGGGTAACGAGTATAACTATAACGCGATGCAAAAATACCTGGCATCGCCCAAAGCTTATAGCGAGCCTTTGGTACGTTTCCATTACAACGACAAAGAAGATGTTTTCGACGTGGTTACTTACGAAAAAGGCGGCCGTATTTTAAATATGCTACGTCACTATTTAGGTAACGAAGCATTTTATAAAGGCCTTAACATCTACCTAAAAACAAATGCCTTTAAAACCGGCGAAGCACAGCAGGTACGTTTAGCGATGGAAGAAGCCAGCGGAAAAGACCTCAACTGGTTCTTTAACCAGTGGTATTATCGCGCAGGCCACCCGGTATTAAACATCAGCTATCAATGGGACGAGGATACCAAAACTCAAAAAGTTTTTTTACAGCAAACCCAGGATGGCGATGCTTTTATTTTGCCGCTTAATGTAGACATATACAACAATAGTAATAAAGAACGTAAACAAGCTTGGATGCGCAACAAAGCTGATACGCTAACTTTTAAACTAGGTGCAAGGCCTAATTTAGTGAACGTAGATGCGGACAAAGTGCTGTTAGGTTTAAAGATCGATAACAAAATCCCGGCAGAGTTTGCATACCAATATTTTAACGGTCCGCTTTATTTAGATAGACATGAGGCATTAGAAGCGCTTTCTCCGCACCAGGATAACGAAGGTGCCCGCAAAGTAATGATCGCCGCGTTGCAGGATAAATATGCCCCGCTGCAAATTGAAGCTATAGAAGGCCTTAATTTAAAGAATGATGATGTACGCAACGCTGCCCTGCCTATTTTGGCTACCGTGGCGCAAAGCAGCAAAAACACATTAGTACAAGCTGCTGCGTTAAATGTGTTGGCTAAGCAAAAATCAGAAACTTATCGTAAGATATTTGAACAAACCATCAACAGCGAATCTTATGCAGTGCAAGCAGCAGCCTTAAATGGAATTTACCTGCTTAACCCTACCGAAGGCTTAAAATATGCCAATAAGTTAAAGGGCGATAGCGAAGGCCCGCTAAAATTGCGCGTAGCCTCTATACTGGTTACAACCGGCAGCGATAATGAGTGGCCGTTTATTTACGGACAATTCAAAGTATCTCGCCGCGACGAGCGCCTGGAACTTTTAGAAAATTTTGCCCATTTGACAGCCCGTGTTAAAAGCCCGGCTTACGCTCAACAAGGTATTGCCGAATTAATGAAAACCGCCAAACGTTACAAAGACATGGGTTTGACACCGGTGTTAACCGAACTGCTATCCCAAATTAAAGATCAGCGTGAGCAAATGAACGACACGGCTTCGGCTAAGGCTGCTGCTGATGCGATAAAGTCGATTCAGTAAGCTCCTCTCTTACTTATGTCTTTACGAGGAGGTACGAAGAAGCAACCTCGTAGCCTGCAGATCGAAGAAGTAGAAGACGAGGTTGCCATCCCTACGGCAGTTGGGACTCGCAATGACATATTTGAAGAACGAGTTAAATAAAAAAGCAAAGGCTGCCAGTTGGCGGCCTTTGCTTTTTATTATTTTTATTCGCCAACATCTTGTAACTTACTTATTATTAACCAATCTAAAACATAAAATTAAAATGAAAACTATCACCTTAAAAAGATCGCTTGTGTTGTCGTTTTTCAGCATGCTAATGACTTTAACCATTATGGCACAAGATAAACCAGCCCCGGCAAGCCCTGCCGAAACAGCAACAGGAAGCATTAAAGGCGCTAACGTAACTATCGCTTACAGCAGCCCTGCGGTTAAAGGCCGCCAAATTTGGGGAGGCTTGGTTCCTTATGATAAGGTATGGCGTGCAGGTGCTAACCAGGCAACCATTTTTACAACAGATAAGCCGTTAACCATACAAGGTAAAACTTTACCTGCAGGCAAATACAGCTTATACGCTACTCCGGGCGAAAAAGAATGGAAGATCATCTTCAACTCACAAACAGGCCAATGGGGCATTAACCACGATGGTTCAACAACCGATGACGCATCTAAAGATGTGTTGGTAGTAACCGTTAAACCAACAAAATCCGCTACAATGAACGAGCGCCTTGTTTACAAGATCTCTGATAAAGGTTTCGCTTTAGAATGGGAGAATGTTAGCGTGCCGGTGTGGGTGAAGTAATCATTGTCTACAAACCACTATCCCAACCATCACGTTATTGCTGAGGAACGAAGCAATAACCGATAAGCAGAGCCGCTCTGTAATTAGGTGATTGCTTCGTTCCTCGCAATGACGTTCTAAATGAATAAAAAAAGAAAGGCGATCAATCGGTCGCCTTTCTCTGTTAACTAAATAATTATAATAATACTTTCGAAGTATATCTATCAATTATGTATTTTACGATATTGCATGAAACACCTAAAAATCACATTTGGTTTTGCTGTAATACTTACCTTTTCACAGGCAAAAGCACAAACAGTCATAGCCTCAAAGTTCATTCAAGCCATTACCTGCTTCCATCAAATCAACTATACATCATTTACCAATAATGAAACTCCTTTTGGCGATTCGAAAGATACCATTAAGGCTTATGTTGTTTTAAATAAGGCGTCGCGGCTTGAAGCCTTTAAATTCATTACCCCGGAAGAAACCGACATATTTAATAGCGATATTACTTTATTTTTATCATTAGGAGACAAGACATACCGAACCGGTAATGATTACCGGCTATCTCCTTACTATTATAATTCGCTGCCAGAATTAGCCTCTGCCATTAAGAACACACTGATAAAATCGCCTCAAAAAATCAAGCAATTAGCTGACACCACTATTAGCTATATTACTTGCTATCATATCAGGTTATCAACCCTGGATACCCTCATCCAAAATAAACACGCTTATACTTTTTATGACATCTATTTGAATAAAAAATCCATTTTACCTGTTTATGCAGAAAACCATCAGCAAGGTTATATTGAGAAAGGCGGCATCCTGTCTGATAACGTTTTTCAGATGACTAAAAGAAACACCTTCACAAATTATCAGCTCAATAACTCAGCATTTCCAGACTTGACTGCCGAAAAGGTCCCACCAGGCTTTAAACCAGAGAATACTGGCAACTTAAAAACACCTCCCCTTTTACCTGTAGGCACTATAGCCCCTGATTGGAAATTAATGGACCTTAACGGCCATACTTTATCAACAGGCGACATTAGGAATAAACTAACTATTATAGATTTTTCGGGCAATTATTGCGCTGCATGCATTTTGTCACTTCCTCATATCGAAGCACTCCGCACAAGATATAAAAATGACAAGAGCATACAATTTGTAACTATTGATGGCGATGATACGCCACAGTCTGTAGCCAAATTTATGCAGAAGTATAAGTTTAACTACCCTATTTATGTAAATGGGAAGTCAGTTAAGGATGCATTTCACGTAACATCCGTTCCAACTTTTTATTTGATTGATAAACAGGGAAAAATAGCCGCCACTTTCGACGGTTTTAGCAACAGCCTGGAAAAAGATCTCACTGAACTAATAGAAAAACTTAAATAGTTTTTTTTTTAAAAATCTTTATTCAATAACTTCTCCAGTTCCGCAAAACTGATATTCATTTTCACTCTACCTTGCTTCGCGTAGGATATCTCCCCCGTTTCTTCTGATACAATGATGGCTGTGGCCTCATTAGCTTCGGTTACACCTATGCCAGCACGGTGACGTAAGCCAAATTGAGCAGGCAAATCGGTGTTCTCGGTAAGCGGTAAAATACAGCTGGCCGATTTTATTTTGTTCTCTGATATGACCACCGCACCATCATGCAGCGGACTGGTTTTCTGGAAAATACTTTCCAATAATCGTTTCGATATTTTGCCGTCAATTACCTCACAACTGTTCTGGTAAAACTGCTCGTCATAAAACTTGGCAAATACAATCAATGCACCCGTACGGGTTTGTTTCAGGCTTTTGCAGGCATCTATAATAGGTTTTATGCGGATGTAGTTATTCTTCTCTGTTTCTGCCTTACCGAAAAAGTATTTCCACCAGGCTTTATTTCGCTGCAGGGATGCATTCTTCCCAACCAGCAGCAGGAAACGCCTTATCTCTTGCTGAAAAACAACGATAACGGCAATGATACCCACATTCATGAAATTGCCAAGGATGTTTGTAAGCAAAGTCATATGCAGCGCCTTTACCACAAAATACAACAGGCAGATTATAGCCAACCCGATGAAAATATTGGCCGCAATTGTTCCCCTGATAAGGTTGTACAGCTGGTAAATGATAAGCGCTACCAGCACGATATCAAGGATATCGAAAAAGTTAAATTTCAGGAAACTGAAGTCGAAGTAATGCATGCACCGCAAGTTATAAAGATTTATTTATATGCATAAATGCAAATTATCAGAGCGGGGTCAATAGTTATTTTAAATATCCCAAACAAAGCACAAAGCTAACTTGTGCTATATGTGAAAATAAAATAACTAAAAAGAAATATCGAACCACCCTATGAATACAATCAATCAACTCATGAATAATATGCTGGCCGGCGGTGGCGCTTTTAACCGCCGCGCTTTTTTAGAAAACACAGGCAAGGGCCTCTTAGCCGCTACTGTTATAGGCGAACTGGCCTCGTGTGCAAGTAGCGACGCGCAAGGTACATCAGGCCCAATCAAATCACTGGCCGATACCATATCTGTTAAACCGCCAACCCAACATGCAGCTTCAGAACAACATCAGGAAACCGGTGCTACCATGTTGGCACCCAACAAACGTATTGGTTACGCCATAGTTGGTTTGGGCGAGCTGACTTTAGGGCAAATTATGCCTGCCTTTGGTGCCTGTAAATATGCAAAACCAGTGGCCTTGGTAAGTGGTGACCCCGAAAAAGCAAAAAAGGTAGCAGCTCAATATGGTATTACCGAGAAAAATATTTACAACTACCAAAACTTCGACGATATAAAAAGCAATCCGGAGATTGACGCGGTATATATTGTGCTACCCAATGCCCTGCACGAAGAGTTTGTGGTTAGAGCAGCAAAAGCCGGCAAACATATATTGTGCGAAAAACCAATGACTACCTCCTCAAAGTCGGCCCAAACTATGATCGATGCTTGCAAAAAAGCCGGTAAAAAACTGATGGTAGCCTACCGCATTCAATACGAACCGCATAACCGAATGGCTATGCAATGGGCGCGCAGCAAGCATTTTGGCAATGTAAAGGTAATTAGCTCTAACAATGTGCAAAACATTGGCAACCCGGCCCAGTGGCGGCTGCATAAAGCGTTATCGGGAGGTGGTTCCCTACCCGATATTGGCTTGTATAACATTAACACCAACCGTTTCATTTTAGGCGAAGAGCCACATACGGTAATGGCAACAACTTATACCACGCTAAATGATCCGCGTTTTAAGGAAGTTGAGGAGGCCGTGATGTTTCAAATGCTATTTCCAAGCGGCGCAATTGCTAATAACACCTGTAGCTATGGTGCGCATAATTCTAAACATTACCGCTGCTATGCCGATAATGGCGGTTGGTTTGGTCTCGATCCGGCATTTGATTATGCGGGATTACAACTGGAAGCTTCGCAAGCCCAGGGTAAAATTGAAACCAAAATGCAACCTTTAATCCCCGAGAAAAAGCAATTTGCCCTCGAAATGGATCATTTCGCACAATGCATTATGGAAAACAAAGTGCCTTACACACCGGGCGAAGAAGGGCTGCAAGACCAGAAAATAATGGAAGCCATTTATGAGTCGGCCGCCAATGGCGGAAAACCGGTTAAGTTGGAAATGATAACCAAACTCGACTCATTCCGCGGTACACCGCCAAAAGAAGATTAACATAATAGTAGATTAGTAATCTTGAGCCTCTTACTCCCCCTTTAAGGGGTCGGGGGGCTTCGGGAAAACCAACGATGCAACAACACTAATCACCAGTATCCCTAAAATAATAAACAGTGATGTTGATGTGGTTATGCCAACTTTTTCTGCGTGCTCTCCAGCCAACATTTTGAGGCCAATAAAGGCAAGTAATACTGCCAAGCCGGTTTTAAGGTAATGGAACTTATCGATAATATTCACCAGTAAAAAGAACATCGAGCGTAGACCCAATATGGCGAAGATATTAGAGAAGAATACGATATAAGGGTCTTTAGTAACCGAGAAAATTGCGGGGATAGAATCGACGGCAAAAACGAGATCAGTTACTTCGATGATCATCAGCACCAGGAACAACGGGGTGATCATCCTTTTGCCATCAACCTTAACAAAAAACTTACCACCCGAAAACTGCGGATAAACAGCGAAATATTTGGAGGCAAATTTCACTACAGGGTGGTTTTGCGTATCAACTTCATCTTCTTTGTTTCGGTTAACAAACATCATAACACCTGTATAAACCAAAAATGCACCGAAGATATATAGCACCCAATGGAAGCGTGTAATTAATGATGATCCGATAAAAATAAACAGGAAACGCATTATTACGGCACCAATAATTCCCCAGATCAGTACTTTATGATAATGCTTTTGTTCTACCGAGAAAGCGGTAAAAATTAGGATCATCACAAATATATTATCGACAGACAAGGCGTATTCAACAATATAACCGGTAATAAATTCGAGCGAGAGATTTTTACGGTAGATGGCCAAACTTCCCTCAAAATCATTAGGGTTTAATTTAAGCCGATGGAGGTGACTAACGTTTACTTCCTGTAGCCGGGCAAAATCATGAATATTGTGGAGCAGGTGGCCGTAGTTGTAAATAAGCGCGTAGAAACCCATTGCCAGAGCCACCCAAACGGCGCTCATAATACCAGCCTGCTTCATGCTCACCGGCTTATCAGATTTACTGAACAGCCCCAGATCTATCGCCAGCATTAAGGCAATAAAAACCAAAAAGCCTGCAATAAATTCTATTTCGCTGTACATCTACTTATTTCTTTCAGTCGTGAAGCGTACTAACTGTTCCAGTCCGCGGCGGGCCTCGCCGTCGGGCATCGTGTTCAGGATGGCGAAAGCCTCGTCCTGGTATTTTTTCATCTGGCTGTCGGCATATTGCAAACCACCGGTGTCTTTCACAAATTTAATGATCTGCGCTATTTTACCGGCGTCATTATTATGGTTTTTAACCAGGTTAATAACGCGTTTCTTTTCGCTGTTATTAGTAGTATTTAAAGCATAGATAAGCGGCAGGGTCATCTTTTTTTCCTTGATGTCGATACCCAGTGGCTTACCTACATCATCGGTACCAAAATCAAACATATCATCTTTGATCTGGAAAGCGATGCCGGTTTTCTCGCCAAACAAACGCATTTTCTCAACCGTTTCGGCATCTGCATTGGCCGAAGCTGCACCAGCCGCGCAGCATGCCGCAATTAAAGAAGCTGTTTTATTGCGGATAATCTCGTAGTAAATTTCTTCGCTGATATCCATCCGGCGTGCCTTTTCCATCTGTAGCAATTCGCCCTCGCTCATTTGCCTTACGGCTTCAGAAACGATCTTAAGCATCTGGAAATCGTCATTCTCTAAGGATAATAGCAAGCCTTTAGACAGCAGGTAATCGCCCACCAAAACGGCTATCTTATTTTTCCATAAAGCATTGATAGAGAAAAAACCGCGGCGCTGATAAGAGTTATCAACCACATCATCGTGCACTAAACTCGCGGTGTGCAACAGCTCGACCAACGAAGCGCCACGATGCGTAGCTTCATTAATACCGCCGCAAACACTGGCAGAGAAAAACACAAACATGGGCCTAATCTGCTTGCCTTTACGTTTTACAATGTAATGGGTAATACGATCCAGCAAGGGCACCGAGCTATGCATAGAGGATTTGAATTTATCCTCAAAAACATCAATATCCGCAGCGATGGGTTTTTTGATCTCGTTAATGCTCAGCATCGATCCTAAACAAGCTTTTTATTTGTGCATTTAGGCCTTTATAGCCGTGTGGCAAACATAGCTAAAATTATTTTCTCAATATACAGGAAGAAGAAAACTGACATGTTTGTGCAAGTGAGGGTTGTTTTTTTGTGATGAATTAGTGATTACGCTTTATTGAGCCTGTGATTTATGAAAGTTTGTCCGCTCAGTTGCCGCGGAAGGGCTGTTACTTTGTGGCCACAAAGTAACCAAAAGGCCTGTCCGCAGAAGGCTTCTTTACGCACGTGGGCCGTACCGCAAAAGCACACAGAACAACACAGGCTGGTATCTTTTGCCCTGCTTACGCCACGCACAGGCCTTTACTGCTGCCAAATCTACAATGCCTCTCCCCCTCCCGCAGGCCTCCATTGTTCTGTCCGCTTTTGGCCGAAGCTGTTTGCTGACGCTAGGACGATGATACCACAAAAGGCGAGCATTAGGACAATCAAAGGAGCGGTGGGATGACGCAAAAGCGTGGCCGTGTAGTGGATGTGTGCGGTGGAGCTTTTTTGCGTCTTGATCTTTTGGCTACTTTTGGCTTGATCCAAAAGTAGCTAGCCCCTGCGGCAATGAGCAGACTGGCGTAAATTAAAGCACAGTCCTTAAATTACTAGTAATTGCGTTAATTAAACTAGCTTCCCCGTATGTAGGGGATTGCTTCGTTCCTCGCAATGACGTGCTGGAATTAGGGCTATTTTGATTCTATCCATTCATTCTTCTTTCTCTCCCGCACACCCTACATTTGTATCAACACAAATACCAATTATGGATCTCAGAAATTTAATTCCCGTAGCCGCAGTAGTGTTATTTATAACTGCCCAGGCTGCAACACACCATACGACACAAACAGGCGGCGCTAATACCCTTTACGATACCACAACCAAGGCGCAAATGATCTCAAACCAGTTCAGCTTTACCGAAGGGCCGGCTACAGATAAAAAAGGTAACGTATTTTTCACAGATCAGCCTAATAATAAAATTTGGGAATATAATACCGAAGGCAAGCTTACCCTGTTTATGGATAGCGCAGGCCGCAGCAACGGGATGTATTTTGACAAGAAAGGCAATTTGATTTCATGTGCTGATGAAAACGATCAGTTATGGTCTATAGCGCCAAATAAAAAGGTGACTATTTTGGTGAAATCATACGGCGGCAAATTATTAAATGGCCCCAATGATGTTTGGGTTGATCGCAATACAGGCGGCATTTACTTTACAGACCCATACTATCAACGCGATTACTGGACCCGTCAGCAATCTGACCTGGACGGTATGAAAGTTTATTACCTTCCCAAAGGTGCGAACGAAGCCATAGTAGTAAATGATCAGCTAAAAAAGCCCAATGGCATTACCGGCACACCAGATGGCAAATATTTGTATGTGGCGGATATTGCTGGTAACAAAACGTATCGCTTTACAAGGCAGACAGATGGATCATTAACAGATCAGCAAGTATTTGTAAATCAGGGATCAGACGGAATGACGATTGATGCTCAAGGTAACATTTATCTTTGCGGCAAAGGCGTAACGGTTTATAATCCGGCAGGTGCAAAAATAGCGCATATTGATATTCCAGAACCCTGGACTGCTAACATTTGCTTCGCCGGTAAAAACAAAGATGTGTTGTTTATGACGGCATCTAAAGCTATTTATACATTGAAAATGAAGGTTAAAGGGGTAGAGTAAGTTCTACTCACCGAGGTAACACACCCCAATGAGCGCAACTGCAATTTGCAACGCCTGTGGTTTCCCCTCTCGAGAGGAGAATTATTGTGCAGTAGCTTCTGGCACTAACTTTAATAAGGGGTGTGTTCTACCGATTAAACAAATAAACACCAACAGCTATGCAACCAGACTATCTACAAAGCGTCCGCAAGCAATTTGAATACTACAAAATGCTGGGCGAAAAAACAATTGATCAACTGAGCGATGAGCAGCTCTTTTGGCAATACAATGCCGAGAGTAATAGCATTGCCAGTATTGTAAAGCACCTATGGGGTAACATGCTATCCCGCTGGACGGATTTCCTGACCACCGACGGCGAGAAACCCACCCGCAACCGCGAGGCCGAGTTTGATAACGACATTAAAGACCGTGCAGAGCTTCTACAAAAATGGAATGAAGGCTGGGAATGCTTATTCGCAGCTATTGATTCTGTTAATGCTGACAATATTGAGACTGTAATTTACATCCGTAACATGGGCCACACGGTTACCGAAGCCATCAACAGGCAATTAGCACATTACCCCTACCACATTGGTCAAATTGTTTTTATTGGCAAAATGGCACTAAATGAGCAATGGGCATCTTTATCCATCCCACGTGGTAATTCTGCCACTTATAATGCCGGTAAGTTTGCCAAGCCAAAACATAAAGAACATTTTACAGATGAGTTTTTGGGTGGGAAAGATGAATAATAGAGCCTCCTGAACACATCAAATTGTAAACAAATCTTATAGCATTCGTTACCATTGGTAAGTTTGCATTTACTTTGCAGCTTATAAAAACATAAGATATGTCAACCATTTGGGCCCACCTACCAGGTTATAGTGTAAACGACCATCTCCCTGTTAAAATAGGCAAAGCAGTAAATCTTAAATTCTGGATGGTAGTTGGCGTACGGTTGCAGGTTCGCGAAATGGGCGACAGCTACTTAACCAATACCGCCTTTGCCGAGTACGAATTTGGCGGCAAGGTAATATCAGAAATGAATATCAACGATACCCTTATACTGGTTGTTGATACCGGGCAAATACAATTTTATATTGAGTCCGAACGCTCATCAGGGTTGGCATTTAATAATGGTTACTTCGGCAAGTTTGTGAGAGCCAAAGGCAGATTAGCATTGGGCGAATACCCTTACAATATGGGTGTGGAAGAAGTGAGAACAACTCCGCAGCAAATCATTAAAGTAACCGTTCCTCAAAGCCATATTTTGCATGCTAACGGCACCATATCTGTGCCGGTTTATCTTTCGCCTAATGAATACGCGGAGGCCGATACCCTGTTGATTGATGAGATAGTTGATGGCAGCGACAATGAGGCCTTTTATCTGGTCCAATATCAGTTAGCGTAATAAGCTGTTTATTTTATTGCTTTAAGGGCCGAGTCCATAGTAGCCCATAATTTGTTTGAATAGGGCAATGGCGAGACTTCGAAGAAAATAAAATTTCCTCTTTGATGGATCTTAAAGTTTAAGACTATCGGATTTTGCGTCATATAATCGAGCATGTGCAGCTGACCTTCGAAAGCTTTTCTACCGGCAGAAACATTGGTTATGGTATGTAAGTTTATAGTTACGGGTGTGGCTATTGCAGTATCAATTTTGGCGCTCGCCAGGTTAACTTTAACCAAGCCTGTGTAATAATATTTTAAACAGGTTTCAAGATCTGTTTGAGTTAAGGGTGTATCGCTTTGCAATGTCCACAGAAAGCAATAGGTCCAGTAGTCTTCGGCTTTCTTTTTACTCCATCCTGGCGAGAATCGGATATCCTCAACCCCATTAATCGGCAGCCCCGGCGCAAATACCGGCGGTAAGCTAAACTCTTCGGTTTTCCAAGCTGGGGGAGCATTTAGCGTATACACAATTTGGCAAAACCCATTACTGCACTTCGACAGCAGGAAAAATAGCGTTACAAAAAACAACTTGATATTCATGATGATGGCATTGAGGTTGCGACATCTAAGCTAGTGGTATCAGTTGTAAAAAAATGTTATTTAGTGTTAAAGAAGGTTAAACGCCCCTCCCTAACCCTCTCCAGAGAGAGGGATAGAAGAAAGGGGTTTCTGTCGATGTTAAATCGTAGAAACCCCTCCCTGCCCTCCCGAGGGAAGGAACCAATCATGCTGATATACTACTACTATTAATAGAACTTAGGCAGCGGATTTAATTTGGTGTTTTGGCGTTGATGCCAGTATGGATAAATTGGATCTTTGTAGCTGGCATCGTCCAGTTTTTTAACTTGTTCGGTGGTTAGGTTCCATCCTACTGCAGCCAAATTTTGCTTCAGCTGCTCTTCATTACGGGCACCGACAACCAGGTTGGCTACGGTTGGGCGTTGTAATAGCCAGTTTAATGAAACCTGCGCTACAGATTTACCGGTTTCTTCGGCTACTTCATCCAAAGCATCAACAATATTGTAAAGATGTTCAAAATCTGTTGCCGGGCCGTGGCTGCCACCTTGGCTGCGGCGGTTATCTTGTGGGATAGGCTGGCCTCTGCGGAATTTACCACCTAGTTGTCCGCTTGCTAATGGGCTCCACACAATGGTTCCAACTTTTTGGTCGATACCCAATGGCATTAATTCCCACTCGAACTCACGATCAAGCAATGAATAATAAGCCTGATGCGCAATGTAGCGCGACCAGCCATAACGCTCTGATACAGAAAGCGATTTCATTAAATGCCAGCCCGAAAAGTTAGAGCAGGCAATGTAACGCACTTTACCGCTGGTTACCAAATCATCAAGCGCGCGCAGGGTTTCTTCAACAGGTGTATTACCATCGAAACCATGCAGGTGATAAATATCAATATGATCTGTTTGTAAACGGCGTAAACTGTTATTTACAGATTCGATGAGGTGGAAACGTGATGAACCGTAATCGTTAGCACCTTCGCCCATAGTAAAAGTGGCTTTGGTCGAAATCAATACCCGGTTGCGGATGCCTTCGAGCGCCTTACCTAAAATTTCTTCTGCCAAACCGTTTGAGTAAACGTCGGCAGTATCAAACAGGTTAACACCCGCATCAAGGCAAAGGTGAATCAGTTTTTTGGCGTCATCGAGCTGTGTATCGCCCCAGGCTTTAAAAAATTCGTTACCGCCGCCAAAAGTAGCCGTACCGAAACTAAGTACCGGCACATTTAATCCGGATGCACCTAATTGTCTGTATTCCATAGTTATGTGGTTAAGATGAACTTTTATACCCTGGCCCGTACATTGCCGGGGCATATTTTCAAATTTAACGGGCTAAGTGCAAATGGAGTGTCACAGTAATGAAAGGAAATTAATAAAGAAGAACTTGCTCCAATAATCAGAATATCATTTCACAAACATTTACTTTGTAATTGATCACAAATTTAAAATTCATGGACTTTATTAAACAACCCTGGCCCTGGTACGTAGCTGGTCCGCTGATTGGCTTGGTAGTGCCAGCCCTGCTTTTGCTGGGTAATAAAACGTTTGGTATCTCTGCTTCGCTGCGCCACATTTGTGCTGCCTGCATCCCGGCTAGTATTTCGTTTTTTAAATACGACTGGAAAAAAGAAAGCTGGAATCTATTTTTTGCCGCCGGGATTATATTGGGCGGTTTTATAGCCACTTATTTGCTGTCGAACCCCGGCCCGGTTGGAATTAACCCGGATATGATAGCGACTTTAAAACATCAGGGCGTTAAAGATTTTAGCGGAATGTTACCGCAAGATATTTTCAACTTCGGCCAGTTGCTTACGCTTCGCGGATTTGTATTTATCATAGTCGGTGGCTTTTTGGTTGGCTTTGGTACCCGGTATGCAGGTGGCTGCACTTCGGGGCATGCTATTATGGGGATATCTTCTTTGCAATGGCCATCGCTAGTGGCGACGTGCTGCTTTATGATAGGCGGTTTTGTGATGACATGGTTTATTTTACCTTATTTACTTCAACTGTAATGCGCAATATTAAATATTTAATTGTGGGGATACTGTTTGGCATTGTACTGGTAAAATCGCAGGTGGTATCCTGGTTCCGCATTCAGGAAATGTTCAGGCTGCAGGCATTCCATATGTATGGTGTTATTGGCAGCGCAATTGTGGTGGGGATGATCTCGGTACTATTAATCAAACGCTTCCAGATCAAAACTATTAACCAGGAAGCAGTAGTTATCACCGACAAAAAATTTCACTGGGGCAATGTTTACGGCGGACTCATCTTCGGCCTTGGATGGGCAATTACCGGTGCATGCCCCGGCCCACTGTTCGCCCAAATTGGCAGTGGCTTTTTGGTGATTATAATAACCTTGTTAAGCGCAATAGCCGGTACATGGGTTTATGGATTGTTAAGGGATAAGCTCCCGCATTGATAAACTGCCACGGTAAAATCTGCAGTAAATAAGCTCAAAGCATTTTAAAGAATTGGGCTTATTTATTGATGATAGACCTACATAATCCCCAAGCTGCTGCCGGGTTGTATCTTCAAGCTTTTTAAATTATTTTTCAATGCATCTGCCTTGGCGTCCTGGTTATTTTTATTGTAGTAATTAATTAACCATGGGTAAGCTTTAAAAAGGTAAGGATTATATTTTATCGCCGTTTCATAACTGGCCGCTGCCAATGCAGGTTGGGTAGCTTCCTGCATTTTGCCTTGCGTGTAAGCATAATCGCTTAAATAAGCCTGGGTGCCTGTAAGCGGGAAAGGTTTTAACATATCTGCAGCTTCTGTTGCCTTACCTGTTGCGCTCAGCAAGCGGATATAATACAAACCATTTTCGTCTTTATCCTTCTTAAACTCTGTAGCTGGCGGCAGGTATTTTATTACCGAATCTTTTTGGCCTAATTCATTATAATAAGTCGCAATCTGCAAGCTAATTCCTGAACTGGCATCGCCGCCTGCTTTTAAAATGCGTTGTGCCTGCTGCAGGGTTTCTATCGCTTTACTGTATTGTTTGTTTGCAGCCAGGGCCTCGGCATACATGCTACGGAACTCAAAGTTCTGCGGCTTTTGTTCCACCAGATGCTGCAGTTCTGCAACCGGTTCGGGATAACCCAGATCTGATTTATTGGCTGCCACAAAGGCCGCCGCATCATCCCGCTGATCTCTTAAATAGGTGGATACCGTTGCACCATTTTTTACGTAATAAGCAGCTGCATCAATGGCATCGGCAATTTGTCCGTTATCGCTGTACATTTCGCGCAACTGCCTGTTAATACCGGCCTGCTCCATATAATCATCTTCTATTTTGGCTGCTTTATTTAGGTAATTGGCTTGTTGGGTTACTGATGTTGGCTGATCGATCAATTTAGCTGTATACTGCGCCTTTATCAGATTAGCGTGAGCTACGTATATCGGGGCATAATTTGGATTAACCGCTTCGGCCTTTTGCAGCCACTGTGCCGCTGCCTCGAAATCTTTCTGTTTGGTTTTTAAGCGTGAGTAAGCCAGATAAACCGGAAGGTATTTGCTATCGTATGTAAGCGCAGTATCAAGATAAAAAGCCGTTTTAGTCGAATCTTTTCTCCTGGCCGATCTGTTACTCAAGTTTAAGTATACCTCGGCCCAATTACTCGCCATAGCGCTTTTATTGCCTGCCAGATATGCGCGTTGGCGTTTAACCAATTTATCTATAAACTCATACATGCCGGGGTCTTTAGCAATCAGGTCGGCACGGGTGTTCATCGATTTAAAATCAAGAGGGTGTACTTTTACAGGCTCAAAGTAGGCCGGATAGGTCTGTGCCAGGTATTCCGACTCATTATTTTGCGAGTAGTAATCTAGCGTACGATGCTCGGCCATAGCTTTGTAGTAGTGCGCACGCACCTGCCTGGTTTCGTCGTCGGTAAATACGCGGCCGTCGTACAGGTGCGTGTACTCGTGCAAGATCACGTTCCGTTCTTCGTAAGCGCCGCGCTCTACGTATTCAATATCAGCTGCGCCACTGCCCACGCCACGAATATCCATCCACTGGCGGTTATCAAACGTGGTTGAATACCTGAAACTTGGCTCTTTCATGGTGATAGCCAGATCGATATGCAAAGGCGAAACCCTGAAAGCATTACCCTCTTTCGCCAAAAATGGGAAGTAAACCTTTGCCGCATAAAGCTGGTTATAAACCATTGCCTTAGCTAGCCGGCCAGGGTAATAAGACACATCCGGGAACACCTTTTTAAAATTCTGTTCATCGGCAATCTTCAAGGTGTTCAGCACGTGTGTAACCGAATCGTAAAGATACAGGTATGGGATACGTTTAGATTTAATCACCGCCGCCAAACCATTGTGAGCCGGGCCGTAATGTTTTTTGCGAGCTAAAATCTGACGAAAAATCTGCTCTGCCGAATCCAACCTTAGTTTCCTATTAGTATCAAAGGCACTATAATACAACGACCCGCGATGCATTAACGGTAACACCGAGTTAGGATATTTTTTCTGGATAACCCGGGTAAAGGCAATCGCCTCCGGGATGTTATTCGCACTAAATAATGAGTCGGCAGGCTTTAAAGCTTTTCTTACTTCTTCATCGTTTTTCTCGGCATAATCGGCATAAGTTAAATTGGTGTGCCCGTTACCCCAGTGCCAATTGGTAGAAAAATGCAACGGATTAACCGCAAGTGCAATTTCCCATTGTGCAGCCATAGCATTTAGCTGTGTGGCATCTACCCGGCGCCAAATGGCATAACCATAGCTGAAACGGGCGTCTGCATTATAGGGGTCGATAGCCAGCGATTTTTTCAAGGGAGCTTCAGCCTGCTCAGGATGCTGGTTCCAGAAATAAACATCAGCCTCTAATAAATAGGCGCCTGCATTGTCCGCATTCTTAACCTCCAGTTTTTTCGCGATAGCTAAAGCTTGCGGATATTTCTTTTGCAACAGCAAGGCACGCCCCATCAGCAATTCGGTTTCTTCCCGGTTAGGATTTCTCGCCAGCGATTTTTTGCAGGTTGCAATGGCTTGTGGCAAACGCCAGGCCTGGATTTGTAAGTATGCTTTTAAGCGGATGGCCTTTTCGTTAGTTGGTTTACTAGCTAAAACACTATTCACCAAAAGCTCAGCCTTTTTAAAATCGTTGTTTAAGATCAGGTAATCTGCCCTTAATAATTTGTAATCTGCCGATGTTGGGTTGCCTGCATTAATTAATTGCAGAGCCTTATCCCATACGCCAAGTTTTAACATCCTATCAATTGCAGGAACCGCTGCGGATCCTTTGCCAGCTGATGCATTTAATAACCAGTCTTGCGTAGTTTTCAGCGCTTTTAAAGCCAGCGCAGCACTATCAGGATCGATATTAACGGTTTGGGCTTTTACAGCGCTGGCTGTAACCGACAATAGTAATGCAGCATAAATAAATAACCGGTTCATGGCAATCTGATTTTGCTACAATATAGAATATGGATTGCAGCAATGCTAGCTAAATATGAACCAGTAACTATAATATTTTGATTACAAAACGACGGAATCTCTGGTCTGATTGAATCGCGTTATCACACAAGATCATCGTTCGCAACTTACTTTTTCAGTATCTTAAGAACGATTTTTTCTTTTTGATTCTCAGGAGGATATCAGCCAAACACCAAATAAGAGTAAACAAACCTGTCGATATTTAAGTTACAGTTAATAAATGATCGAGAAAGTATTTATTTAACCTTCTGCGTATAGAATAAAACAAATACCTATTAACAGAAACTATCCATTTTAATACTTAAAAAACGAATATGAAAAAGTCCCTTTTAATAGTAGCCGCATCTTTATTTACGTGCTTTACAGCTAATCAAGTTTTTGCACAAACACAAGATACCACCAAAAAAACCACAACTACTACAACCACAACAACAGCAGCAGCCCCAGCTATTGACGTTGCTGCCATATTAGCCGGCAACCCCGACTATTCTACCGCCGCAGCAGCCGTTAAAGCTGCAGGTTTAGAAACTGCCTTAAAAGCAACCGGTCCGTTTACTGTATTTGCTCCAAACAACGTTGCGTTCAGCAAATTACCAGCAGGTAAATTAGATAGCTTAATGAAAGATCCGTCTAAACTGGGCCCACTGTTAAAAGGCCATGTGGTAGCCGGGCATTATACCAAAGCAGAAATTATTAAAGCCCTTACCGTTGGAAAAGGTAAAGCAACTTTAACTACGATAGACGGACAAACATTAACCCTGTCTGTTAGTCCTAATAAAACCCTGCAATTGACAGACGCTGCCGGTAGCAGTGCCGAAGTAATTGTATATGACATGGTAGGCACCAATGGCGTGGTAAACGGTATCAACGGGATACTGATGCCAGCTAAGTAATCGCCTTTATTAATCAATTAACAAAAAGCCCGCTTGGTTTCATTAACCAAGCGGGCTTTTGCATTTACCACACACACATTTTCATCACGCTACAAAGCACCATATTTAAATTTATTTAAATAGTGACCAAGATCATATTTTACCATGATCCCCGTCATGGGGCAGGTGCGGGCTTATTGGCACCTTTGTTATATCAAAACAATAACGATATGGCAACTTTAAAAACAATTAGCCCGGTAAGCTGGGCCGCCGATAACCATACAACAACAGTAAATAGCTTTAACCCGTGGGCCAGATTTATGGCATTTGCAGATAGCCAAAAACCAAACCATACACTTTGGTTCTTTATTACACTGGTGGGTCAGGGTGTATTATTTTTACCGATACCAGCCGTATTGATGTATTATTACGATGCACCTATAATTGTATTAGCCGTAACGATGGTATGTTTCTTTACCACATTGATTGCCAACATGGGTGGCGAAGGTATCCGTACCACATTAACCTGTTTAGCAGCTAGTACACTGATACATATCGCCATGATATTAGCAGTGGTTTTATAAATTTGAATGCTTTATAATTTTATATGTTGAGAGCGGCTTTAGGGTCGCTTTTTTTGTGTTGGGTTATACCCCTCCAAAACATAATCGTCATTAAAAGAGGCCTGGCAATAGTTCGAGGTTTTAAGCCCTCTCCTCCGGAGAGGGTTGGATGAGGCATTAATTTCCCAATCACCCAACCCTCAATTCTTCATTTTAGAAAGCTTTGTAAGGTTTAGAACTGTAATAGCCGAACCTTTCTTTTCAATCAAACCTTCATCTTTAAAATCAGTGAGTGTACGGCTTACGGTTTCTGTAGCGATGCCCGCCATAGATGCTAATTCTTCGCGCGAAATTTTGAATTGCAATGCATCGGCAGATTGTTTACTTAACCTTACCAACACACCCGCCAAACGTTTACGTACCGAGTGGTAAGCCATTTCAATCAGTTGCTCTTCCCTGTCTTTGATATCGTTAGATAGAATTTTTAAAAACTGTCGGCCTATATCCGGGTGACGGTTCAGCAATTCGAGCACGATATCTTTTGGGAGCAGGCAAACGGCTGAGTCTTCTACCGCTTCGGCTGCTTCTGTAAATGGTTCATTGAGCAAAATGGTGTTTACGCCCAGATAGTCTTCGGGGCGGTAGAGCCCAGTCATCAGTTCGCGCCCGTCTTCTGCCAGTTTGGTGGTTTTAATACCGCCTTCCAGCACCAGGTAAATGCCTTGTGGGGTATCACCATCGTAATACAAAACCTGTTTCTTTTTAATGTGGCGGATTTTTCGGCCGGCAATTAATGTCTTTAACTCAGCCGTGCCGTTACCTGTTCCGGCTGCCAGGCGCTCAATGCTTTGCAGCGATTTACTAAAAAATGCTTCTTGTTTTTGCTTTTTGCTGAAACGGCTTTCAATCGCATTCAGCAGCTCTACATCGTCAAAAGGTTTGGTCAGGTAATCATCTGCACCCATTTCCATGCCTTTCCTAAAATCGGGGCGCTCTGCCTTGGCAGTAAGGAAAATAAAAGGGATAGTGTCCGTTTCCAGATTCTTAGACAGCAGGTATAATACACCATAGCCATCCAGTTCAGGCATCATAATATCGCACAAAATCAGATCCGGTTTATTGCTAATGGCCATATCTACCCCTATCTTACCGTTTTCTGCCTGCAATACTTTGTAGCCGGTAAGCTCCAGTATTTCGGCAGTACCCTCACGGATATCGTTGTTATCTTCTATAATGAGTATACATTTATTCATTTTACGATGGGGAATGTGAGGCTGAATGATGTACCCTGGTTAACTTTACTTTGAAACTGGATAGTGCCATTCATTAACCCGGCATAGCGGGTAACTATGTTTAAACCCAAACCAGTGCCGGGAATATTACCGGTATTATGCGCCCTGAAAAAGGCTTCGAACAAATTCTTTTGATCATTCTCCGGGATGCCGATACCATTATCCTTAACTATAACGGTTAATTGGGTTTCGCTCATTTCGGTATTAAACTCAATGAAACTATCCTCGCCCGAGTATTTGATGGCATTGCTGATGAGGTTAATAATGCAATTTTTGAGCAACGACTGATCGAGCTTAACCATGCTGGCTGTACCCGTATGCTGGTAAATAATATGCTGATCTTGTTTGGCGATCAGCTGCATCTCTTCAGTTATTTCTTCGCCAAACTTCACGATGTCAAAGGCGCTGAATATTGCTTCCACCTTACCCGCTTCGAGTTTTTCGAGGGATAGAAAATCGTTCAAAATCCCTGTTAAGTTACCTACCGAACTTTTAATCCTGCCGATGTGCTTGGTGATATTTGGGTTGTTAAAATCCTGCGCATACTTCTCGATCAGCACGGCCGAAAGCTGGATAGAACTTAGCGGTGTACGAAACTCGTGCGAAGCCATTGATACAAAGCGGCTTTTCATCTGCCCCAGTTCCTTCTCTTTCTCTAACGACTGGCTCACTTCTTCTTTAGCATGCTGTAAGGCCGATACCGATTTTTTGAGGGATTGCGTACGTTCTTCAACCAGATCTTCGAGATGGGCGGCGTAGTCTTTCAGGCGATCCTCGGCTTCTTTCTCTTTACTCAAATCGTGGATAAAGCCGGTATAAATTTTCCGTCCAGAGTATTGCACCTCGCTTACCCCCAACCTAAACGGAAAGGTAGAACCATCTTTACGCAAACCCTGCACCTCGCGCCCTTTGCCGATAATATGCGCCTCGCCGGTATGCTGGTAACGTTGAATATATTGATCGTGGTGTCCCCGATCTGGCTGTGGCATCAGCATCGAAACATTTTTGCCGATCACCTCATCCGGCGTATAACCAAACAGTTTACAGCCTGATGGATTAATAGATTCGATACGCCCCCTATCGTCTATGGTGATAATACCATCAATGGCATTCTCTATAATGGCTTGTAACAGGGCGGCATTCTCCATATCGATTTCAAAAAGTGAGGTTGGTCACAAATATCGAAATCCCCTTGGTAATTAAAAGTGATTAATGTTTGGAGGAAAAGTGATGGCGGTCATTTATTATCATCATATATACAATTGACGTCATTGCGTGGTACGAAGCAATCTCAGACCGACTAGCACCACCTTAAACACAGCACAATCATTTTTCCATTAGGTAAGGCATTGAGTAATGAATCGTCAGTGGATGTCACTTTTTCTTTCCGCAAGAAAAACCAAAAAGAACTCGTAGCTGCTCAATTTTCTATCGAAGAGTATGCTGGGGCCAGTGTTGTGCTAACCGAAAATTAAGATGCCACATTTATTAGGGTATTTAGGGTTCTGCAGGAACAACGTATATCCAGTACCACCTTTCTACAAATCGTATAATTATAACGTATGCTAGAGTAGTTCTAGTCCAGATTCTTAATTCCCGACTCTTGTCTCCTCCACAAATTTGCATTTCTCAAATAAACATCTACCTTTGCAATTCATCTGATGATATGATGAATAATTGAATGAATACACGAATCCTAAAAAAATCATTAGCCGATGAAGTTGCTGCTAAACTGCAGGAGCAAATTTCGCTGGGGCATTATAAGGTAAACGAGAAGTTGCCTATCGAACCTGAGCTGATGAAGAATTTTGGGGTTGGGCGTTCAACCATCCGCGAAGCGATTAAAATTTTGACCAATTCTGGCCTGCTACGTGTGCAGCAGGGCCTGGGTACTTTTGTAGAGCAAGCATCTGCCAACCGCGAACCTATGGATCAGCGTTTAAAGCGTGCCAACGTTAAAGACCTCGACGAAGTAAGGCAACTACTGGAAATAAAGATTGCCGAAAAAGCCGCCATTAACCGTACCGAAAAAGACATAGAAACCATGAAAGGCCACCTCGCAGATCGTAAGGTTGCTGCGCAGGCCGGTTTGCTCGAGGCGTGTGTTGATGCCGATATTCAATTTCACGTGGCTATTGCAGAGGCTTCTAAAAACGAGATTCTGGCGGATTTGTACAAATCTGCATCAGTACACCTCAAAAATTGGTTTATGCAAATCTATCCCGATACCGGCATTTTTATAGAAACCACCGCCATCCACGAACAACTTTATAAAGCTATTATAGCCGGCGATGCTAAGAAAGCATGGAACATCGCTTCAAAAATTATAGGCGATAATTAATCGAAAAATTTATTCAAATTCATCAGATGATCTGATCTTCAATTACAATTATGAAAACAGCAGAATTACCAATGCAGGGTACCGCCAGCCCAAAACAAATTGCGGGGCAAACCGTCTTCTCCATCTTGTTCACCATTAGTTTTACGCACTTATTAAATGATATGCTGCAGGCGGTGGTGCCGGCGGTGTATCCTATATTTAAAACCAAGTTCCATCTCACGTTTGCGCAAATTGGGCTAATTACCCTAACCTACCAGTTAACAGCATCTTTGCTACAGCCTTTTGTTGGTATTTATACTGATAAAAAGCCCCGCCCTTATTCCCTTGCCATTGGTATGGGCTTTACTTTGCTGGGGTTGCTGGCAGTATCTTTCGCCAGTAGCTTTTTGTATATAGCATTATCGGTAAGTTTAATTGGGGTTGGTTCTTCCATCTTTCACCCAGAGTCATCGCGTGTTGCGCACCTGGCATCTGGTGGCAAAAAAGGGCTGGCGCAGTCTATTTTTCAACTAGGTGGTAATGCGGGTAGTGCCATTGGCCCACTGCTGGCGGCGCTTATTGTGGTGCCTTTCGGTCAAGGTAATATCGCCTGGTTTTGTCTTGCTGCGGTGCTGGCTATGGTTGTATTAAGCTATGTTGCCAAATGGTACAAAGAACATTTATACCAGCGCTCATTAAACAAAGCTGTCGCCACCGAAGAAGTGCATCATTCCCTATCCAAAAAACGGGTTTACTTTTCACTGGCTATTTTGCTGATCCTCATCTTCTCCAAATACTTTTATATGGCGAGTATGACGAGCTATTACACCTTTTATCTCATCAATAAGTTTCATGTTTCGTTACAAGAATCACAGATCTACCTGTTCGCATTTCTTGGAGCAGTAGCTGCGGGTACATTAATTGGCGGGCCGCTGGGCGATCGTTTCGGTAGGAAATACATTATCTGGATCTCTATCTTGGGCGTTGCGCCTTTTACCCTGCTATTGCCTTACGCATCCTTGTTTTGGACTGGTATTTTATCCGTAGTAATTGGTGTAATTATCTCATCAGCTTTCTCGGCCATATTAGTTTACGCTACCGAGCTGGTACCCGGCAAAGTAGGTATGATAGCCGGACTATTTTTTGGTTTTGCCTTTGGGATGGGCGGCCTTGGCTCTGCCCTACTAGGTAAGCTGGCCGATCAAACCAGCATCGACTACGTATTTAAAGTATGTGCGTTTTTGCCGCTCATTGGCATATTCACCGGCTTGCTGCCTAATATTGAGCATAAAAAAACGGTATTTAAATAACATACCGCTATAAAAGCGAAAGCCCTGTAATTTGTTAATTGCAGGGCTTTCGCTTTTAAGGCTTAAGGTTACTATTTTCTATAAATTAAACCCAATATCATTCCTCGAAAATAAATTTCCTTACAGCTATTAATATAAAGCTATTGCTATAATTTGGCTTGCCAAATACTTATATTACAAAACAGACCCCGCCAGCATAAATTGTATAACCAAGTATCTTTTTAATGAGCGCGACTACCAATAATAAATTCAACTTAGAACTTTTTTTTGAGCTATCGCCCGACCTTATTTGCATTGCCGGATTTGATGGTTACTTTAAACGGATTAACCCCATTGTTTCTAAGACACTAGGCTACACTAATGAAGAGTTGTTTGCGAGCCCCATCAATTCTTTTGTTTTTATTGACGATCAGGACATCACTGCCAAGAACCGCAAAAATCTTACGCAGGATGCACCACTGCTTAATTTCGAAAACAGATATTTAACCAAAAGCGGCGAAATTGTATGGTTATCATGGACTTCGATGCCCATTAGAAGTCAGGAAGTGGTATTTGCCATTGCCAAAAACATCACCCATAAAAAACAGATGGACAGCGACCGAAACAAACTCCTTGCCGACCTTACCCAAACTAACGCTGATCTTAAACAGCTTACTTATACCACCTCGCATGACCTACGTTCGCCGGTTAACAACCTGCTGCTAGCTTTTGATCTGATGGACGTATCCAAAATAAAGGACGCAGAGGCGCTGGAGTATATTGAAGTTTTAAAGTCGGCAGCCGAAAGTTTAAAGATTACGCTGGATAATTATGTAGATGCGTTAAGCCAAAAAAATGTGCTGACTGTGCCGATAGAAACATTAAACCTAAACGATTGCCTGCACAGCGTATTACAATCCATCCGCACTCTTGTTCAAAACGCTAATGCTAAGATCGGCATTAATTTTTCTGAGCTGCCTGAAGTGATTTTTAACAAAGCTTACCTCGAAAGTATTTTCCTTAATCTCATCACTAACTCCATTAAATATGCACAGCCGCATGTAGGGCCGCAAATAACTATTAGCTCGCAGTTACAAAACGGTGTTAAGCAGCTTATTTTTACCGATAAGGGCTTGGGCTTCGATATGGATAAAGTGCGGGATCGTGTTTTCGGTTTCAATCAAAAGTTTCATAACCATGCCGATAGCAAAGGTATTGGCCTATATCTGGTATACAATCACATTACCAGCCTTGGAGGACAGATAGCTTTGGAAAGTAAATTGAATGAAGGTTCTAAATTTATCATCTCGTTTAAAAATTGATCTGCACCTGTTAATGATATGTTATCCATAAGCCGAACATACGCTATCGCCGTAACAGGCACGTAACATATTCAGTATTCATACTAACCTAACACTTACGTAACATTAACTACTGACCTTTACCCAGATTGGCGGTACTTATTTTTCGCAAAGAGCCTGCCTGTTTTATCCATCAGAAGCTATCTGTAATGGGGCATAGCTTTATTTAACTTACATCAATAATTATATCTGTACATTTAAGTATGCGCATTTTTTTCAGAAGATCGAGCTTGGTTACTGCACTGGTAATGAGCCTCATGGCCGGTACCGCTATGGCACAGGTGCCAGGAAAAATAAAACAAACGGGACAAATTTTACTGCCCAACGGCTGGAAACTAAGCCCAGCAGGACGATCAATTCAACTGGGTGATCTGCCTCTAAATATGCAGTTAAGCCCATCTGGTAAATACCTCGCTATAACCAATAACGGGCAAAGTACACAGTCGCTCCAATTGGTGGATCCGCAGCACGAAAAAATATTGGACGAGCAACAGCTAGATAAATCATGGTACGGTTTGGCTTTCAGCAGCGATGAGAAGCATTTGTATGTATCAAGCGGCAACGACAATACGATCCTCAATTTCGAGATCAAAAACAATAAACTCAGCCCTGCGGACACCATCAGATTAGGCCAACCATGGCCAAAAGGTAAGATTAGCCCGGCGGGTATTGTGGTTACTAAAGATAATAGCCGGCTATACACGGTTACCAAAGAAGATAGTAGTATATATATCATCGACCTGAAAAAGAACAGCGTTATCAACAAAATCCAGTTGCCTACTATCGCCTACAGTTGTGTGCTATCCGCAGATGAAAAAACGCTTTACACCTCTTTATGGGGCGGCGAAGATGTTGCCATAATGAATACCGAAACAGCAAGCATTACCGGATTAATAAAAACCGGCAGCCACCCTAACGAACTTTTGCTCAATAAAAAAGGGACTCTCCTTTATGTTGCTAATGCCAATGATAACTCGGTTTCTATCATTAATACCGCAAGCAATAAAGTAATAGAAACGGTATCTACTTCGCTTTATCCAACCATCCTCACGGGGTCAACCACTAACGGCTTGGTCTTATCGCCTAACGAAAAAACTTTATATATTGCCAATGCAGATAACAACTGCCTTGCTGTATTTGATGTAAGCCTACGTGGCAATAGCAAAAGCCAGGGCTTTATCCCGGTTGGCTGGTACCCTACCAGCGTAAAAGTTTTGGGCAACAAACTAATGGTGAGCAATGGTAAAGGCGAAACTTCGCTGCCAAATCCAGAAGGGCCTCAACCCATGTCGAAGGTAGATAACAGTGGTTATCAAACTGGTAGCACTGCTAACCCCCAGTTACAATATATAGCGGGCTTGTTTAAAGGTACACTATCGTTTATCGAGGTACCGAATGAAGAGCAGCTAAAAACCTATACCAAACAGGTATATGCCAACACGCCATTTACAGATAAACGCGCCATTACTGCCGATGGCGAAACCGGCAACCCTATCCCCCGTAAACTGGGAGAGAAATCGCCGATTAAGCATGTGTTTTACATCATCAAAGAAAACCGTACTTATGACCAGGTTTTGGGTGATGCTCCTAAAGGTAACGGAGATAAGTCGCTGTGTTTATTTGGTGAAGAAATTACCCCTAATCACCACGCATTAGCCAATGAGTTTGTGCTGATGGATAATTTTTATGTAGATGCCGAGGTAAGCGCCGATGGCCACAACTGGAGCATGGCGGCTTATGCCAGCGATGTTGTTGAAAAAACCTGGCCAACCAGCTATGGCAAACGCGGCGGTACCGGTAATTATGAGGGTGGAAGACCGGCAACTTATCCGCGCGATGGTTTTATATGGGACTATTGCAAACGTGCAGGTGTAACCTACCGTAGCTACGGCGAGTTTGGCGAGTATAACCATACCGGCCTTAAATCATTACAGGGGCATATGAGCCCTTTCTCGCCGGGCTTTGACCTGGATATTAAAGATCAGGTGCGGGTAGATGCCTGGGAGCATGATTTTGATTCGCTGGTTACTATAAATGCGGTGCCGCAATTAAGCACCGTCCGTATATCCAATGACCATACCAGCGGACAAAAGATAGGTAAATACACCCCAATTGCAGCCGTTGGAGATAATGACCTGGCGATAGGCCGGTTTATTGAGCACCTATCCAACAGCCCGATCTGGAAGGAATCTGTTGTATTTATTTTGGAGGATGATGCGCAAAATGGCCCCGATCATATTGATGCGCACCGGTCGCCTGTTTTTGTGGCAGGGCCTTATGTAAAACGCGATGCAGTGATTCATAGCATGTATTCTACCTCGGGTGTGTTACGTACTATCGAACTTATTTTAGGCTTACCACCGATGAGCCAATATGATGCTGCTGCCCTGCCGCTCTACGAGTGCTTTACCGGCAAACCCAATTTAACACCCTACAAATGCAAGCCTGCGCGTGTAGATCTTAACCAGCGCAACGTAGCTGTAAACAAAAGCAGCAAACGATCTGAAACTTTTAACTTTTTAAAAGAAGATGCAGTACCAGATCTGGAACTTAACGATGTGATCTGGAAGTCTATAAAAGGTGAAGACTCTGTAATGCCGGCACCCAGACGCAGTGCCTTTGTGATACTGGAAAAAAAGAAAAAAGACGACGACGATTAATCGAGCATCTATATCATAAAGAAGCCCGGCTAATTAGCTGGGCTTCTTTGTTTATTATAATAGCACTATCCAATTATATTAATGATAAAATCAATTGCATTAGCCGAATGTAAGGCAGCAGTTGATTCGAGTGTAATACCTGCAATTTCTGAAGCCCTTGTGCGCATTTGTGTTTCGTAAGCCGCTATAGCGTCATGTGTATTGGCGTGGTCTGCGCTTAGCAAATGTTCGCTTAGTTCTAAAGCATCCAGCATAGCCATGTTTACGCCTTCGCCTGCATAAGGCGGCATCAGGTGTGCTGCATCGCCCAGCATGGTTAAGTTAGGTAACGCTTCCCAAGTTTGGTCTAAGGGCATGCAGTATTGTGGCCGGGCAACAAAGCTGGTGCTGGCATTTTCAAATAGTTCCAACCATATGCTATCCCACCCAGAATAAGCCTTTTTGAACCATCTTTTTACCTGCGCTTTGTCTGTAAAATCTATCCCGCTTTCCTTACCCCAGTTTTCATCACAATTAAAGCCGGGATAAAACACCAAGCTGCCATCGCCTTTAGAACTAACAATCAAAGATTTTTCATCACCAAAAGCAAAAATCTTTCCACCGTTCAGCAGTTTATGTACCCGAGGGCAGCTTTTTTCTGAGTCATACACAGCACCCTCAACAGCGGTAACACCCGAGTAAAACGGCTTAATTAGCGTAATATATGGCCGAAGTTTAGAGTTTGCGCCATCTGCAGCAATCACCAGATCAACAATAACAGAAGTTCCGTTCTTAAAATCCACTTTCCAACCATCGCCCTGCGTTGTAAGTGATACAAACTGGCTATCCCATACCACGGTGCCGAGCTGTAAAGAGTCAAGCAATATATTTTGCAGGGGTCCGCGGTCAATTTCTGGTCGAGCCAATTCGCCTTCTCTGTCCACGCTGTCTTCAGATACAATAACGGCGTCTCTGCCCATAATGCGCAACCGATCTGCACCGGGGCGATAGTTGGCCATAAACGCATCCATTAACCCGGCAGCCCGCAACGCTTTTAACCCAGACTCGTCGTGCAGATCGAGCGTAGCGCCTTTCATACGGGCATCTTTGTTAACGTCGCGTTCGTAAACTTTTACATCTGCGCCGTTCATTTGTAACAATCGTGCCAGGGTTAAACCACCGGGGCCACCGCCTATAATTGCTATTTTCTTGTTTTTAATTGTGCTCATTGTTTTTGTGTTTGTGCCTCACCCCGGCCCTCTCCAGAGGAGGGGAAGCAAGGGAGAGAACCATTGTATTTTAAGTCCTCTCCTTTGGAGAGGATTTAGTGAGGCGTTCAATATTAAACCCTCATTCCCTTAATCGCCATTTCGCAACATGCCATTATCACTTCATCAGTAATAATCTGTTTGGGTCGTTGGGTATAATCAAAATACTCATTCACCAGATCAATAACCGGCGAAAACAACATGGCCCGGTGCACCTCATGCGGAAGATCGGGAATTACGCCCGCAGCCACCTGCTGCTCTAAAAAGCGAAGAACCGGCCCGAAGTAATCTCCTTCTTTAATATTTTTTTCCTGGTAAGCCTTGTTCAATAATGGTGACGTTTTACCATACTGTATCAATGCAAAGGCATGCCTATTGGCTGTTAAATAGTTAAACCCGTTTAGCCAGAGCTTTTTTACACCTGTTGCAAAATCCACACTGGGGTCAAAGTTTTCCAGTATGGCTTTTTCATAAGCGCCTAAAACTTCTTCTACAAAGAGCTTTACCAGCAGGTCCTCTTTATTCTCGTATTTAATATAAATGGTACGGGGCGATATGCCAGCGGCTTTGGCCAGTTTTTGCATGCTTAGGTTCTCTAAACCCTCCTCTGCAATTATTTGCAGGGCTATGGTGCGTATCGCTTCCTCTTTTTCTAAATTCTTTGGCCTCATGATCAACTTAACTTATTGTTGAAATGAAATAACAATACAAATATAAGTAAACGTTTATTTACTTAAAACAGATTTTCAATGTTTATGTAAAATAAATTCTATGTAAGCACGATGGTTTAAGTCTTACTCAAATGCATTTGATAACAAATGTTATCGTCACAGCCTATACCCCCAGCGTAATTTTGTGCCAAACCAAAAGAAAAAAAGATGAAAGCAGCAGTAATGTATCAAAAAGGGGAACTACCTCAATATACAGATTTCGACGAACCAACCGCCCAAAACAACGGTGAAGTATTAGTAACTGTAAAAGCTGTAGCACTAAAGCATTTTGATAAAGGAAGGGCTACAGTTAACCATTATTCGAGCGATGCACCAAAAGAAAATGGCCGTGTAATTGGCGGCGATGGTGTTTGCTTACTTGCCGACGGTACAAGAGTTTATGGTATGGGTGTAAGCGGCATGATGGCCGAGAAAGCAACAATTGAAAAAGATAGCATTGTAAAATTACCTGCTGGCGTAAGTGACGCAACAGCGGCAGCTTTGGCCAATGCCGTAATTGGTGCCGCAATGGGTTTAAGGTTTAAGGCCAATATTAAACCGGGCGATGTAGTGTTAATTAACGGGGCGACTGGCTTTACCGGTCGTGTGGCCGTACAAATTGCAAAACACTATGGCGCAAAAAAAATAATTGCCACAGGCAGAAATCAAGAATCGTTAGAAGAACTATTAGCCTTAGATGCCGATGAAATTATTTCTGTTCGGCAAGATGACGAAGCATTTTTGGCTAAATTGAAGGGCCTGCATTCCGTCTCTCCTATCGATGTAATTATTGATTACCTGTGGGGCCATACTGCCGAACTGATACTAGCCTGCTTAAAGGGCAAGGGCGCATTTACCCACAAAACCCGGTTTGTTTCTGTAGGTGCCATGAGTGGAGACCTGATTCAACTTTCAGCGGCAAATTTGCGAAGTGTGGATTTGCAATTAACAGGCTCTGGTTTAGGTAGCTGGACGAAGGATGAGGTACGCAAACTATTTTCTGAAATTCTGCCCGAGATGTTTCAACTCGCAGCCGATGGCAGGCTAAAAGTAGAAACCATCGAAGTTAAACTCGAAGACATTGCGGAGCTTTGGAATCTCGACGTACCATCGGGTAAACGATTGGTAGTGACTATATAATACGATTAGGATGATTATTTCACCCTAACGTATTTCTCATAAATTATCTTTTCGGCACCACCTGTTTTTAATTTCTCGATACCTTGTTGAATCAGGGTATCTTTTTTTATGCTTACCGTAAAAGTGAAAGTGTTGCCCTCTATCTTTTTGTTGGAGTAATAATCGAGGTGCTCGGTGTATTGATTGCCTTTAAGCATATAAGTACCACCACCTGCATCAAAATTGTTGGACGAATCTTTATCAGCAAGTAAGCGACGTTTTAAGAAAGCGAAATGAGTATCGTTGATAATTTTGATCATTTGCTGATCTTTAGTATAATCAGTTACCGTTTTTACGCCATTGGTAATTTCGGTGCCGGATATTAATTTCCAGGTTCTATTTAAATGCAGATGGGTACCGGGGCCATTAACATTAGTGGTAAAGGCATACAATGCCAACAGCCGTTAGCAACAACAATAAATATTTAGCTTTCATTTAGGTTTGGTTCTTAGGTTTACTAAGTCAATAATAAGTAATTACCACCTTATCTTGATTATATACCTGATAAAATTGCGATCAGTTCATTTTGCAAACTCACCCCTTTATCTGCATTATACCATTGCTGTAAAACTATCTTCTTTTGGTCCATGGGCACGTGGTCTTTAACCAACTGTTCAAATAATAATTGGCAGGCAGCCGGTCGCGCCCCCCAAACGGCGAGTTCTTTATTTTCGCTGTTGCTGATAATTAGTTTGGGCATTGCCTTGGCACCCCTGGTTAAATACTTATTGATCAAAAACGGTTCACTATCCCTTAACTGATAATCAACTTCTATCAATGGATTCAACTCTGCCAGCATGTGCAAAAACGGCAAAGTATGAGCTGCATCGCCACACCATGGTTCGGTAATAATGGTCCAAAGTTGTTTTTTGCTAATAGCCTGAATTATGGCAACCAATATATCATTCAAAACACCCGTTTTTAACCAACGCTCCTGCCGTGACCAGTTTAACTTGGTATAGTTGATGTAATCAGGATTATCATAAGGCGCTGGTGGATTAGGGTTATCCAATATATCCTGAAAGAGCTGCTGGTAGGCTATAAAATTCATCGGGCTATGCTTATAAATGGTAAATTAAGAAATTGTTATAAATGTTTAACAATCTCCCCGTCATCATTTTAATGCGGGCATTTTAAGCAATCGGATAATGGCCTATGTTATATTAGATTAGTTAACCAATATCCGTTTCTCTGAACTGCTTAAAGCTAATTTGTTGATGTATGATTTTACGGTACTATCAATAAAGCCAAACATGTTGAGGTAATTGCTCTCGCCCAAAACCTGCACCAGTACAGATGCTTTAAAGGTATCATAATCACCACCAAGCTCATTATCTACCAGGAAATTAACCATAGCTTTTCTACAATGTTCGTTATTGCTGTTTAGGGTAGCTTGTTGCTTAATACTTAGCCACTGCGTAATTACAAACTTGTTATAAGAGTTAACCGGGAAGCCAACCAGGTGTACATAAACATTTCGGTAAAAATAGAGCTCCCCATATTTTTTATTTCCCCTGCACTCCAAATTTTTTCTGACAATAAGTTTGAAAGTGGTATTCAACATCATCTCTTTAAGGTAGGGTACAGTATCTAACTTATCATTACTCCAAGATCCTCCAAAGCAATCGTAATGCGTATTTTTTAACAAAATAAAGCTCACGCGGCGGCATGCGTCAACAGCCTTAACGTAATTCTTTTGGGCAAAATAAATATTGATAAGATTAATAACCTGTTCTATTCGCCGATAAATGAGCAGATCCAATCCACCAGCCTCCAAAATGGCGCTTTCTTTAAGACCCTGTAAAAGGTTACTCTCGGCAGTCTGATAATCCCCCGTACAGAAATAATAGTAAGCCCAGCCAGATAGCCGGTAAAGATTTATAATGGCAGCCTGGTCGGCATCGGTAATCGAGGCAAACAAATTATCGCCTTTTATAAAAGCTTGCTTACTCTCGGCAACCGCTTTTTTTCGGCAAAGCACTACTCCGTTTAAATAAAGATTGCAAATTTTTTGAGCTTCGATTCTCTTTTCGGTCGAGATTTTTGCATCCATTTGTTTAGCCAGCAGCAGCTCGTATATCTTGGCATCATTTATTGTGGTACCCTCTGTTTTTGGTGCAGGGCTAAAGTTTTTAATCGCAGTAAGAACCTGTTTGTCATAATAAGTTTTCATCGGTTGCAATATTAGTTACCTAACTCCAGTTGATTTTTGATGAGGTTATAATAGTATCCTTTTTTGCCAACCAATTCATGATGATTGCCAGACTCAATTACTCCACCTTTCTCCAGCACTACAATATTATCGGCATCTTTAACGGTGCTTAAACGGTGCGCAATTACCACTACGGTACGCCCGCGACTAAATACTTTTAAGTTTTCTACAATGTCCTTTTCGTTATTGGCGTCTAAAGCACTGGTGGCTTCGTCTAAAAAAAGATAGTCGGGCTCTTTGTAAAGTGCGCGCGCAATTAATAATCGCTGACGTTGACCGCCGCTTACGCCCTTGCCTTGTGAACCTATCTGGGTGTTTAAACCCAGCGGTTGTTCGCTCACATAATCGCTGAGGTTTACCGATTTTATTACATCGATCAATTTGTTGGTATCCAACTCGTTTTCGTTAAGCACAATATTGCGGGCAATAGTGTCCGAAAATAAATAGCCATCCTGCATTACGCAGCCACAACCGACACGCCATGCTTTGGGGCTAATCATATTAAAGCTGGTATTGCCCAGTTTTATTTTGCCCGAATCTGCATCGTATACCTTAAGCAGCAATTTTAGCAATGTTGTTTTACCGCTGCCGCTTGCCCCAACTATTGCGGTAACCTTACCGGCAGGTATAACAAACGAAACATCTTTAATAGATGCTGTATTGCCTGCACCGGGATAGGTAAATGTAAGATCTTCGATAACGATGTTCTGGCTTACGTCCACCTCGCTAGTCAGTGAATCGGTAGACGGCTCTTCATCATCCAGACGCTGAATCTGCTCCAACCTTTCTGTACTGATCTTAGCATCCTGCGCGGTTTGTAAAAAACTGGAGAGCTGGTCTAAAGGCACGTTCATTTGCCCTATTACAAACTGTATGGCCAGCATCTCGCCAATGGTTAGCTGCCCCTCTATCACAGCCTTGGCCGACAGGAAGGAGATCATGATGTTTTTACTCTGGTTAATAAAATGAGCGCCGATTTGCTGAATTTGCGAGAGTGACAAAACACTGGTGCTCACCTTAAATAATTTAGCCTGGGTACTTTCCCAGCTCCAAAGTTTTTGAGTAGCACAGTCGTTGATTTTTATCTCGTTAATACCGTTAATAATCTCGATGGTTTGCATCTGATTTTTGGCCAGCAACTCAAATTTTTTGTAATCGAGCCGTTTCCGTTTCTTTAAAAACAAGGCTGTCCATAAACAATACAGGGTACTGCCAATTAAGAAAATCAACAGGATAAACATGTTATAATTGGCCAGCACAATGCCGAACACAAAAAATGTCATTAACGAGAATATAGCGTTTAGGCTGTTATTAGTTAAGAAGGCCTCTATTCTTTTGTGGTCGGTAATCCGCTGTAAAATATCGCCGGTCATTCGGGTATCGAAGAAGGATAGCGGCAACCGGGTTAGTTTAAACAGAAATTCTGTAATGATGGATACATTGATCCGGGTGCTGATGTGCAGGAAAATCCAGCTGCGGATTAGCTCGATCGAGATCTGGCTTACCGACAGGATGATTTGCCCCAAGAGAATATAGTAGATAAACTGGAGATTGCGCTCGGTTACCCCAACATCCAATATCGCCTTGGTTAAAAACGGCGACATAAACATAATTAAGCTGCTTACACAAAAACCGAGAAATAACTGGAACAGTAGTTTTTTAAACTTAAGAATATAAGAAAGCAAAAACACCAGGCCGCTGCTATGCTGGATAGCATCATCGGGTTGCACGTAAAAAGCGTCCAGCGGTTTCAGCAGCAACACAATGCCCTCGTGACCTTGATCTGTTTCGCGGTACGACCAGTTTTCGATAAACTCCTTATGCGAATATTTGGACAGTGAGCCTACCGGGTCAGCAACGTAAACACTTCTGTTAGTTACTTTGTAAACAATTACAAAGTGCTTTTTTTGCCAGTGAATGATACATGGAAAATGCACCGACTCTAATAACTTACCAAAATTAATGCGCCCGCCCACCGTTTGAAAACCAATGGATTCGGCCGCCTTACTAATACCCAGCAATGAGACCCCGGTTTTGCTGATCCTTGATAAATTCCTGATCCGGTCGACGTTAAAATTTCGGCCATAAAACTTCGAGATCATGCGCAGGCAAGTTGGCCCACAGTCCATCATATCGTGCTGCCTAAAAAGAGGAAACCGTTTAGTTGTATATACCGCTCTCATGTGCTGATAGTTTAAAAAGTTCGCTAATACAGGCTATCACTTCACTTCTGTCTGTAGGTTCCAGGGCTATGTTGTAAAAAATAATATCCTTGTAACCGTAGTTTATAATTAATGTCTCCATATGGTCTTGCATTTCGGCCGGCGAACCTATGAACATGTGATCGGGGCTGTCTTTGTAAAGCACCTTCATCGCCGCTACATTTTTAGCGTCGGTATGGCAGTAGCCGCCAATGCAAATCGTGGTTTCTGGCTGGGCTTTATAGCGCTCTTCAAATTGCTCGTTGTAGTCTTCGAGCAGTTGTTTATCATACGATAGATCGACACCCGCATGGAACAGGCTTCGCGAAAAATTAGTTCGCAGGTCCAAAGCCAATTTTAATCCTCGGTTAGATCCGCCAAGGCTCCATAAGTGTGGTTTTACGCCTTTGTAAGGCGGGATAATCACCATATTTTCAGGATCGTCATCTGCATGGGCTTCTTTATCAAAGTAATCAATAACAGCTTGTACGTTTTCTGTAAACCTGTTTCTGATCTCTTTCATACTCAAGCCATCGGCCATAATTTTAGAGATGGCTTTATTAATGCCACCGTTGGCAAAGCCAAGATCAATCCGGTTATAAAACAGGTTAGCCAGCAGTTTATAGTTGGCCGCAACTTCGTAAGGATTATGCACACCTATTAAAATACCGGCAGCGCCAACCTTTATATTTTTGGTATAGCCGGCAATTAAGGGTAAAAGGATGCTGGGATCGGCCCAGGCCTGCTTAACATCGGGGTTATGGTGTTCTGCCAGCCAAAAGCGGTTGTAGCCCAGCGCTTCGGCGCGCATGGCATAATCAAGCACATCGCTCACAGCTAGTAAGCTGTTGGTATTTTTGTCTCTGCGGCCAAAATCTAATAAGCCAATCTGGAAATTTGCCATACCTGTTAAATTAAATCTATGAGTGATTGTATAACGGGCAACTGCATGCTGCTGCCCAAAAGGTGTATCCCGATACCGGTTATGCCAAAACTGAAACTAAAGTGAGTTACCGGATAGTTGTCGTAAAAATGCGAACGGAAGCCAGCCGGATTATTTTGCGTATCGATGTACTCCGGTGTTTGATTGTACCAATATTCACTGGCCTCTTTAAAATCAAGAATACCAGTGGCGTTAAAAATTTTGTTGTAAGCAACAGAAGCGCCGGTGGTGCCATATAAAATGGATGCGTCTTTAATATAGGTTTCGGCAATACTTGTTCGGCGGGTGGTGGCCAGTAAAACATCAATGGCTTTGTTTTGCAGTTTAGTATCTTGCAAAACCTTCCCTGTTTCCAGCAGTGAAAGGCCGGTACCTAAATCACCGTAGCATAGATTGAGGTTAGGTACTTCTTCCTGCTTGGCAACAAAAACCGGAAAATGGGAGATAAATTGTTTTGCCGGTTGCTCATTATTTAATAAAAACGTTGCTGCGCCCTGCAGTAATTCGTCGCAAACAGCAGTGTATATCTCATCTTTCCTAATCTCCAGCAAAAAATTGATGATCATGGCATTGCCATGCGAACTGCCGGTGTAAAGCCTTGGCTCAGGAAACTCATAGTTTAGCCAGTATATACCGTCGTTATCATCACTTAACCTGTTGATGATCAGATAATCCAGCATTTGTTTTTTTACCCTGGTTTGGTAATCTATCTGTGTGTTGCGTTTCATGAAATAATAGGCCGCAGCGCCAGCACCATTATAAACGCCCAGGTTTTTTTGTGCTATCTTTTTGCAAAACCAATCATAGATTAAAGGATCTGCGTTAAGCAAAATGGTGTCGGGCAATAAATCGATATATTGTTCCTGGTGAATAAATTCTATCACCCGGCCAAACTCTTGCAGGTCATGATAAAAGCTGCTTCCCAAAAATGAAGTATATTGTAACGGGTCAATGATAGATAAAGCCTCCATCAGATCTTTTTCGGCAAGCTCGGCGTGATGGCCGCTATCTGTATATTTGGCATACAGGCAGTTAAACAGTATTTTACCTGCCAGGCCGCTACTTAAGCCAAAACTGTTGCCGCAATAATGCGGGCCGTTAATGGCTCTCTCAATATGAGTAATAACCTGCTGATGCGATATAATAGTTTTGGCTGATAACATAACATTAAATTTTAACCCACAGTAAAGAGCTATAGCTACAGGTTGTTTTTTTTAGTTATAATTTATAATTTGCTCTTGATTGTTATACAAATGAATGCGCTGTTTAACAGTAAACCTTATTATTTCGACAAAGGCAAGTAATACTTCGACAAGTGATCAGATTAGATGGATTTAAGCAAGAGTTGCTCATAACAATTAACAAGTGGAAAAAAACAGCCTTGGAAAAATTCCCGATGCGTACCCGCATCTCGCTGCATCTAATTATGTGGATCTTTTTGTTTTCGGTTTATTACAGCACCAATAACAGGATCTTACAACCCAATACCACACTTACACTCATTACCTCTTTTAAAGATCTGCTGCTGGTATGCATTATCTTTTACAGCATTTGTTATTATGCTGTACCCCAGCTTTTAAAGTGGCGCATATGGGTATTTGCCCTCGTACTTGTTTTATGCCTGGTAATGTGGGTTGTAGTTACGCACGAGTACGCCATGTTTGTTTTAAACACATTTAATATTAAAGGCACGCGGGGGTATTTTTATTATAAAAGCCTGGTTGTGGGCAATCTCATGTCGTCATTTTCTATCCAGCAGCTTTATTTCTTTTCCTTAGATATTATCTATATGGTAATGACGCCCATTGTTATCAAAGGGATAATTACCCTGGCACGCATCTCGTACAAAATGATTGTGCTGGAGCGTAATAAACTGAGCTTGGAGCGCGATAACCTGGCGCTCGAAATTAACTTTCTGAAATCGCAGATCAACCCTCACTTCTTGTTCAATAACATGAACAATATTTACTCCATGATCGTGCGAAATGATTCGAGGGCGCAAGAGTTGGTCATGAACCTTTCTGATGTAATGCGGTACACACTTTATGAATCTAACGTATCTAAAATTGAGATTAAAAAAGAGATCGCATTTATAATTGATTATATTAGCCTAGAGCAAGTTAGGTACGGCGATAATATTGTAATTAACTGCGATTATCAATACGACTCTGAAGAAAGTTCGATATCGCCGCTACTTATGTTCCCGTTTATAGAAAATGCTTTTAAATATGGCGCACGTGATTCTGTAGAAAATGCTTTTGTGGATATCAAAATTGATATTAAAGATGATGTGCTTAACTTTTCTGTAAAAAACACGTATGATAAAGCCGAGGGAGTAAAGGCTGATGACGGGATTGGCGGCATCGGAATTCAGAATGTTACGAAGCGCCTGCAATTGCTTTATCCCGGCAACCATGCTCTGAATATAACAGATAACGACAACCTGTTTTCGGTTGCAATGACCCTGATGTTAAACTAATACCTAAACCCCTGTAGCTATATGAGCATTTCTTGTTTAATAGTAGATGATGAACCGGAAGCCCGTGAACTGATTATCAAATACGTTAATGATGTATCATTTCTTGAATTAAAAGGTGTGTGCAGTAATGCTTTTGAAGCTATTGACATATTGCAACAAGAAGATGTTGACTTGATTATATCAGACATCCAGATGCCTAAAATTAACGGCCTGGAATTTATAAGATCGTTAAAAAACCCACCGTTTATAATCTTTATTACTGCTTATCCAAATTACGCGGTTGAAGGTTTTGAGATAAACGCAGTCGACTACCTGGTAAAGCCTACGTCATTCAATCGCTTTTTTAAAGCAGTAAACAAAGCCGAATCGATGATTAAAAGCCGGATGCCTAACCCGGTAGCCATGGAAAAACGTTTAAAAAATATTTTCTTGAAAGATGGCTTTAAACTTTTACGTGTACCGGTTGACCAAATTGTTTATGTAGAAGGATTAAGAGATTATGTGCAAATTATGCTGCCCGATAAAAAGGTGATCTCTTATATGAGGATGAAAAACATGGAAGCTATGCTGCCTGCCGATCAGTTTATCAGGATCCATAAATCATTTATCATCAATATCGAATACATTAAGGCCATTAAAGGCAACATGATCGAAACCACCGCCCAGGTAGAAATCCCGATAGGGACACAGTATAAAGAACACTTACTAAAAGTTATAGGCATGTAAAAATCAGATGAGCCATCCCGGTATAGCAGGATGGCTCATCTGATTTACATTATAAATGTTACTTACTACTTCGCCTGGGTATCATCGCAGGTTGCCAATGAATTATCGATGCATGATACAAAGTGGCAAGATACCTGGCCGCCATCGGTACCACCCTCAATTTCTTTCAGTTGGTTTTCGTCCAGCTTAGCAATAATATCCTTTTGCAGGTCTAGTGGCTGTTTTAAGTTTTCTTTTGACATGGTTTTATCGTTTGATTGTGCTTGTTATATAGAAATTGATGTTGCGGTGATAGTCAACGAGTTATTTTTTGCTTCTGGCAAAAACTGTGAGTCAATTAAATCTGGCTCGGCGTAAACAATGCTACCAAGATCTAATCTTGAAATAATTTCTTTTTCAATTAATAATGCTGGAATTGTGTTAGGTTGATTTTTCATGACGTTGTTGGGTTTTGTTGAAACAATGATCCCAAAAACGTTCGTCAAAATAACTTTTATTCGACTAAGGCAATTTTCTGTTCGACAAAATCAAGATTTGGCAGGTAAATAAACCCAAAAGAAAATTAAATTCTAAAAACAGAGTTAAAACTATGCATAAGTACTGCTATAACCCTATTTGATAATATTTTAAACCAAATAATAAACCTTAAAACTCAATATTTAGTGCTATAAAAAAAAATACCTCATTTTGTCGAACGAGAGTTCATATTGGTCGAAATAATTTAGTTTAAAGTGCCCTGAATACGTTTTTTGCTTTAATACGAAAACTAAACAGAGAACTATGAAGAGCCTTACACTAAAGATTTCGCTACTCTTATCCATATTATTACCCGGCATACAGGCACTGGGTCAAGGGCTTGTTAAAGGGATTATATACGATGAAAAACAACAGCCCCTATCCTATTCAACCGTAACGATTAAAGACTCGGTAAATAAGGTAACTCTCAACCGCATTACTGATAACGACGGTATGTTTTTGTTTGATAACGTAAAATACAGTACCTATAAAATTTATGTAAGCTCAATTGGTTATCAATCGTATAGTAAAACTATTATTATAAGCACCAGCGACAAACAGGCCGACCTGGGCAAAATAACTTTAAAAACAGATACAAAAATGCTGGCCGCCGTAACCGTTACCGGGCGTAAAAACTTGCTTAGCGTACAAAACGGCAAAATAACGCTTAACGTAGCCAACAGTGTACTAGGCACAGGCAGTACCGCATCTGAAGTATTAAAAGCAGCCCCCTCTGTAAGGGTTGACGAAAAAAGCATTACCATGAAAGGCAAAAGCAATGTGATGATTTTGCTGGATGGTAAAGAGGTACCAAAAAGCACCATGGCGGCACTTTTAAACTCCATGCCGAGCGATCAGATTGACAAAATAGAATTACTCTCAAACCCACCGGCCAAATACGAAGCAAGTGCATCTGGCGGGGTTATTAACATTATCACAAAAAAAGGGCAGGCAGCCGGCCTCAACGGTACGGTTACCGGCGGTCTTAGCCAAGGCAAAGAGTTTGGCGAAAATGCATCCGGAACGCTTAACTACCGGGATGGGCGCTGGAGTGTACTTGGCTCGGCCTCGTACAGTAACCGTAACGATTTTGAGAGAGGCTATAATGATCGTACGTTTACGCCCAACAGTACCTATAACCAAATCCTTAATAGCGACTTTGACCTAGGCGCACAGAAGCGGGCAGCTACCTACAAACTATCTGTTGATTACCTGGCCAGCAAAAATAATACACTAACATTTGCTGTTAACGGCTTGTATAACCGGTTAACTAATAAGGGTACTTCTTTTACTGAAGTGGTTGATGGCGTGTCGGATCAGAATATCAGTGCTCTTAGCCAAATGTACAACCGCATCTTTTTTCAGAATTATGACTTAACCGATCAATGGAACATCGACACCCTGGGTAGCTCATGGAGTAACAGTTTGTTGTTTAGCCGCTACGACGATAATTCGACCCAATCTTTCAACCAAAATTTTGTTTACCCTGATGGCACATCGCAAAATGGTGCATTCAGAAACGGAACGCCGTCTGTATTTAACTTATACACCTATAAATCTGATTTCGAAAAGTATTTGCCTAATCATAACGTATTGGATGCAGGCATTAAAGTAACCGACATTAACAGCAAAAGCGAGCCCTACCTGGACAGCGTGATTAACAACCAGTTTGTACGCCAGCAAGATGCCACCTTAAATAAAATTGACTATAACGAACTGATCCTGGCCGCCTATTTAAGCGACACTAAAACCTTTAATAAGTTGACGGTAACGCCTGGCTTGCGTGTAGAGAACACTTCATATAACATCAAGGATATCTCTAAGCGTAATTATTTTAACCTGTTTCCTAGCCTTAATTTAAGCTATAAAGTAAGCGCTAATTTCACTACATCGGCTAGTTACTCGCGCAAAATTGACCGTCCTAATTATGGCGACCTGATTCCTTACAAGCAATACATGGATAACTATACCGTGCGCGAGGGCAACCCGCTTTTACAGCCGCAATACTCTAATGTAATAGAGCTAAACGAAGCTTACAAAGACTACATCTTCAGCGCAACTTATACTTACGCCACAGATCAAATTGTGCCTTTATTTACTTATGATAATCAACAACTACTTTACATTTTACAGCCCCGCAATTTAAAAAGCGCGCAAATGCTTAACCTGTCATTTAACACACCAATTAAATTGGTTAAATGGTTGAACACGCAACTGGGAGTTGATGGCAACTACCAGGATTTGAATATTGACAATATTAGCGGCATCAGCAATATATCTACTACCAAATGGACCTACGGTTTTAATGTATACAATAAGCTAACACTTAACAAAACGATGTCGGCCGATGTGCTGTTTGTATACCAGGCACCGTCACGATTAGGCCTGATAGATATTAATGCTTATAACACATTGAATATTGCTATCCAGAAAAGCATACTAAAGAAAAAAGGGACTATTAAACTGGGTGCAAGCGATCTTTTCTATAAAACAGCCCCTATCATCACCACCAATTATTACCCATTTGTAACCCATAGCATTGACCGCAGCGACTCGAGGCGGGCAACGCTTAGCTTTACCTACAGGTTTGGCAAACCAGCTAAGAAAGCCAACTCGAATCCCGATTACAGGGACGAAACCACCAAGCGCCTGAACTTGTAAATAACTTTAACTAACTGACCCAAGCCCGCCAATTTTATTGGTGGGCTTTTTCTTTTATATCAGAATAGTCTCAAAGCGTCGTACTTTACAAGTTTATTGGTTTGCTTCGAAAGATGTGAAGACACGGTAGTTCCCACATCTTTGCTAGAGAAAACTGTAGGACACGCTGCAACATCGGGGCTACCTGCTTGTAGATAGATCAATAAAAAACAAGAATGCTCCATAGGTGCGTCCCTCCCTAAGCAGATGAATTGCCGGATTGTGAATGGGTAGCCGCTAACGAGGCACAGCTCAATAAACATTTATTGCTACAAACAGGTAGCCCCGATGGGGCATGAAAAGATATGGAACACGGTAGTTCAAGTAGCAAGGGATATTGTAAGCCTCTAATCAACCACTATTAATCTCCCTAAAGAGCGAATTTGCAAACCCTCTTGCTTAGATAAATAAGACATAGCTTCCAATCAAACCCTACAAACAAAAAATGCCCCTTTCGGAGCATCTCAATTGTGGTTGGTTTAGGTAGAAGATCTTATTAAACTTAATTAAGCAGTTTATTTAATAGGGTAATGTGCTTATTAGTTAATTCGGCGGTGGTAGCATAGCCATTTAAAATGGGCATCTTATCGAGCTTGTTTTGATTATTAAGCTGGATATGGCCAGAAAAAGCAAAGTGATTTTCGGTGACAATTTGCGATACCTGGGTAACCTGGCCGTTAAGCGTACCGTTATTGCCTTTGCCCGCATTATACTTTAAATTTATTTTAACGGGCATACCTACGCGCACTTTATCAAAATTGGCCAGGTTTAATGTTCCTTTAAAGGTATAGCTGTTTTTATCGGGCACAACAACTGCAATGGTATCGCCTTTGGCAACACGGTCGCCAGATGATTTGATAAAGTATAGTGTGCCGTTTTGCTTGCTATACAATTGCTCAGACTGGTTACTATCATCATGTAACTCGCCTACTGCTTTGCTGGCAAGCGCAATAGTATCAGTGCCATGTATGCACAACCCAGCCCGGCTGGCGATAATGTATGCCGCATTTTTCTCGAGCGATACAAATACATTACTCTTAATCATGTCGGGATACTGAATAAGGGAAGTAACCCCAATAATCAAGACTATGATGAACAATACGATACCCGTACCATAAACAACAAGGCGTTTAGGTGGGTCGCCGATAATTTCGGTGATCTCTGACGAGTTTAAATAAGTATACTTATCCATAAATATTTACTAAAGCAGGTGAAGGGTTTCTGGCCAATGCAGATTTATAATATTTGTGCAGGTAGTGTGCCACAATAAGTTCGTGCTTACGCTGATTTGCCAAAAACACGCGGTTTAAAAACATGTGGATATAACTGCTGATAACTTCTTTTTTAAACTGCGGTTGTAAAGCACCATCCGCAATTTGTTGGTTAATGTTTTGTATAGGTGCGATATTATGCTGAGATCGTAGTGTTAAAATGCTGTCCATTATGTTTACGTCTTCGCCAAAATAGGTGCCGCTTAAAAATTTATAAATAAGGCCCGATACATTGCGGTATCTATCATTAAGTTGTATCTCAAAAGCTTTATCGACTTTAAATTCTTTAAAATAGGCGTCTTTATATTTATCGATGATCTCTATTTTTTCAGGTACAGAAAAGCCGAAATCATCCATTAATTTATCAACACCCTTCAAGGCAAATAGCCAGCGGTAACGTTCGCCTGCGTCGCCATTAACGTAGGTTAAAAATTCGGCAACCGCTTCACTGTCATTATAAAATACAGATTCGGCCTGCTCAATACTGGCAACTCCATAGCGGTTTAGTTCGCGTTTGTAAGTATCGATCTGTATTTTGGAGATGGTGCCGTCGGTAAGGTAATCGGCTAAATGTTTGTACAATGCATCCATCACATCTTTCCAAAAATCGGGGCGGCTGGAGTGGTAAAAGCGGATGCGTAGATGCGCGTCAGGATCGGCATAGCGAATAAAAAACCACTTCTCTATTTTCTGTTCGCCCAAGAAAGTATTAATTAACGGCAACAAATTGTTTTTCAGGATCCTATCGGCTGTTTTATGGCCGGTATAAATTTTCTCATAAAACCATTGGCTGCCAGGGGCGAATGCGTGAGTAACCGATATTTTGTTATTACTAAGAGGTACAGCCTTTATTGCCGGTGCAATTAATTTCTCCGCATCTGTTGTTTTTACAGGGATAATCAATTCGCTGCAATAACTCCCCTTTCCGGGTTCATTAATCACGTGAGCATATTGGGCATCTAGATTTTCCTTTATCGTTACGGTGCCTTTAGTTAATTTATCGATTAAGATTTGCAGGCCGAGGCTCAATGTAAGATCAAGCGGGAGTTCGTTATCGCCCTCAACCAGGGTAATTTGTTCTGGTAAGTTATAGGTATTTTTTAAATAAGCGTAAGTGATATTTGCTTCTTCATTTTTCTTAACCGCGTTCAATTTCCATTGCGCTCTTGATAAAATGATGTTTTTATATTGCACACGCGGCAAATAAGCTTCATCGCTCCTGTAACCCCAGCTCCAGGTAAAGCCTGCCAAACATCCCTGACCTTGCATATCGCACAAAAACTTATAACTGTTTAAGCCTAATGCAAAATTATGTGCATTGGTTAGCTTGGGAACAATTTCGCGATTAAGCCGTTGCGACTTTAAAATTACGCGGTTGTTTTTTACACTCACCATTAAATCACTCAACGGTATTTGCTGTTCGGGTGGTAGCAATGATGGCGACAATACCGGAATTTCCAACGCCCGCATATTGGGGCGCATCACTACATTGCCAACCCGTGCTTCGGGCAGGTGAATAATTTCTGCCAGTAATTTGTCATTGTTTTGCTGCTCAAATTCTGTGCAATCCAAAAGCTTTTCCTTCAATCTCTGGTACGAGCTGCCAAACCTGCTCAGCAAATCTACAGCCGAGTTGCCGCCGTATGATTTCAGGTTAAACAAATGATCTTTATCCGTTTTAAACAAATTGCCCAGGATATAAGCCGTAGGTGATAGCTCATATTTTTGCTTTGGCTCTGCTAATTGGTCAATATCAGAATCGCTGAGTTGCATCACTGGGGTGTTGGGATCAAAGTTTGCCTTCAACCAGCGGTTAAGCCTATCCATGCTAAATGATTTTTCGGCCGCGGCACCTCCAGAAAATATAAGCCCATCAATAAGCGGAGTAAACGTACTGCGGTCGCCTTTGGCCAGGCCATAACCAATGCCCGATTCGGCATCAATTGCTTTTAGCAGTGCAACCTCCTGATCCTCATAGCGCTCTATAAAGCGACTCTTAAAATCGTCTAGATTTTTATTTTTTCTCACTTTTAACAGTCGGCCTATTTGTTGCAGATCGGCAGTTATCGGCTCAATAATATCATTACCCAATGTATTTTTCGAAGTATTGAAATAAAGATCTGTTTGGATTAAATCTTTAGCGCCGGGTGTAAAAAAATGAGTGGTTAATAATGCGCTTATCTGCTCAAACTTTAGTTTTTCACTTTCATCGGCATTAAGAATATCGCTGATTTGGGTTAGCGGCCCGATAAGATGATCAATTTGTTGAAGCTTTTGTAATCGATTAATTAGATACTCAAATGCATCACTACCACTTACAGATGGTTCGAGGTCTGATAAAATGATCTGGTTATCAATCAGCGAATGGATAAATTGTTGCGCTTGATCGGTTGGTATATCAAGCCCGGTAATACAGGCTACCAATTGATCAAAGGATGCAGGGTGTTTAGCTGCAGATAAAGCATCATCCAGATAAACCGAACGCTTAATTTCTGAAGAAAAATATTGGCGCTTGCCTTTAGCAAATTTGTATTCGGTATAGCGGTAATGTTCTGTACCCTGGTTATACAGCGTATTGTTTACGGTATAGTTAAGCTGGGTCTTGATAAGCGAATGGTTGGTTAAAAAGCTTGCCAACTCTGCCACATACCACATATCCAACCGCGAGCTCTTGTATAAAGGGTTTTGTTGATCAAAGTTAACTTCGTAACCTTCGCCTGTTACTTCGCCTATACTACAGCCTGCAAAAAGACCAAATGGTGTACACCTGCCCGACATGCGGATCAAGTACTGATATAGTGTTTTCACCAGTTTTTTATTATTTTTCGATTCCTGATCATTATCACCGATCCATTGCATCATCTGTGCAAATAGCTCTGGCGAAGAAATATAAATGGCATCCTGCACTAACGGATCTTTATAAAATGCTTTTAAGGCGACAATGAAATCCGCCTCCGAGGTTTTTAATATATCGTTAATCTTGCTTATGGTTTGGTAAGGAAGCAAGGGTTTGCGCATTACAAAAAAATCGAAAGGCTGTAGGTTTCTCATAATCGATCACTTAACATTCACAAATATCTCGTTTAATATTTTCAGGAATTTCTCAAACAGAATGGGTTTGTTTAGCAGATGCGTAATTTTTAAATCGGTAAGCATTGCTGCCGGGTAGGCCGTGGTTAATATGCAGGTATATTGATCTACAGATTCTGCAAAAAGCTCTTTCGAACCTTTTACACTTAGATCCAGAAAAACGGCATCAACCTGGGCCTCTTTTAAAAGTAGCTTAACACCGTTATCTATATGGCTAAACTTACAAACCAAAACCAACGAATCAACTTTATTGATATAATGCTCAAGCAAATCAACGGCTGGCTTTTCGTCGTCAATTATTACACATTTTATAGGCTGTTCCATGATTGCAGTCGTATTATAGTTTAGCAAAAAAATGAGGTAACAGCGTGCTTATTTTGCGCTGATTGCCGCCTCTTTTTTGATTATATCAAAGCTATTTGATAATTAACTTTTAGCTGTCTTTTTTCGACGAATTACTAAATCTGCTCGACGAGGTTTATGATTTAACAATACCAAATTTCACGAAAGAGCTAGCTTAAAATTGAGCTGAGGAAGGGATTAATTAGATGGGCCGCAAACTAAAAATCGGACAAATAAAAAGGCTACCAGATTAAAAAGTAGCCTTTGGTGTAATCAAGCTTCTTCTTGCGCACCGCCGGTAAAGCATGATAAGATGCCACCGGTACAAGAAGCAGGGGCGGTTGAACCGCCTTCAAGCTCTTTCAGTTGCTCATCATCCAGCTTGGCAATAATGTCTTTAACCAGCGCCAGGGGAATTGTTAAGTTTTCTTTCGACATGATATTATTTTTTGAGGTAAAAATTTAACGTTGTTTTGCTTTGGCTAATCAATTAAGTCATCGTCGGTGTCAATATCCCAAACGTTGATAAAATCGGTATCAAAGCCGCCACCGTACACTTTATCCATCAATTGTTCATTCATGGGGTAAAAGCCCTGCAAAGCATCAGCGCCTTCGAAAAAATCATTGAGTATATTTTTTTCTTTCATGGTCTTTTGTTTTAATTAAAGATATACAGGCTGCTGCTCAACAGGTACTTTATTCGACTAAAGCCTCATTTGGTTCGACAATATGATGGTTTGATGCACACCCACAGCGATAAAAAATAGAACGAGCTGGGCTTTAAAACAAAAAGACCGCTCAAAATTTAATGAGGCGGTCTATTTGTTGTTGTGGTGGTGAGTTTGCTTATGCCTCTTCAGGAGCTTCAGCAGCTGTAAAGCAAGAAAGGATACCACCGTTACATGAAACCGGTGCAGTGTTACCGCCTTCAACTTCTTTCAATTGCTCGTCATCTAATTTTGCGATAACTTCTTTTGCAAGGTCTAATGGTTGTTTAAAGTTTTCTTTTGACATGATGTTTGTTTTTTAAATTGTGAATTAATTGGTCTGTTATATCTATTAGCTAATTAGATCATTGTTGTCGGGCATTAGGTTTAAAATGCCATTTGTATCGGTATCGAAACCACCACCATAAACTTTGTTCAGTGCCTGTTCGTCCATCGGATAAAAGCCCTGTGATGAGTCAGAACTTTCAAAAAAATCATTGAGTAAATTGCTCTCTTTCATGGTCTTTGTTTTTCGTTGAATCAAATGTAGCTGACCATTTGCGCGATGGGTATTTTATTCGACTAATGCTAAGAATGCTTCGACAACATGAGGATTTTACCCGCAAATTGGTTTTCGCAGTTCTTGATATTCAATAAGTAAGGGGTTGAAAGTACTTTGTCCCTGGTTGGCTTTCAGGTGTCAATTAATTATAAAACTTATAACGAGTAAATATTTGGAGCAATATTAATCACTATAACACAGCCCTTTTTACCAAAAAACAAAAGCCTGCGAATTATTGATTTGCAGGCTTAACTCAGTAACCATGCAACGGTTACGGTACTTAATGCACGATACAATCACCAGGCAGTATCTTCCAGCGATGCGCCCAAATTGCCGCTCATCGTGTTAATCGATACATTAACAATGGTGGTTTCAATCAGTTCAATGACTGTTGAAGTAATGATGGTAACGACAATGATCCATTTTCTAAACCCGGTTTCCATACGGCATTTTTTTAACTGCTGCAAGGCAACCGGTTTTCACTACCTCAGAAATGGCAGCTTTGGCGGAATGATAGCACTATTTGCGTATTGCTCGCGAAAAGCAATCGCGGATACACCTGCCACCTTGCGAATATGCGGCAGAAGTAAGAATGATCATCATATCCCAGGTTATAGGCGATATCTTTGGCGGTGAGCTGGCTGTAATACAATAAGCGCTTGGCTTCCATTATAACCTCTTGGTGTATGCAGTAACTAACCGTAAATCAGATGTTTTCTTAACGGCTTCAGGCAGGTAGGATTCTATCAGAGATGTTCTTTAATTGCTTAAATTTTTTATGTTGCCTATCGGTCTTTTCATTCCATATTTTTCAGGCCCATGAGCTATACAATCGAAGTTTATCTGCGCACTCAAAAGCAAACAAGCAATTTGGCATTGATTAAATTTGCCCGTTATAATTATGGTCAAATTCCACAATCCATTCAATACCATATTTGTCTCTAAACATCCCGCCGTATGTACCCCAGGGACTGTTACCAATGGGCCCTTCAATATCTCCACCTGCCGACAGGCCGTTAAAAATCTGGTCAGCTTCTTCCCTGCTTTCTGCACTAACCATTATTTTAGACCTGTTTTCACTTTCGTTTACCCGCCCCATAAATTCGGGAACATCATTGGCTATTAATAAATTGTGTTTCCCAATAGGCAAGGCAATAGTCATTATTTTATTTGCTTCATTTTCTGCTACCGGAAATTCAGCACTTGCCAGGTCCCCGAAACGAATGACCTTGGTAAATTCTCCGCCAAAAACTGATTTGTAAAAAGTGAATGCTTCTTCGGCATTTCCGTTGAAGTTGATCCATGGATTGATTGTTCTCATAATTTTATTTTTAAATGTGATTGTAAATTGGATTAAAATTTCCAATCACCTTCAATTGAAAATCTTGGTCAATGAATATTATGCGGCGTAATGCGTTTAAGAATATACGATAGTAAAAATGAAAAGCATACATATGCTAAAAAAATAAAGTAACCCGGTTGTAAAGATGTCCCATTTGTCGTCACTACGTTCAGTGAACTGGTATGCATGTTCAAATTGGATAATTGACTCTTTAAAATGCCGTTCAAACCTATGTAGGTCATCAGCATGCCTACTATCATCACGTCGGCCATATCCCATTTATGAAGTTCAAACGTCAGATAGCGCACTACCGGATGATTTGCAACGTTTTTAGGGCTCAAAATGTGTATGCCTTTAGCAATCAGTCTTAACAATGGCAATATCAGGACGAATAAACAGATCAATATACCGACCAGGACAGCATCCGGCTTAGATTGTCCTATCAATGTTTCAACGATCCCCAGAATACTTTTACTTTGATAAAATAGTACCTGGTTTTGGAACTGCACCTTTTCGCCCAACAACAACAGATCTAAAGATTGGATACGCGCGTCGACTTCTACAACAGGGACAAGGCTGCCGACCGCCAGCAATACAAATGCAAAAAGCAAGGCGAATACAAATAGAACTGTTTGTAAATGAACCTGTTTATACAGCACCCACCATAGTAATAGTGCTGCCAGAACACAACCAAGCAATGCTCCAATAAATTTATTTTTTTCCTTTTCAATAACTTCGAGCTGTTCTTTAATGCGTTGGTTAAACGTGAGCGGATCGGAAACGCGATACTTTTTATATACATACTTAGTAACCTCGTAATTAGAAGTACTTGTGCTGTCATATATCTGTTTGGTTAATTGCCCGATTTTACTGCCCGCAATATTTTTTAGGCGTTCCTCACTTTCCGGGCTGCTGACTTTGGCCACTAAGGTCTTCGCAAATGGTTCTACCTGTGCCTGAGCCTGGGCTGAATCTACCAATGCATTAAAGGCCAGTTTTTTTAACTTACCAGCCAGGCTTTTTTGAGGTTTATTGATTTCAGCCACCGTTTTAGCAATTAAGCCATGCATTTCTTTTTCCACCGTTGTTTTTAGCTGCTTCCGCTGTTCTGGCGTAATGTGGTATCCCTGAACTTGATGGCTGAGTACTTCACTGAGCCTGTCGCGCCATTGATCTATAGAGAACAGGCCAAATGTAACACTGTTGGATAGGCTGTAATCTTCTTTAACCTGCTCCCGTTCGGAGGAAAGCGCAGCAAGCCGATAGCCCGCAAATACGGCACCAGCCAACAATGCGCTTAGCCCGATGATGAGGATAATATTTGAAACCGTGTACTTCATTTAATGCGCATCATAGGGTGTTATATATTTTAATATCGTTGACAATATCAGCCCATAGAGTACAAAGCTGATAAAGATGATATAGCCGGGTTGCAGGGCAGTATTATTAGTGGTTATCAGGGTAAGGGTTTCGCTATGTAGATTTAACATCGCCAGCTGCTTATCCAATAAACCGTTAAGGCCGATATAGGTCATGAGTATTGCTATCACAATCACATCGGCCATACTCCATTTGCCGGACTGGAAAGCGAAGTACTTTACGATCCTGTTTTCAGCAATTTTGCGTTTACTAAGCAAATGGATGCCGGTGGAACTTAACTTCATGATCGGAAAAAGTATGCTAAAACATAATATCAAAATGCCCACCCCGATAGAATCTGCCGCAGGCTGTTTCATCAGCACTTCGACAACGCCCAGGATACTTTTGCTTTCATAAAAAAGAACCTGATCTTTGAAAACCACATGTTGACCCAACAAAACAAAATCCAGCGTTTTAATCCGGCAGTCTACCTCGATCATCGATGCGCTTAGACCAACCCATAGTAGAATAAAGGCAAACAACAGGGAAAGAATAAAAAGGGTACCATGTAATTCAGTCCTTTTACGCAAGGCCCACCATAACGCCAATACTGCTAAAATGCAACCCAGCATACCGAAACAATAATGGTACATGTCAACACGGATATCCTGCAATAACTTATCGAGTTTGCCATTGAGTTCTTCTGTTGATTTAACACCGTATTTACGATACATAGCGTTAAACATCGTGTGATTTGCCTGAAGTGTGCTATCCATACTATCAGTATGTTGCAGGTCATTAAATTTGCTCATGGCCAGATTACTTAACTGCGCCTTTTCCTGAGGGTTATCCACTTTGGCAATGATAGAACGCGCAAACCCGGGAACCTGTGCCCGGATCTTATCTGTTTTAACAAAAGTTTTCACGGCCATCTTTCGGATTTTTCCAGAAAAACTTTGCGGCTTTTGGTTCACCATTGCTTCCGCTTTATCCATCAACGCATAAAGCACTTGTTCAACCTCGATCTGCAACTGTCGTTTTTGCCGGGGCGTTAATTTGAAGTGACGAACCTGTTGGTTGATAATACCAGATACCTGACTTCTCCAGTTCTCTATAGAAAGCAGGCCGAAGGAGATGTTATTAATATTGGAATGATCCGCTTTGATCATTTCCTGCCTGGCAGAGAGTTCACGTAGCCTATAGCCAAAAAAGCCCTCGCAAGCCAGCAGTAAAGCTAAACCTAGGATGAGAAGCAGTTTCGCTGCTAAGAATTTTTGTTTGTTTGTTTTCAAATGTTGGTATTTCAGAAGTATGTACAAAACGCCTTGAGTAAGCAAATTGTTTCGTTAGTATAGCTGGCGGTTGTATGCCACTAGAAGAAAAATATAAATCCTATTATCGGCATCCCCTGAAAGGTTTACTAAGAGAATACAAAGCTTTACGAGCAATTGCTGCAAAGCGAACGTGAGAAATTAGAAATACTAAAGGTAAAAACTAAACTATTCAATCGTGCGCTAGAAAATAGCAAAACTTATTCCGATAGATTGATGAGTCTTGTAACTGATCCAGAGGTGGCTAAGTTAGATCAGAAATACGACCCATATGTTGATATACATGAGATTGACGATATATTGGATACTTGTGATTCCATTCAGAATCCATCTGATGGGCCGATAACCGATAAACTTATCTGGAAACGGATCATGACTTAAAAGGGATATTATCGCGTTATATAACCGGCATTTTGTAGATTAGGCTGTTCTAAAAAAATACATGGTTTACTTTAGCCCTAACTATTTGATAACGATCCTGTAAATTATGCGTTTATATTCAGCATGTTTAAAAGCCCAGACCGGCAAAACGAGTCAGACAAGTAAAACTAAATAAAAGCTACCTAGCTTTTATTTAACACATCCTCTGCTTGTTCTGCCAATTCTGGTTTTATAATTCGTTTGTTGGGGAAATTAAATAATAATGAAGTTATTACTGGGACAATGAATATGCCTACGGTAAATACAGAAACAAATATGTCGGCCTTTTCACCTTCCAATAGTGCTGAAAATGATGATTTTGGATAAAAATGAGTATATAAAGATGCTGTAAGTTTTACCCCCAACACACCAATCACAATAAAAGCAACTGTCTCCAAAAAGCTAAATTTCTCCATCAATTTAACAAAACCCTGAGCTACAAAACGCATGGCCAGGATACCGATAAACACACCTGTGTAAATCAAAAATACATGATCTGTAAAAGCTACGGCAGCAAAAACGTTATCTATCGAAAAGGCTAGATCCATCACTTCTACCAAGGCAACCGTTGCCCAGAAGGTACCCATTAAACCCACCGTTGATTTGTAGACCCAGTTTTCGTTTTTATTTACACTTTCATCTCCGCCGTCATCGCTGCTGGCTTTGCCTTTAAAATAATCAAACGCCAGGTACAAGAGATACAAGCCACCCAATGGTTTTAACCACCAAATTTTAACCAACCAGGCGGCCAGAAACAAACAGGTGCCACGTAATAAATACGCGCCAATAATACCATATCTAAGTGCTTTGCTTCTTTGCTTTGCGGGCAAATCAATTACCATGGTTGCCAGTACTGCAGCATTATCGACAGAAAGCAAGCTTTCAATCACTATTAAGTTTAATATAATGAGTAGGCCTGCCTTAATGTCGCTTCCTAAAAGTGTGTGCAAAAAATCCATATCGTGTAAAGTTTTGGATGGTGTTTAATCTATTTGGTGTTTAAATAATATCGGTGTTAAGCATACTTTTTAAAATATTTGCCTGTACGTCTATATCGCTAATACTTGTTAAAAAGTTAATATCGTTTAGCTTTTTATAATTATCAACCAGTAAGCTTTTAATTTCTGCGGGGATAATCTTTTTAACGCTATTAATGCTGTTTTGCAACTGATCATTCTTATCAGCAAGTTCTTGTACAAACTTCTCTTTCTTTGCTAATTCTGTGGTTAACTCAATGTTATTGAGTAAAGAGATGTTCATAAACAAAAACAGATCTTTTAATGGATAGTATAAAAAGTAACGGTCCTCATCATTAAATTTATAAAGCTCTGCTATTTGCTCGCCAGCCCTTATGCCGCAAAAAAAGCTGGTTTTAAAGTCGTACTTACATAATACACCAAGCAATTTTTTCTGAATAATGGCATAGGCATTACTGTATACACTAGCGGCATCATATTTTATGATATCATTGATTAAAGCTGGCGAAACCTCGTAATAAAAATCGTGCGAAAACCGGGTGCTAAACAGATTAATATTTTTCGAGAACGGATACTCGGCCACATCATCAGATAGTGCCTTGTATAAGTTACGTAACGATGTATTTATTTTGAGCGACTGCCGCTGCTGCTCGATCTTAAAATCCTGGATAGTATAAGCAGAACTATGGATTTGCTCTATCAGATTTTTGTTGATCTCAATCTCATCCAGCAGCAGGCTAATGCTTTTTTCGTTGTTCTTTTTTATTTTTTTTAACAAATCAATTAAACTGGTAGTAAACTGCAGGTGAAACAGTTCCAGCTTATTGATATCAATTTCGGGGTTGTTTGCAAATAACTGATGGATAACCTGGCTGCGCAGATATATCTTGTAGATAATCTCTTCTTCAAAAAAAACCGAAAGCAGTTGTAGTTTGCTTATAAGTCTGCTCGAGTCATTTAATATCGTTAGCCGATTATCATCCATTATTTAACTTAAGCAATGTTGGTTACATTTTTCTTTAGCTCTGTTTCTAAATTCTGTAACTCTGTATTTAACAATTTTCTATTTTGGGTACCCTCGTCATGTATGCGTTTTACCTCGCTTAAGGTTTCGATCAATGACTGGGTTGTTCTCTTTAAGGTATCAATTGATACAACTGTTTTCTCGTTTTCGCGGGCAACATCAATACTGTTTTGTTTAAGCAGCTCGGCGTTTTTTTGCAAAATAGTGTTGGTTGTATCAGAGATCTTCTTTTGCATCTCTACATTGGCCTTTTGCCTTTGTAATGCAACTGCAATAGTAAGCTGATTTTTCCAAACCGGTATAGTGGTAGAGATAATTGACTGCGCTTTTTCTGCAATAGAGGTATTGTTATTTTGCACTACCCTAATTTGGGCCAATGATTGCATCATAATAAAACGCACCACTTTTAAATCGGCCATACGTTTATCCAGGCGGTTTACAAAATCGCGCAGGTCGGCAATTTCATAATCATTATAGTCTGCCGGTCGGCCTTCCATTTGGGCCAGCTTTACACTTAGCTCATTATACTTCAATTGGCCAGATATGATTAACTCTTCCATTTGTTTAATGTAGCTTACATTGCTATCAAACATGGTTTGTAAAGAGCTATTATCTTTAATAGAATTTACCCTGCCTGCTTTGATTTTGTTAGTGATTTTATCGATATTATTAACAACGGTATCATACTTGGCGAAAAGCTTCTCGGCATCAAACATCAACTTTTTAATAAAAGGGATGTGCGATAAAATACCTTTAATACCGGTTTGGTTAAGCTCGTCAACATCGATATAATTTAGTTCAGTAAGCAAATCGGTAATCAAACCACCTACCTCGCCTGAGTTGTATGTACGTACAGAAGTTAAAAACTGATTACTGTACTTCTCCATGGAGTTTTGAACCTCTGTTCCATAATTCAGAATAGAGTTAACATCAGATGGATTTAGGTCTTTACTCAGTTCGGTATATTTTTTTTCATCTTCCGGCGTAATCAGGTTTAAATTAACGTTACCATCTTTATCTAATTTTAGTTGCGATGGTGAAGTATTCTCCGGTATTGGGGTTAATTCGTTAGTGTCAGCAGGTGTAGTATCCATAATTGGCTATGTTTTAAAGATCTTTGTTATACCTGCAATACAGTGTTAGGCTGCATTGCAGATAATTATTAATAAATATACAGATTATAAATATTGTTGAGTTACCGTCGCTACTGTGGCTTTCAGGTCTCTGTCTTTAGTGGGTTCGCCAATGGCATTAAACTTCCACTCGCCGTTGCGTTTGTAAAATACGCCCATTACCATCGATACATGGCCAGCAAAACCCTCTCCATGCGCAATGTCATATTTGGCAAACACTTCATTTACTTGTTTAGGGCTCCCCTCGTAAATGCGAATAGATGCAAACGGTATTTTACCAAAATCCTGACCTCTAAAACTATTCAATACAAAGGCCACATAATTGGTGCTATCGCTAAGTTTCGACAAGTCGAGCGTTAGTACTTCGTTGTCCAGGCCGTCATCGCCATCCATGTCCCCTGTTAAATCATCGCCACTATGCTTTACAGCACCGTTTTTTGATTTTAAATTACCGAAGTAGATTACTTCTTCCACCTGTTTATCGGCGCTATACAATGCACAACTGGCATCAAGGTCTACTGCTTCCTTGCCTCCACCGATGCCAAACAATCCTTTTTTCTCAATGGCGCCCCAATTAATACCCACACAAATATTTTGCAGCTTGCTGCCATTTGTTTTTTCGAGGCTTATGCGCTGTCCTTTTTCCAGATTAATTGCCATTCTTAGTTGTATTTGGTTAAATAATCTTTCAATCCGCCTTTCATACCTGCCCCAACGGCTTCAAATTTCCACTCGTTGTTACGTTTGTAAATACGGCCAAACTCAACCGCTGTTTCAATAGAAAAATCTTCTTCCAGTTCATATTTCAGCATATCGGCATTGGTGGCCGCATCAAAAATGCGCACAAACGAATTACGCACCTGACCAAAATTTTGGCGGCGGGCTTCGGCCTCATGAATAGTTACTACAATACAGATCTCTGTTGCTCTGCTGTCTATCTTAGACAGATCGACTTTTATTTGCTCATCATCACCATCGCCTGCACCCGTAAGGTTATCGCCTGTATGTTCAACAGCGGCATCCGGCGATGTCAAATTATTATAAAAAACGAAATGCTCATCTGATAGCATCTTCTTATTTTCGCCCAAAATGAACACCGAGGCATCCAGATCAAAAGCCGATCCTGTTGATGAGCTATTGGTATCCCAACCCAAACCAATCACGAATTTAGGGGCATCAATGGCCTCACGCTGGCCTTTTTGCAAGTTAATTGCCATGTTGTTTTATTTTTTGATTGTTTTTAGATAAAATTTCTTTGATATAATTAAGGTTTAGGGTGTAGCTGTCCATTGTGTGATAACTATTACCTAAAGCCATATTGTATAACTCATTAATAAACTTTTCTGACTGATTTTGTATGAAAACACAAAAGCTATTGTAATCGTAATTTAGAATATATTTAACGATACGTGTGTTGATGTAAAAGTTACCGCTGTTGATGATGCTGTGCAAATCAAATATCGTTTTTACATCGTGGTAGTTGAGGTAATTTTCAATATTCGGATGAATGTCTTTATTAATCAATTCGGCAAAGTAAAGCATGTAAACGTCGTTACTCATAGCGTACTTACCTATCATTTTAGAGATCATCCTTTCGTGACTGCCTGTGATTTTTATATCATCTAAAAACAGCAATACCTTCCCCTCCAAAAATGCCGCATCGATATGAAATGAATCATTGCCAATAAGGTTCATACGTTGCTCTGCATTTAGTTCGCCATAATCCTCTTTATAAGTAATGGTGCGGTGTACTTTAGTCTCCTGCACTACCGGATAACCATGCCCTGCCAACCACTTATTAAGCTGGAAAACAAAATAGTTTTTCATGGCAAAGGTAGCAGTTGGTATAAACGCATAGGGGCTTGATATCACCACAATTTGCTGATCAATTGGTTGATGACGTAATACTTCATTAATAAAGCCATTGGCCAAATCGGTTCCAAATGCACAGGCAACTACATCATTGCCAAACTTAAAGCGGCTGTAATCGCCGGCATCAAAACCAAAGCTGGTACTGCTTTTAATTTTATGCAGAGAATAGGTGTTGTGTTGCATTAGGTATCAAATTTTTGATTGATAAATGGTTGGAATTAATCAGTAAGCTGTTTATGCCAACAGCAGTGGCGCCGTCAACATCTGCTTTGGGGTTATCTCCTATATGTATTATATCGGCCAATTGAATGTCCTTCAATTCAAAAACCCCGTTAATCATCAGTTTAAAAAAATCAGGATTAGGTTTAGACATACCAACCTCGTCAGAATAAAGCTGAAAATCGATATACTGATCAATACCTAATTCTGTCAGCACATTTCTTAGTGTAGCGCCTTTTATAAAACCGGTATTGCTTAATAAGCTTATAGAGCTACCTATCACATGTTTAAGATAGGCGAGCGTTTCGGCTGTGCTATCGTTGTATAAAACAGGCAAATGTTCAAATACCAGTTTTTCCATTTCTCCACAAAGGCTATTAACATCAACCTCGTGCAGCGGAAACTCGTTGTTATTCATCAGGCTTATCACCATTAAACAGAGTTCGTCGGCATCAATATTTTTGCCCGTTTTTTCGTTGATGGCATTACACATCAGATCAACCTGTCTAAAAACGGCTTCAACTTCGGCTAATGATTTGTTCACCCGGTTATAACGGTCGTAGAAAAACCGGCTCCTTTCCTTTTTATATAAAGGATTTGATTTAATAAGCGTTAGCCAAAGATCAAACGAATAATGTTTATAGACTTCCATGGAGTTAAGCATTACTTATACTTCTCGAGTATATCAACAAAGCTATCGGTTTGGTGCGGATCGCCAATGGCCCTAAACTTCCAGCTGCCATCTTTACGATAAACTTCGGCAAAAGTCATGGCACACATACCATTGTATGATGAGTTACCCGATAAGCTATAACGGGCAATTTCGTGCCCCTTATTATCTACTGCCCTTATAAAAGCATTATCAACCATACCGAAGTGCTGGTTGTTTTGACGGCCCTGGTAAATAGACACTATAAAAAGTATCTTATCATACTTAGGGTCGAGCGCATCCAGCTTTACAATAATTTGCTCATCGTCGCCATCACCTTCACCTGTTCTATTGTCGCCGGTAAGCCAAATATTGCCCGATGGGTGCTTTAATGAGTTGAAGAAAATAATATCACCCTCAAAAAAGTTAATATGGCGGCCATTGTTATTTACAGAGCGACCTTTATTTGCAACCCTGCCATTACTATCCAACAAAAATGCGATAGCATCAAGGTCATATTCTGGCTCTTTACCACCACCAAATAGTTTACCTAAAAATCCGCCGCCACCTTGTTGTTTTACATCCCACCCCAAACCAATAGTTACAGATGAAAGGTCGTAGCTTTCGCCTTTGTCATTTTTACGAAGGTCGATGGTTTGCCCTTTTACCAGGTTAATTGCCATAACGTATGTCTTTATTTATTATTTAATAATTTGTCCTTTAAAGTATTTTGACAGAAAGAAAGCCAAGTCTTCGCGGTAACCTACGCCTGATGCTTCAAACTTCCACTTACCCTCACGTTTATATAAACGCCCAAACTCAACGCCGGTTTCGATAGAGAAATCTTCGCCCAATTCATATTTGGCAATTTCTGTACCTGTATTATCATCAACCAAACGAATGTAAGAATCTCTTACCTGCCCGTAATTTTGACGGCGTGTATTGGCCTCGTGAATGGTAACTACAAATAAAATTTCTGTAATGCGGCTGTCAACCTTGGTAAGGTCTACCATAATGGTTTCGTCATCGCCTCCATCACTATTTCCACCAGTAGGATCATCCCCGGTATGGTGCAAAGCAGTATCCGGAGAGTCCGTATTACCATAAAAAACAAAGAATTCTTCGGCAGGTATTACCCGGTTTGCATCAATCATAAATGCTGACGCGTCCAGATCAAAATCATAGCCTGTACCCTCATTGGGATTCCAGCCCAGCCCCACACTGATCTTAGAGAGACCAATATCAATACGTTGGCCTTTTTGCAAATTTATAGCCATGGTTTTTGCTGTTTTTTCTTTTAATTAAAGCGCTAATTAGAGTAATATTCTGCATAATTATTACACCAATCAACAATTTTAATTAATTGTTCGATAAGATTTATTGATTGAAAGGTAAGCGATTTTTTTATCATGAACAATCGGGCCTACATAATAATATCAGTCTATTAATGTTCAAATAACGATTTGATAAAATATATAAGCATTCTAATACTGTAATTACTATAATTAACATCATGCCCATCTTTAGGAATCAACAGCATGAATAAATGAAATAAGCATATATTATACACCGTATCGACAGACCATTTTTTAAAATTACACCACTATAAATCTTTCGCAATTTATTATTTCAACTTTTTAGTGACCCTAATAAATTGTTCTTCTCTGCACATAATAAAATACCGATGGTTGGATTTTCAGAGTCTTTCTTTTCATACCGGTCATAATAGTTTACGCACATCTGTAGTTGGCCTATATCCTGATGGGTAAATTTGGTGGTTTTTATTTCTATGATTACAAAACATTGTAAAAGGCGATTATAAAAAACAAGATCAATAAAAACTCATCGCCTTCAATATGCAGCCTCTTTTGCCTTGCCACAAACGCAAAACCGTCGCCCATTTCTAATAAAAAATCATGCAAATGTGTAATGATTGATTGCTCCAGGTCTTTTTCGTAATAGGATGCCTCGCGATGTATCCTAAAAACTCCAGGTACATGGGGTATTTAATTATTTCTTTAGCATCAGAAGGTTGTTTTTCATTCTGGGCCGCAGCCAATACACTGTCCTTGTCATTACTCATCAATAGCCTTTCCCACAAACTACTATGTATTTGTCTTTCTAACTGGCGCACGGTCCAATTATTCTTAATGGTTTCAGCTATATAAAAGTTTCGCTTATCTTCGCTATCAAGCCTAATGATAACTTTATATTGGCTCCAGTTCAATTGCGAATACACTGTATTCGCAATTGGGAATGTGCGGTAAAATTGTAAACAATTCTATCTGCCGCTTTGAAAACCCACTACCATACTCCGGTTCTAACTGATCAGCAATAAATTTAGTGAGATAATTGCCGTAATCTGCCCGGTCTTTACCCTGCTGTTCTTCTTCAAAAATCCGTTGCCCTATTTGCCAATACATTAACGTACGCTCATGGTCAACTAATCTGATCGCCTTATCTTTAGCATCATGAATAATGGCTTGAATATCAGCTATGATAGATTGATTAATAAGCATTGTACGAAGAATTATGGTTCAATGGCAAAATTACAAAAGTAGAGGATGTCTTAACGAAAGCTAATACCAACCAGAGTCATACAAATCAATCCATTATAAAGGAAATAGTTTGTTTCCTAAATTTGAGATACATAAAGTTTCTACCTTAAATGAAAGATGACCGATTAAATCTATACAAATCCCTATTCAAAGGTAGACAAGATGTATTTGCACTAAGATGGGAGAAAGGTGCCAAAAGCAGTTATATGCCTGCTTATATAATAACAAATAACTTACAGTCAATTACTTAAAAAGACAGCACAGGAAAGCAAAACAGCTTCAGATATTGAAAAAGGCGCATTATAAGTTTTTTTATAGCCCTGTTCATAAATACAACCTGGTGGAAAATTACGTCTTGCTGGATATTCTTTTCGAGGAACCTCATTATGCGAAGGTGATCAATTGGCCAGTGGCTTCTTCCTTTGTCAAACAAGATGGTGATCCGTTGATGGTCAAAGTACCTTGTCACGAGGATATACTTGGTGATAAATTAACAGCATTTGCACCAAACACCACTGGGATTCCCTATGAGAAGAACGGGGACTTGCGAACAATGGAGATTATGAAACAGCTGTATGACATCGGCAGCCTGATGAATGTGGTAGATGACATGTCCATTATTTCGCAAACCTTTGCCATATTCGCACAAACGGAACTTGGCTACCGGAATTGCGAGGCAGGAGTTGACGGCGTATTGTATAACATATATCAGACGGCCCTGCTCATTGCAGCCGCGGTGCTGAAGGCAATGGTAACATCGACGCTTTTTCAAAAGGTATCAACCAGGTTAAGCGTTTTATTTTCTCCGAAAGTTACCATCTTGACCGCGCTGTCACCGATGCAGCCAAAGCAGCTTACTTGTCCACTGCGCTTAAACATAAAGCGAATAAGCTGGAAAAATTTCAGGATGCCCGCCAGATCAGGGATTGGATTATTGACCAGCCATTTAATTCTAAACTGAACAAGCTCAAAAAGTCAAATCCAGAAGCATTCTTCTACTAGTACCAGATTTATTTGCTGGAAAAAATGGCGTAATAGAATTCAAATTTCCGGCAGTAAATCATAAATATTGCCGAAAATTTGAACAATGACCGATTTAATTCCAGCATCAGGCAGTATGGCTATACTGCCTGTAAAATACTCTGCATTTAAACAGGCTTAATATTTAATCCCACCAATACTTTTTCTACGTCGGAAGGATCACCTACCAGGCTCCCGATCGGCGCGGGCAACCTTTTGATTAAGGTGGGAATCGCCGTGATCCGTTCATTTGCCGCCAATTCAGGATGTTCCTTCAAATCGACAATTTCTAATATATATATAGCTGTTTGTAAATGTTCTTCACAATATTCATTTATGTTTTCAATGGCACGCGCGGCTTTTTATGTCTTTCCGGCGACAGCTCCTCCCTGTCGTATCAATAGCCATGTGGATGCACGTTACCCTTAAACAAAACGACCTTAATTAATGGCATATTTATTCAATTTCACAAAATAAATTTTCAATATATTTTGAAAGTTCAATATTATATATACATTTGTACATGGAATTACCTGAAGCAAAACAGAAGTTTATAGAGGCCTGGGGCAAGCTGGGATCTGAGTGGGGCATTAACCGTACCATGGCACAGGTACATGCCCTATTGCTTGTAACACCGGAGACATTAACTACCGAAGAAATTATGGAAGCGTTAAGTATCTCAAGAGGAAACGCCAATATGACCCTCCGCGATTTAATGAGCTGGGGATTGGTGGAAAAACAACACAAAGCCGGTGAGCGTAAAGAGTATTTTTATGCCGATAAAAATACCTGGAACATAGCCCGCCAAGTTGCCAAAGAACGCCGCAAAAGAGAACTGGACCCCGTATTAAAAATATTAGATGAGCTAACCAAAGTAGAAGGTGATAAAAAAGATCCCGCCTATTTAACCTTTAACAAATCTGTAACCGATATTAACAAACTGGCCAAAAACGTGGATAAAACTTTAGAAACCATGCTCAAAGCAGAAGAAAGTTGGTTTTGGGGTTCAATTTTTAAAATCTTCAAGTAAGATTTTTTTTGCACCAAAACTTTCATTAATTACTGAAATTTCAATATAATGAATACTTTAAATAACCACTTGATTTTGTTTGATGCCGAGTGCCTCATGTGCAAATTGTACACCCAAGCATTTGTAAGCACCGGCTTGTTGGACGAGAATGGCCGCGCTGCTTACCAGGACACTACAGTCGAGACCTGCCCAATGGTTGACAGGCAACGTGCCGTTAACGAAATTGCCCTGGTAAACCAAACCACAGGCGAAGTTACCTATGGCATTGAGAGTTTATTTAAAGTATTTTCAGTTGCCATCCCTATTCTTAAACCCTTGTTTGAGTTTGCTCCTTTTGTACGGCTAATGAGCAAGGTGTATGCATTTATCTCTTATAACAGGCGTGTAATTATCCCAGCCGCTAACGAACAGTATGCTCATCAGCCCACTTTTAAGTTACACTATCGCATAGCATATCTATTGTTCACATGGGCTGTTACCGCTTATATCTTAACCGCTTATGTACACCTGATGTATGGTTTGTTACCTATTGGAACTGCTTACCGTGAGTACTTAGTTTGCGGAGGACAAATCGTTTTTCAAGGTGTGATAATCAGTCTGGTTGCTAAGGACAAAAAATGGGCTTACCTGGGTAATATGATGACTATCTCTTTTGCCGGTGCCTTACTATTATTGCCAGGTTTATTGATGGCGGTTTTCTTCAACCTCCCTCCTATTTTCTATGTATGCTATTTTATGAGTGTTGCAGGCCTGATGTTTCTGGAACATATCCGCAGAACCCAATTATTAAACCTTGGCTTGGTGTTTACCATTAGCTGGGCCAGCTATCGTTTATTGGTTTTATTATTCATCTTCTTAGCTAAATAATATGCTTTACAATAAAATTATACTGGCTGGTGGCAATGGTTACATCGGTACCGTATTGGCCAGTTACTATCGCGAAAAGGCTCAGCAAATCACCATTTTAAGCCGTACTCCCAGAGCTGATGACGGTAACATTAAAACCCTGGTTTGGGACGGCCAAACAGAAGGTGACTGGGTTAACGAAATTAACGGTGCCGATTTGCTCGTAAACTTGTGTGGCAAGAATGTAAATTGCAGGTATACGCCTACTAATCGCAAGGCTATTATTGATTCAAGAGTATTACCAACTACCTTGTTGGGCAATGTGGTAGCAAAACTCGAAACCCCTCCCCAACTTTGGATCAACATAACATCTGCAACCATTTATCGCCACGCAGAAGACCGCCCGCAAGACGAAGAAACCGGCGAAATTGGAACAGGATTTTCTATCGATGTTTGCCGACAATGGGAAAATACCTTTTTTAAAACCCATACACCACGCACCCGCAAAGTTGCCTTGCGCATGAGCATTGTAATGGGTGCTGCCGATGGCGCTTTTCCCCGCTTGCTTAACCTGGTAAAATTTGGATTGGGAGGGATGCAAGGTAATGGCAGACAATATGTATCATGGGTGCATGAGCACGATGCCGCCCGCTGTACCGAGTGGTTATTGCAAAATCCGGATTTGAACGGTGTATTTAATTGCACCGCTCCTCAGCCCATTAAAAATAAAGCTTTTATGGGTATTATACGTAAAGCTGCCCATGTAGCATTTGGGCTGCCAGCCCCTGCTTGGCTATTGGGGATTGGGGCCATTGTTATCGGTACCGAAACAGAACTGATTTTAAAAAGTCGCTGGGTAGTGCCTAAAAACCTAACAGATAAGGGTTTTGTATTCCAGTTTCCTGATCCTGAAACCGCTATTAGTAATATCTTGAACTAAGTGTAATGAAAACCACCCAAGCCTATTTACAGCAATTAGTTTACCTGGCCGGCTTAGCGCAGATAGCCTTGGTAATCGGGAGTTTAGCTATCCCCAAAATTCTGAACTGGCGTTTGGAGCTGGCAAAGGTTCAGCCATTAATTAAACAAATGTTTTGGACCTATGCCGCTTATATCCTGGTTATTAATTTATGCTTTGGGCTGATATCCGTATTCGCTATTTCAGAGTTAACCAACGGGTCAAAGCTTGCCATGTTGGTTACCGCATTTATCGCTCTATATTGGCTCTCCAGAGTTTTAATTCAATTCTTATATTTCGACAGAAAAAGTTTCCCTGACGGGATTTGGAACAAAGCTGGCGAGGTTGTGTTAGTCGCCCTCTTTGTTTTCCTGAGCATTGTTTATAGCCTGGCATCTTACTTTAACTTACAACAAACCTAAGGGATATGATTGCGAACAAACACCCAGGCTAATAAAAATGTCTTTCCTATAAAAGGAGGGCATTAATGAAACAGCAAACAACTAACACAATGGATATTTTGCCACAACTTGATAA
>Ga0116227_10000088_pt1 | contig 152840 bp, 138 predicted proteins | sample S1TSphgellanicum_FD_89693 | JGI IMG/M metagenome (GOLD analysis project Ga0116227, IMG submission 89693) | Host-associated microbial communities from peat moss isolated from Minnesota, USA - S1T2_Fb - Sphagnum magellanicum MG | ecosystem: Host-associated > Plants > Peat moss > Unclassified...
TACTGCAGTTATACGGGAGCCCCGATAGCTATCGGGGGTCGTCGCCTTTCTTTTCAGAATCCTCATCATTTATTTGGTGAGGATTTTTTGTTTTATCCCACTTGGTGATTCAGCTGCAAAACGCAATGGTTTTTTGGGTTCCTGCGGTCGCAAAGCTAGTTAGAAATTCTTTTTAATATAATCTCTTATTAGGCATAAATCGCTTCAGATTCTTTTGTGAGACTCTAAGACTCTCTAGATACGAAAACATTTATCGCAAAAGATGTAGAGGGCAGCCCGGCTCGCCGCAACGGAAGCGATCAAATAAATTTCAATGTAATTTTCTGTAATAAATTCTGTTAAATTATAATCGTTTTTAAGTTTTAAATTATGGTGCATTAGCCTATCTAAATGTGAATCTGTATTTTTGTATTAAATATTATAATTGAAGTATGAAAAAAAGTATTGTATTGTTGACATTGTTTGTTATCTCAAATTTAAGTGCTCAACAGCGACCTAAGTTGGTGGTAGGTATTGTGGTAGATCAGATGAAAATGGAGTATTTGTATCGGTTTTCAGATGATTTTTCGCCAAACGGATTTAAGAGACTAATGAATAATGGATATACTTTTCAAAATATGCATTATAATTACATGCCAACTTATACAGCTCCGGGACATGCCTCAATTTATACAGGAACTACACCGGCTACTCATGGTATAGTAGGGAACGAATGGTTTAGCAGAACTCTTGGTAAAGAGATGTATTGTACTGACGATGCAGGCGTAAAAACTGTAGGTGATGGTACTAAGGAAGAGGGGGCTATGTCTCCTAAGAATTTGCAAAGTACTACTATTACTGATGAAGTAAGAATGGCAACTAACTTTGAAGGAAAAGTTATTGGAATTAGTCTTAAAGATCGTGGGGCTATTTTGCCAGCGGGTCATTTTGCAAATTGGGCTTTTTGGTACAGTAAAACCGGTTCTTTTATCTCAAGTACTTTTTATGGAGAAAAATTGCCTGAATGGGTTTCTCAATTCAATAGTGAGAAACATTATATGCCTTATATCAATAAAGGATGGGATCTCTATAAACCAGCTTCTGTTTATAATGAAAGTTTGCCGGATAATAATCCTTACGAGGGTAAATTGTACGGAAGTGCAGCTCCTGTTTTTCCATATGACTTAAAATCGATGTATGAAAAGAATGATGCGGGAATTCTGAGAGCAACTCCTTTCGGGAATGATTTATTGGCTGAATTTGCTAAAAAAGCGATTGAAAAAGAAGAATTAGGAAAAGATAATATTACCGACTTTTTAACGGTAAGTTTCTCTTCTACTGATTACGTAGGTCATTTATTAGGGCCACGTTCTATGGAATTACAAGATACTTATTTGAGATTAGACCAAACGATTGCTGATTTTCTAAATTACTTAGATAAAACAGTAGGCAAAGGAAATTATTTGCTTTTTTTAACTGCGGACCATGCTGGAGCTGAAAACGTAATTTATTTAAAAGATAGAAAATATAATGTAGATAATTACCCGTCTAAAGAGGTTAAAAAGAGTTTACAGGATTTCTCTATTAAAACTTTTGGAGCTGATTTGATTTTAAATTATTCTAATTTTAATGTTTTCTTCAATAAGCAAATTATTAAAGATAAGAAGTTAGATTTAGTAAAAGTAAAACAAGCCTTTAAAGAGTTTTTAATATCACAGCCACAAGTTAAGAGAGTATATACTGAAGAGGAAATTTTAGCTAATTCAGGAAATGATTACTATTTAAATTTTGTTGCAAAAGGGTATGATGTAACCCAGAATGGTGATTTGGTGATTATTGATAAACCTGGAGATATTGAGTATACAACTACTGGAACTTCACACGGAACACCTTATGCGTATGATACTCATGTGCCTGCTATTTTTTATGGATGGCATATCAAAAAAGGAGAGTCTTATGATAAAAAGGCAATTACTGAAATTGCACCAACAATAGCACAGAAAATTAAAGTTACTTTTCCGAATGGAACTGAAGCAAAAGTATTGCAAGAAGTTTTAGATGAGAAAAAATAATTTCTGCTATCCGATATAAAATAAAAACCTGTCATAGTATGGCAGGTTTTTTTATGGAGTAAAAAAAAGGCTTTTCAATTAAGAAAAGCCTTTTGAAATAGTGATTTTAGTAAGCACTTATTTAATGTTAGCACTATGCGTTTGCTAACACTAATTCTTCATTAAAAGGAAGATTCCAAGCTTCAGCAACTCCTTTATAAAGAATTTTTCCGTTAGCAATATTTAATCCTTTTCTTAATTCTTCGTTTTCATTACAAGCTTTTTCCCATCCTTTATTCGCTAATTGTACTGCGTAAGGCAAAGTAGCATTAGTTAAAGCTAAAGTAGATGTATATGGAACTGCACCTGGCATATTTGCTACACAGTAGTGAACAATATCATCAATGATAAAAGTTGGGTTTTCGTGTGTTGTAGGAGTACAAGTTTCAATACATCCTCCCTGATCGACTGCAACGTCAACCACAACAGTTCCCGGACGCATTAGTTTAAGCATATCACGAGTAATCAGGTGAGGTGCTTTTGCTCCTGGAATCAAAACCGCACCAACGATTAAATCAGCTGTAGCAATTGCTTTAGTAATGTTGTAGTGATTAGACATTTCTGTATTTACGTTTGCAGGCATAATGTCATCTAAATAACGTAAACGTGGCAAACTTAAATCCATAATAGTTACCTGAGCACCTAAACCGGCAGCCATTTTTGCAGCCTGAGTTCCAACAATTCCTCCACCTAAAACTAAAACTTTTGCAGGAGGTACACCTGGAACACCACCTAAAAGAATTCCTCTTCCTTTTAATGGTTTTTCAAGGTACTTTGCTCCTTGTTGAATGGCCATACGACCAGCAACTTCAGACATTGGCACCAGTAATGGTAAGCTACGGTCTGTTTTTTCTACTGTTTCGTAAGCCAAACAAACAGCACCTTTTTCAAGCATTGCATGAGTTAATGGCTCTGATGAAGCAAAGTGAAAGTAAGTAAATAATAATTGATCTTTTTTAATTAATGGATATTCAGATGCAATTGGTTCTTTTACTTTTATAATCATTTCGGCAATAGCATATACTTCTTCGATAGTAGCTAAAACTACAGCGCCAGCATTAATATATTCTTCATCGCCAAAACCACTTCCTAAACCGGCAGTAGATTGAACGTAAATAACATGTCCGTGTTTTTTCATTTCAGACACACCGGCGGGAGTTAAAGCTACACGGTTTTCGTTGTTTTTTATTTCTTTTGGAACACCTATTATCATTTTTGTTAGATTTTTTTGTTTTTGTTGAGATTCTTTTACAAAACTACAGATAGAGAATTTATTATGGATTAAGCACTTATAAATAAGAAAATATTATTTTATTTAATACTTTTACAGAAAAATATTCTATTTGGAAGCGTTTAAACTTATCAAAAAAGAAAAAATGACTTATTTTTATTAATTATAGAAAACGTTTTCGTTATGGCTTTAGATGAAATTGACAAAAAAATCTTACGACTCTTACAGGAAAATGCGCACTACACGCTAAAAGACATTGCAAACAAAATAAATTTGTCTTTAACGCCTGTTCATGATCGTGTTAAACGTCTTGAGAAAGATGGGGTTATTGAAAAATATGTTTCAATTTTGAATAAGAAAAAACTAGGTAATAATCTTACGGTTTATTGTCAGGTTACTTTAACAAAGCAAACATATGATACATCGGAAGGATTTAATCAATCGATTCTTGATTTGCCTGAGGTAGTAGAATGTAATTATGTTTCGGGAAATTTTGATTATATGCTTAAAATTATCATTCCGGATATGGAAAGTTATCATCAGTTTCATCAAAAAAAATTATCTGTATTACCGGAGGTTTCTCTTATCAATACGGTTTTTGTAATTTCTGAAGTAAAGAGTACAACAGTTTTGCCAATATAGTTTATAGGCTTCAATTTAAGCTATTCAGAGATCGAATTAAACCATTCAGAGATCGAAATTTTAATTCTCAATACAAATCATGTTTTTCTTTACAGAATAGCTTTTTAAGAAAAAACCACCAGACAATGCCTGATGGTTTTTAGATAAATGGTTGGTTTTGGTTTTTATATTAATAGTAAGTAAAACGTCTTACTTTGGCGATGTATTTTGCTAATCGAATGACCTGATGGCTGTAACCGTATTCGTTATCGTACCAAATATAAAGCACAATGTTTTTTCCGTCTTTAGATACGATTGTGGCATTGCTATCATAAATGGATGGGGCAGAGGTGCCAACTATATCAGATGAAACCAGTTCGTTATTTAATGAATATTTTATTTGCTCAACCAATTCGCCTTCAAGGGCATATTTTTTCATAATTTTATTAATCGCAGGAATCGAAGTTGCTTTTTTGACCTCTAAATTTAAAACAACTAAAGAGCCATTTGGAACAGGAACTCTAATGGCGTTTGAAGTCAGCTTTCCTTCTAGTGATGGTAATGCTTTTGCGACAGCATTTCCTGCTCCGGTTTCGGTAATGACCATATTTAAGGCAGCAGCTCTTCCGCGACGGTATTTTTTATGCATATTATCGACCAGATTCTGATCATTTGTATAAGCATGAATGGTTTCCAGATGCCCTTTTACAATTCCTAAAGTATCTTCGATAGCTTTTAAAACAGGGGTGATAGCATTTGTAGTACATGAAGCAGCTGAAAAAATGTTTATTTCGTCAGGATTATATTCGTTATGATTTACACCATGAACAATATTTGGCACTCCTTTTCCGGGTGCTGTCAATAAAACTTTACTAGTTCCAGGAGATGTCAAATGTCTTTTTAGAGCTTCTTCTGTAGTAAAAGCTCCCGTATTATCAATCACTAAAGCATCATTGATCCCATATTGGGTATAATCAATTTCTTCAGGTGAATTTGCAGTGATAATATGTACAGTTGTTCCGTTGATGATCAGTGCATTATTCTTTGGATCAGCAATTACAGATCCCTGAAAATCTCCGTGAATAGAATCATAACGTAAAAGAGAAGCTCGTTTCTCTAAAGTTGATGCATCATTTTTATCACGGGTTACAATCGCTCTCAGCCGCAGTTGGTTTCCTTTTCCGGTTTTAGACATTAATTCTCTTGCCAATAACCTTCCGATTCTTCCAAAACCGTATAATACAACATCTTTTGGCTGAATTTCTTCTGATGATTTTGCTTTTTTCAATTTGTCGATTACAAAATATCTTGCATCAGGATATTTTTCATCTTCTAAACGATACTCATAAGTTAGTTTGCCAAGATCTAATTTCGAAGGAGGAAGATCTAAAGATAGAACAACTTTTGCGATTTCAACCGAATCAAAAACAGTAATAGGCTTACCCACAAATTCGCCTGCATATTGATGCAAATTGATAATATCGCTGACATTTTTATCCAATAATTGATTTTTGAATAAAACCATTTCAATGGATTTGTCATACCATAAATCGCTTATGACTTTAATTAATTCGACACCGGCTCTTCTTCGGTCGACTTGTAATGATACCTCTTTTTGGTACAAAGTTTTTTTGCTCATAATTGATTAAATTGAAAAAATAAATATGCTAATATTTTTAAATTTTGCGCAAAAGTATCTATTTCAATCGATTTCGTAAACTATTTTGTGATTTATTTTTAAATAAAAAAAAGCCACCTTATTCCTAAGATAGCTTTTTTGAGTTTTCAGTTTTAGTCTCAGTTATCCGTTTTTGTTATTGAATATTGAGACTGTCAACTGTGATTGTTTAAATAATAATTCTAAGGATTTCTCCATTTTTATTGATCATTTCTAGACGAACACTTTGCCCTTCATCTTTTCTGTTTAAAAGTTTAGAAACCGTCTCTATATTTGTTGCTTTTACATTATCAATACTCAGGATAATGTTGCCTTGCAACTCGTTTTGATATTGCATTAAATTTTCATTATTGATATTTCTGATTTTTACACCATAATCGATTCTGAATTTCTTTTTATCTGCAGCATCAATATTTTCCAATTCAATTCCTTTAAATTCAGTACTGTAAAATTCGTTTTTGCTTAAAGTTACTGGAACTGTTTTCGTTTTACCATCTTTTAAATAGGTTACCTTCACAACATCATTTGGTCGTTTCGTATTGATGTATCCTGAGAGATCAGCATAAGTTGCAATATTTTGATCGTCCAGTTTTACAATAATATCTCCTTTACCAAGGCCGGCTTTTTCTGCTCCGGAATTTTTAGAAACCTTACTGATATAAAAACCCTGAGTTTCGCTAACACCTAATTCTTTTGAGGCTGTACTGTTCAATTCACCACCTTCAACACCCAGAATTCCTCGCTGAACATTTCCAAACTCCATAATATCCTCGATAATTTTTCGTGCGATATTAGAAGGAACAGCAAAAGAATAACCAACGTAAGAACCTGTCATAGATGAAATCATGGTATTAATACCTATCAGTTCTCCCCTGGTATTTACCAATGCACCACCACTATTTCCTGGATTTACGGCAGCATCAGTCTGAATAAAAGACTGAATTCCGTTTGTGTCTAAATTTCTGGCTTTCGCCGAAACAATTCCGGCAGTAACTGTCGAAGTTAAATTATACGGATTTCCAACTGCCAAAACCCATTCTCCAATTTTTACAGAATCTGAATTTGCGAAAGCTGTATAAGGTAGTTTTTCATCCGCATTAATTTTTAGCAATGCAATATCCATTTTAGAATCTGTACCAATAAGTTTTGCTTTATATGACTTTTTATTGTTTAAAGTAATTTCGATTTCTGTGGCATCCTTAATCACGTGATTGTTCGTGACAATATATCCATCTTCAGAAATAATGACACCAGATCCGGTTCCAACTTGTTCTTGTTGCTGTTGGCCACCGTAGCCATAGAAAAATTCTAACATAGGGTTACTGACTGTTCTTCGCGAAACATTTTTTACGTGAACAACAGTGTGAATCGTTTTATCTGCGGCAGCTGTAAAATCGACCGTTTCAGCAGATAAAGCAACATTTTTTCCAAATGAATTGGGGGCAAGAGTTACAACAGAATTTTGTCTTCCAAAAAAAGAATTGCTGCTTTCAAATAATAACTTGTAAGCACCAAGAGTAGTTGCGCCACTAAGTAGCGAAACCAAAAATAAGGTTGAAAGTCTTTTCATAGTTATAATTTATGTTTAAGTTATTTTACGTAAAAATAATTCAAAAAATTAACGAATAAAATGGTTTAACGCTCTTTAACATTGATTAACATTTCATTAATTATTTGTTCGTACTTTTGTATTACTAATGAAAAAAAAATGCAAATAGAATTTTATAAATATCAGGGTACCGGAAACGATTTTATAATGATCGATAATCGTTCAGATTTCTTTCCAAAAGATAACATTAAATTGATTGAACGCCTGTGTGACAGACGTTTTGGAATAGGAGCAGATGGACTTATTCTACTTGAAAATGATACCGAAACTGACTTTAGAATGGTGTATTATAATTCAGACGGAAACCAAAGTTCAATGTGCGGAAACGGCGGACGCTGTTTAGTTGCTTTTGCTAACCAATTGGGGGTTATCGAAAACAAAACTACATTTATTGCCACAGACGGTTTACATCATGCTACTGTTGGAGATGATGCCATCATTTCATTGCAAATGATTGATGTGGATGAAGTGCAAAAGAAAGATTCTTATACTTTTTTAGATACCGGATCTCCACATCACGTGCAGATTGCTGATGATTTAGAACATTATAATGTAAAAGAGCATGGCGCTGCACTTCGTTATGGTGAATTATATGGAGAAAAAGGCAGCAATATCAATTTTGTTAAAAAGGTTGATGATGGTACTTTTTCGCTTCGTACTTACGAAAGAGGTGTAGAAGATGAAACTCTGGCTTGCGGTACAGGAGCAACAGCAGTTGCGATAGCAATGAACGCAATTGGACAAACAAATAAAACTTCAATTAACTTAAATGTTGAAGGTGGAAAATTGGTTGTTTCTTTTGATAAATCAGGTGATCACTTTACAAATGTTTTCCTAACAGGTCCGGCTAAATTTGTTTTTAAAGGAACAATAGAGATTTAAAAGTAAAGTTTTTTAAAAATCTAAAATCTAAAATCTAAAATCTAAAATCTGCAATCAAGCAATTTAAAATGATTACACTCAAAGGAGAAAATATTTATCTGCGCGCATTAGAACCTAATGATTTAGAGTTTGTTTATGCGATGGAGAATGATGAAAATATTTGGGAAGTCAGTAATACACAAACCCCTTATAGTAGATTTTTAGTTCGCCAATATCTCGAAAATGCCCAGCAGGATATTTATGAAGCAAAACAATTGCGCTTAGCAATCTGTCAGGATCAGGATTTTCCGGCAATTGGTTTGATTGATTTGTTTGAATTTGATCCAAAAAATAATAGGGCAGGTGTTGGAATTGTTATTCAGAAAGGCGAAAATAGAAATCAAAAAATTGGTTCTGAAGCATTAGAGCTTTTAATCAGGTATTCTTTTCATAATTTAAATTTACATCAGTTATATGCAAATATAGCTGTAGGAAATGTAGCAAGTATAGCTCTTTTTACTAAATTTGGCTTTGAGAAGATAGGAATCAAAAAAGATTGGATTTTGCTTAATAACCACTATCAAGATGAAGCAATTTTTCAATTAATTAATAAACAAATTTAAACTTTATACTTTGAGCTTAAAAAAAATTATCACGATAACTGCTGTAGCCGTAATTTCAGTTTTAATGATTTACGGTTTTATTTTAATTAGTAAAATATTCAGTGCCAATACTAAATTTGAAGACAAAGAACTTTACGTCTACGTACCAACCGGGGCAAATTATACAGATGTAAAAAAAATATTAGCTCCCTATATCAAAAATTTTGACAATTTTGAAATGGTAGCCAATAAAAGAAGCTATCCGGAAAATGTAAAATCAGGTCGTTTTTTGCTTAAAAAAGATATGAATAATATCGATTTGGTTCGCGCCATGAGAGCCAATATTCCTGTAAAATTAGCTTTTAATAATCAGGAACGTTTAGAGAACTTTGCCGGAAGAGTGGGTTCTGAGATTGAAGCAGATAGTTTGTCTTTAATGAAAGCGTTTAAAGATCCTGCTTTTCTTAAGGAAAACGGATTTAATGAAGAAAATGTCTTCGCCATGTTTATCCCGAATACTTATGAGATCTATTGGAATACTTCTGCAGAGAAATTCCGTGATAAAATGATCAAGGAATATCACAATTTTTGGACTTCCGAGAGAATTGAACAAGCCAAAAAGCAGGGTTTAACTCCGGTTCAGGCCACAATTTTAGCTTCTATCGTTCATAAAGAATCGGTTAAAAAAGATGAAAGACCACGTATTGCGGGGGTGTATTTGAATCGTTTGCGTTTAGAAATGCCTTTGCAAGCAGACCCAACCGTAATTTATGCCTTAAAATTAAGAGACAATAATTTTGACCAGGTTATTAAAAGAGTTTTTTACAATGATCTGGTAATGAAATCTCCATACAATACTTATGTAAATACTGGCCTTCCTCCTGGACCAATTGCAATGCCTGATATTACCGCACTGGAAGCAGTTTTAAATCCGGAAAAGAACGATTATATTTATTTTTGTGCAAGTGTAGATCGTTTTGGATATCATGAATTTGCTTCTACTTATGAACAACATACTATCAATGCCAAAAAATACTCAGATTGGATTGCCAGTCAGGGAGTAACAAGATAATTTCTTTCATGGCTATTGATGAATAGGATATAACCATAACCGAGGCGTAAAGCTTCGGTTTTTTTATTCTATTTAGTAATGTAGATTTAATTAAAAAAAATAAATACTTTTTTAGAATTTAGAAGCGTTTTTGATGAATGTTTTTTTTTCAATTTTATTTCTCATTTCAAAACTAAAATCAAAAAAATATCGATAAATGTATTCCATTTTATTTATGCTTTAAAATTAAAATTTGTAGAAGATTATATTTTTAGTTTACATAAATTTAATGAAAGTACCAAATTTAAATGACATAAATTATGTTTAAAAATACTAAATGATTGGTAGGTTTAATCTTGCTATTTTAACTAATTTGCTAAAAAATTGATAAAAATTGCATTTTTTAGATTTATATTTTGACGCTTTTGAAGCAAAATAAAAAGACGTAGTTATCGCTCGTAATCTGCATCAATAAAGGGATTGAAGCTATTGTTTGTATTTTTAAAAACTCGTAATCTGTTGATTTACAGGGTTGTTTTGTATTTCTTATCTTTGCACCGTAGAAATTTCAAAGAAGTGACAGTGATTTGAAGAAAAACAATTTATGATAAAGAAGTGGTATTTTTATGCGAGTTTGATCGTTATTATTACATTTTTAAGTTTGGGTTTTAAACCCTTTAATCTGGAAACCAAACCTTGGTTTCTAATAGAAAAAACAGATGGATCGGAATACGTATTTCCATCGCAAGAAGAGGATGATTATCCTGAAGTAAAAAAGGTAAATGTTCTGTTTACAGAAAAACGCCTTATCAGTTTTAAAGAAGCAGTTGCCTTTAAAGAATCTCAAGGAAAATACCGATTGGTAAATTCGTTAGGTTACATGGGAAAATACCAATTTGGTTCTAGAGCTTTAAGAGCTGTTGGTGTTAAAAATGACAAAGCCTTTTTAAAAGATCCTGCATTACAAGAAAAAGCTTTTCTTGCGTTGTTATCCAAAAATAAATGGATTTTGCGTAATGAAATTGAAAAGTACGAGGGAAAAATTATCAACGGTGTTGAAATTACCGAATCTGGAATTTTAGCCGCTGCTCACCTTGGAGGCGCTGGCTCAGTCAAAAACTTTTTTAAGAATAACGGAAACAGGCATTTTAAAGATGCTTATGGAACTTCATTAAAAAGTTACATGAAAGCCTTTGGAGGTTATGATCTTTCTCGTATTGAAGCAGACAGTGATGCTACAATACACGATCAAATTTAGAATAAGCATAAAAGAAATCCCGAAGCTATTCGGGATTTTTTTTTGCATTTTAGTCAATTAGAATTTCCAGGATTTTAATAGCGGCCTCGCTGATTTTAGTTCCTGGTCCAAAAACAGCAACTGCTCCGGCATCAAATAAAAATTGATAGTCTTGCGCCGGAATTACGCCGCCCACAATAACCATGATATCTTCACGTCCGTGTTTTTTAAGTTCTTCAATAACTTGCGGAACCAATGTTTTGTGTCCTGCTGCTAAAGATGAAACGCCTAAAATATGTACGTCATTTTCAACCGCTTGTTTGGCAGCTTCAGAAGGGGTTTGAAAAAGTGGGCCTATATCCACATCAAAACCTACATCAGCATATCCGGTGGCAACTACTTTTGCACCGCGATCATGACCATCTTGTCCCATTTTGGCGATCATAATTCTGGGACGTCTGCCTTCTTGCTTGGCAAAGGCGTCTGCTAATTGCTTTGCCTTTTCAAAATTCTCGTCGTTTTTTATTGCTGCACTATACACACCGCTAAAGGATTTAATTTGTGCTTTATACCTGCCAAAAACACTTTCAAGAGCATCGCTAATTTCGCCTAATGTTGCTCTGTTTCGAGCGGCTTCAATAGCAATTTCTAATAAGTTTCCCTGCCCGGTTTGGGCACAAAGTATTAATTTTTCGAGTGATTGATTTACTTTTTCAGTATTTCTTGTTGCTTTTATTTGTTCGAGTTGCTCTAATTGTTGTTTGCGAACCATTTGATTGTCCACATCCAAAATATGCAAAGGATCTTCTTTTTCTAGTCGATATTGGTTAACACCCACAATAATATCCTGACCACTGTCTATTCGGGCTTGCTTTCTGGCGGCAGCTTCTTCAATTCTTAGTTTCGGAATTCCGGCTTCAATGGCTTTTGTCATTCCGCCAAGTTCTTCTACTTCTTCAATGAGTTTCCAGGTACTTTTTAGAATTTCATTTGTCAGGCTTTCTACATAATAACTTCCTCCCCAAGGATCAACGGTTTTAGTAATTTTAGTTTCTTCCTGTAAAAAAATCTGCGTATTACGCGCAATCCTTGCCGAAAAGTCTGTAGGTAATGCAATAGCTTCATCTAAAGCATTGGTATGTAACGATTGAGTTCCTCCAAATGCGGCTGCAGTAGCTTCTATACAGGTTCTGGCTACATTGTTAAAAGGATCCTGTTCTGTTAAGCTCCATCCGCTGGTTTGGCAGTGCGTTCTTAAAGCTAAAGATTTATCACTTTTAGGATTAAATTGCTGAACCAGTTTTGCCCAGATCATCCGTCCTGCGCGCATTTTAGCGATTTCCATGAAGTGATTCATTCCAATTGCCCAAAAGAAAGAAAGGCGGGGAGCAAACTCATCAATCGTCATTCCTGTAGAAAGCCCGGTTCGAATATATTCTAAACCATCTGCCAAAGTATAAGCCAATTCGATATCTGCCGTTGCACCGGCTTCCTGCATATGATATCCCGAAATAGATATAGAATTGAATTTTGGCATTTTTTTGCTCGTAAATTCAAAGATATCAGCAATAATCTTCATCGAAGGTGTTGGCGGATATATATAAGTGTTACGAACCATAAACTCTTTTAGAATATCATTCTGGATCGTTCCTGATAATTTTTCGATAGCAACACCTTGTTCTTCAGCGGCAACAATATAAAAGGCCATAACAGGTAAAACAGCACCATTCATAGTCATAGAAACAGACATTTCATCAAGCGGAATCTGATCAAACAAAACTTTCATATCTTCGACAGAATCGATAGCAACCCCTGCTTTCCCGACATCACCAACTACTCTTTCATGATCAGAGTCGTAACCGCGATGTGTTGGTAAATCAAAAGCAATAGAAAGTCCTTTTTGTCCTGCTGCCAGATTTCTTCTGTAAAAGGCGTTACTTTCTTCTGCAGTAGAAAATCCGGCATATTGACGAATAGTCCACGGACGTCTAACGTACATTGTAGCATAAGGTCCACGTAAATTAGGCGCAAAACCTGCTCCAAATTCAAGAAATTCTAGATTTTCTATATCTTTTTCAGAATAAGTTTTCTTGAGCTCAATTCCTTCGGCCGTGTAAAAATTTTCAGTTATAGAATTGGGGTTATTGGCCAATTTGTCTAACTTCTCATTTTTAACATTTAACTTAATATGTTTAAGGTCTTTTCTTATCATGGAGATACTCTTTTGAGTAGTTTACTAATTACTTTGAAAAACGTTTATTCAAGTTCTAATCGTTCCTGTTCTAGTTTTTCGGCCAATCTTTTTTCTATTATGGGCGTAATTAATGTCTTTCTTGGTTTTATTTTTACGAAAGGGAATAATTCTAAATCGTGTTTCATTTTATCCTCTTTGTTCGGGTATTTATTCGTGCCTAATAAAACTTCTTTTTTAGAATCGAATAATTCCTGTTCTTTAGCAGCACTTTCCTGAATTTTCTTTTTGATCGTTCCGTCGTTCAAAAGTTTAAGAAAACCTCCGCTGGCTTCAATGTCTTTGAATAAATTCAAACTTTTTTCAGCCAATTGCATTGTTAGGCTTTCGATATAATAACTTCCGTCAGCAGGATTGTTTACTTTGTCAAAATAACTTTCGTGTTTTAAAACCAATAATTGGTTACGGGCAATTCTATCACCAAATTCGTTGTCTTTATGGTATAAGGAATCGTATGGTAAATTTGCTACAGCATCTGCGCCGCCAAGTATTGCCGACATACATTCGGTTGTGGTACGAAGCATATTGACATTGTAATCGTAAATGGTTTTATTGCGTTTGGTTGGCGTAACTAAAAAATGGCATTGAAGATCCGGATGGTATTCTGAAGCTATTAATTTGAAAAGCATTCGTAATGCACGAAGTTTTGCAATTTCAAAGAAATAATTGGTGCCTACGGATATTTGAAAAACCATTGGTTTTGTTATACTTGGTAAACGATTCAAATATTCATTGGCATGCGCTAAACTATACGCAATTTGTTGGGTAATGTTAGCACCGGCATTTTGATATAAACCTGAATCGATGCTCAGTAAAGAAAGATTGGTAGTGGCTTTTGCAATTTTTTCGATCGTTTCGAAATTATTTTTATCCGGTGTTGTAAACCAGTTTCCTTCGCGTGCAAAATGACCAATAGGGTCAATATTGCAATAAAAAACAGCTTTTTTCTGAATCGAAATACTGTCTAATACTTTTACGAAATCGATTGAAATAAAGGATAAATTAAAGTAAACGGTTCTATTTTCTAAAGGAAGAGTTTCTAATAATTTTTGAATGTCAGTTTTTTCGTTTTGAATGGTAAAACGTAAACTTTCAGCACCTCTTTCGATAGTGTTTATAGCTCTTTGAATCGATTTCTCGATATCATAAACAAAGATATTTTGGCAAATTTGAAAATTAGATGCTTGTGTTTCTACCTGAGCAGCTTTAGAAAATTCATCGATATGATAAAAGGGTTTAACCTGAATGTCTTCCGGAGAATTCCAGATTACGGTTTGGTTATAATCAGCTCCATCTAATTCAAACTGAATTTTTTGTTTCCATTGTTTGGATGAAATCGGATTAAAATCGTCGAATAGGTTAGTAGCCATTAGGATTTCGTGCTTTTTTCTGGTTATTCTTTAGTATCTTGAATGGTGTCTCCTTCAAATTGGATGATGTAAATATCTTCGCTGTCTTTTTTCATGTAATATTTTTCGCGAGCATATTTTTCTATTTGTTCAGGATTTTTAAGCTGCTTGATCTGTTCCTGATCTTTTTTTATTTCGTCCTGATAATATTTTTTGTTGTCTTGCAATTCATTAATCTGCCCGTCAAGAAAACGATGATCAAAATAAGAGTAATTGTCCAGAAATAACATCCAAACCACAAAAAAGAGCAAAACCCAAACATATTTATTGCTCATTAATTTGAACCAGCGTTTGTCTTTATATGGATTTTTTAATTTCATTTTCTCTTTAACTAATTACTTCTTTTAATTTCGATTGGTGTTCTAGCCCCGATGGAGCCGGTATCCTTTTTATGCCCGCCACAGCGGACATAAAAAGATAAAGGCGAGAGCGGGAAATAGCTCCTAATTCTATGCAATAAATTTACGATAAAAATTATGAAATTCGTTGATTAATTACAGCGCGAACTACATCAATAGCGACAGTGTTGTATTTATCATTAGGAATAATAATATCTGCAAAAGCTTTTGATGGTTCGATAAATTGCTCATGCATAGGTTTTAAGGTGTTTTGGTAACGTGTTAAAACCTCGTCGATATCACGTCCGCGTTCTGAAATATCTCTTTTTAAACGACGAATTAATCTTTCGTCAGAATCAGCATGAACGTAAACTTTAACATCAAAAAGATCACGAAGCTCCGGATTGGTCAAAATTAAAATTCCTTCAACAATCATTACTTTTCTTGGATGTGTTGATATCGTATCGTCAGTTCTGTTATGTTGTATAAATGAATAAACAGGCTGATCGATAGTTTGGCCTTCTTTTAGTGCTTTTAAATGTTTTACCAATAATTCAAAATCAATTGCACGTGGGTGATCAAAATTGATTAATGCTCTTTCGTCGAACGACAAATTATGGGTTTCTTTATAGTATGAATCCTGAGAAATTACGCCAACTTCAGTGTCCGGTAATTCGTTCATGATTTGGTGTACTACTGTTGTTTTTCCACTTCCTGTTCCTCCTGCAATTCCAATAATGAGCATATGTTTTTTTGTTTGATTTTTGTTTGGCAAAAATAATAATTTAAGTGAATTGTCTAGGCATATTATTTATTTAAACCATATAAGTAATATAAGTAAATTTAAGTGGAAGGATTATTAAATAAAATAACACTTAACTAAACTTATATTACTTATATGGTTAAAAGCTTAATATTTACATCGTAAAAAACATAAAAAAATCCCGAAAGCAAAGCCTTCGGGATTTGGTGCAATCAGTATAGTTTATAAAAAAAATATTCTGAATTTAGTAAGCACGTAAAATTATTTATTCTTTTTTGCTTTGATCATCATTTCTAGCTGATCCCAAAGCTCTTCCGGAATTGCTTCTAGTAAATTAAATTGTCCCGCACCTTTTAGCCATTCGCCACCATCTATGGTTATGACTTCCCCATTTACGTAAGCTGAAAAGTCAGAAACTAAATAAGCAGCCAGATTGGCCAGTTCCTGATGATCTCCTACACGGTTCAATGGCACTTTTTTGGCCATGTCGAATTTTTCGGCAAGATCTCCAGGCAGTAATCTGTCCCATGCCCCTTTTGTAGGGAATGGTCCCGGAGCGATTGCATTAGAACGGATTCCGTATTTAGCCCATTCTACAGCCAAACTGCGTGTCATGGCTAAAACTCCTGCTTTTGCAGTAGCACTTGGTACCACATAAGCCGAACCTGTCCAGGCATACGTGGTAACGATATTTAATATTGTTGACGATTTTTGCTTGGTGTCGATCCAGTGTTTTCCAAAAGCCAGTGTACAGTTTTTGGAGCCTTTCAATACGATATCTATAACAGTATCAAATGCATTTGCAGATAAACGTTCAGTTGGAGAAATAAAATTTCCGGCCGCATTGTTCAATAGAACATCTACTTTGCCAAAAGCTTTTAGTACTTCCTGAAGCATGTTTTCTACTTCTTCATAATGACGAACATCACATTGAAGTGGCAAACATTTTCCTCCGGTTTCATTTTCAAGCTCTGTTGCAGTATTTTTTAGTTTGTCTAAATCTCTTGAAGTAATGGCTACCTGAGCACCTAATTCTAGGAAATATTTGGTCATTGCTTTGCCTAAACCGCTTCCTCCACCAGTAACTATTATGACTTTACCTTTTAAAGCGTCATTTCTTAACATTTTATCTGTATAGCTCATATCTTTTTCTTTTTATTGCAATATTAATTAAATAAATAGGATGCACGCATAATAATGTTATAAAATTTTGATAAACTTTATATATTACATAATTTTTTTGATGCAGATTCTAGTGTAAAGTCGTCTTTGGCAAAGCAAAAACGTATTAATTTTTGATCTTTATGATTAGAATAAAAAGTAGAAATAGGGATTGCGGCAACACCATGATCTGTGATTAATTTTTTGCAAAAGGTAACATCGTCGTCATTGGAAATGTTGGCATAAGAAGCCACCTGAAAATAAGTTCCTTCGCATGGTTTTAGTTCAAAACGACTGTTTTGAAGCAGTTTTTGGAAGTAATCTCTTTTTTCCTGATAGAATTTGCCAAGTAAACTAACATCAACAACATCTAAATATTCGCTGATTGCTGCTTGCGAAATACTGTTTACGCTGAAAACCAAAAATTGATGTACTTTTTTGATTTCTTTCATCAAATGTTCCGGAGCAATGGTATAACCAATTTTCCAGCCTGTAATATGAAAAGATTTCCCAAAAGAAGAAACCATTATACAGCGATCTAAAAGGAAATCTTTAGTATGTGCTGAAATATGTTTTTCTTCGAAAGTAATATATTCGTAGACTTCATCTGATAACACAATGATGTCAGGATATTTTGAAAGTAATTTTTCTAATTCAAGAAAATCAGCTTCGGTTAATATTTTTCCCGTTGGATTATGCGGATTGTTGATGATAATCATTTTCGTTTTTGACGAAGTGGCTTTTTCGATCGTTTCCCAATTGGGTGTGTAATCATCGTTTAAAGCTACACGAATAGGTTTTGCATTGCATAATAAAACAGGAGATTCATACGAATCATAACTGGGATCCAGGATAATAACTTCATCGCCTGTTTTTACTAAAGCTAAAATCGAAGTAAAAATTCCCTGAGTGGCACCGGCGGTAACCAGAATTTCTGTTTCAGGAATAATAGTTCTGTTGTACGAACTCTGAACCAGTTTTGCAATCTGATTCATCAATGGCGGAAAACCTGCCATTGGTGTATATTGATGCACGTTTTCTTTAGATAATTTTGCCAAAATATCGGTTAGTCTTTCATCAACGGGAAAGTTTGGGAATCCCTGCGAAAGATTGATCGCATTGTGTTCGGCGGCCATTTTTGACATTACCGTAAAGATGCTTGTGGTTATGTTTGGAAGTTTACTCATGATAAGATTTGATTTAAAGAAAAACTTATAAGTGAATAAAACAAACTTAGTTTATTAGCATTGGAATGGAGTAGAGAACCCTGATAATTTTATTGTTTTGTTTTCCGGGCCTCCATTTTGGAAATAATTTCAAAACTCTTATGGCTTCTGCACCTGTTTCGTGCCCAAGGTCTCTTAAAATTTTAATATCGCTTAATGATCCATCTTTTTCAATAATAAAAGTGGCGTATATTTTTCCTTTTAAATTTTCTTTTGGACTTTTGAAATTTTGTTTTATAAAGCTGTTCATTGCTTCAACTCCTCCAGGGAATTCTGGTTTAATATCTATTCCCGCGGTATTGTAGAGTTTGTTGTCATCATCGGATGTATTGGCTTTAGAAGCCTCTTGAGAAAATATATTTTGAACAAAACAAATTAAAATCAGGATTAGAAACTTTTTCATTATGATGGTTTTAAAGTTAGTTTACATTTTATGAATAATAAAAATCGTCGGTCTGTTGTGTAAATCCACTTTTAATTTTTTCCAGTCAGCAACACGCATTGTCCTGATGAATTCCGTTGGCAGCGTAATATCAGTAGCAATACAAAGATGTGTCGACGGATTTAAGATTTGCAGAATATCTTCAACTAATTTATTGTTTCTGTAAGGAGTTTCAATAAAAAGTTGTGATTGATTTTTATCCTGAGATAATTTTTCAAAATATTTTAGTGCTGATTTTTTCTCGTCTTTATCTATTGGTAAATATCCGTTGAAGGTGAAACTCTGACCGTTCATTCCCGAAGCCATCATAGCTAATAGAATAGAAGAGGGGCCAACTAAAGGCACTACCTGGATTCCTTTTTCATGTGCCAGTTTTACAATTACAGCACCGGGATCAGCAACACCCGGACAACCTGCTTCGCTCATTAAACCTACATTTTTTCCTTCTAATAAAGGTTTGATGAAGTCCAAATGCTCGCTGGGTTCTGTGCGTTTATTAAGTGTGAAAAGTATAAGTTCTGATTGTTTTTTCTTAGGAGAAACTGCTTTTATTGATTTTCTGGCCGTTTTTTCGTTTTCAACAATATAATAATCTATAAAGTCGATACTTCTTTTTACGGTTTGTGGCAAAACATCCATAGGATCGCTTTCGCCCATTGTGGTTGGAATTAAATACAATTTTCCTGGAAGTTTCATGTGCGTTTTTTTAATTGATAAAACGGATTTTTATAAAATAGAAAATTTCTTTTCATGATTTCTACAGGAAGAAAAGATGAAAAGAATTAATTAAGGGTGTGCTTTGATAAGTTTTTCGGAAATGATTTCAGCAACTTCATCCAGCATTTGATAAACGTTATCAAACCCATTTGCGGCTCCGTAATAAGGATCTGGGACATCTACATTTTCATCAGGAAACAGTTCGTTTAAAATAAGATGTACTTTGTTTTTGTGTTCCGGAGTTTTAGCCAGCTGTATAACATCTCGGTAATTTGAACTATCCATTACGTAGATATAATCAAATTCGTCAAAATCAGTAATTTTAAATTGTCTGCCTTTTTGATTGTCGATGCATAAGCCGTTTTTTTTGGCAACGGCAATCGAACGTTTGTCAGGAGCGTGACCTACATGCCATGATCCGGTTCCGGCTGAATCAACAATAAATTTGTCTCTGGGTAATTTTGATGCCAGAATACCTTCGGCCAAAGGCGATCTGCAAATATTTCCCAAACAAACCATTAAAATTTTTACTGGCATGATTCGCGTTTATAGCGTTAGTTTTTTGTTGATGTCTTCGACAAATTTTTTGAATTGTTTGTCTGTAGAAACTAAATTGTCAACAGTTTTACAAGCATGTAATACGGTAGCGTGATCACGATCTCCAATTTGTGAACCAATGTTTGCTAAAGAAGCTTTGGTGAATTTCTTAGCAAAAAACATTGCCAATTGTCTCGCCTGAACAACGTGCCTCTTTCTGGTTTTAGATTGAAGTGTTTCAATGTCCAACTGAAAATAATCGGATACAATTTTTTGTATATAATCGATAGAGATTTCTCTCTTTACATTTTTAACAAATTTCTCTACAACGCTTTTTGCTAATTCGATCGTAACCTCTTTTTTGTTGAAAGAAGATTGAGCAATTAGCGAAATGATCGCACCTTCAAGTTCTCTTACGTTAGATTTGATATTGCGGGCAACATATTCAATGATATCTTCCGGCATTTCGACACCATCACGATAAAGAATGTTTTTCAGGATCGAAATTCTGGTTTCGTAATCCGGCTGGTGTAATTCAGCAGATAATCCCCATTTAAAACGTGATAACAAACGTTGTTCGATATCCTGCATATCAACAGGAGCTTTGTCTGAAGTCAAAATTACCTGTTTTCCGTTTTGGTGCAGATAATTGAAAATATGGAAAAATACGTCCTGAGTTCCTGATTTTCCGGATAAAAACTGAACATCATCAATAATCAAAACATCTATTAATTGGTAAAAGTGAATAAAATCGTTACGATTATTCTTTTTAACCGAATCAATATATTGTTGTGTAAAAATCTCGGCAGAAATATATAAAACCGTTTTTTCAGGATATTTGTCTTTTACTTCTACACCTATAGCATGTGCTAGGTGTGTTTTTCCTAAACCAACTCCACCAAAAATCAATAAAGGATTAAATGATGTTCCTCCGGGTTTGTTGGCAACAGCCATACCTGCAGAACGGGCTAAACGGTTTGAGTCTCCTTCAAGGAAATTGTCAAAACTATAATTAGGATTTAATTGTGATTCAATTTTTAAATTTCTGATTCCCGGAATTACAAACGGATTTTTAAGTTCAGGATTCAGGTTTTTAAACGGAGCATCAACCTCTTGCGGTTTCATTGGTACTCTGTTGGAACTTGGCAGCTGTTCGGTAAAAGGCTGTTTATTTCCATAAGTGTTCTCCATTTTAATTTTATAGAGTAACTTTGCGTTTTTTCCCAGTTCTTTGGTAAGCGCAACTTTCAATAATTTTACGTAGTGTTCTTCTAGCCATTCGTAGAAAAATTTACTTGGTACTTGAATATATAACGCGTTGTCGGTTAGCTCAACTGATTTGATTGGTTCGAACCAAGTTTTATATGCTTGATCTTGAATATTGTCTTTTATAAAGGACAAACAGTTTTCCCATACCGATTGAGCAGTTTTAGTCATAGATTCAGATAAATTTTTTTATTATTGATAAAGATTCTCCTAATAAAAAAGGAGCAATTTTATTCCGTATTTCGGGATAACAAATATGTGAACAAATTTCTGTAAAAAAAAATATTTTGGCCTCTAATTTTATAAAAAAAAGTTGTAAGTGAACTTTTAGAAATTAATTTTTTTTAATATATAAATAATGAAAAATCATCAAACGCAAGTGCGTGTTCGCTACTCGGAAACGGATCAAATGGGAGTCGTTTATCACGGAAATTATGTTCCTTATTTTGAGATAGGACGCGTGGAATGGCTTAGAAACAAAGGGATTTCGTATAAAAGCATGGAAGAAAGCGGAATTGGTTTGCCTATTGTTTCTATGCAAATAAATTATAAAAAATCAGCGCGCTATGATGAGCTTCTTACAATTCATACCACTTTCAAAAGTCAATCCTCTGTCAAGATCGAATTTGACTGTGAGATTTATAATGAAGCGAATGAGTTATTAACAACTGCTGTGTTTATTTTAGTATTTATTTCGTTAAAATCGGGTCGTCCAACTGCCCCTCCGGATTATATTTTAGAATTGTTTAAAACACTTGTATAATTGTTAAAATGAGATAGCTTTTTATATCAATTTATATAATTTTAATATCGATTTCAAACATTAAATCAAAAATGTCGAATACAGTTTCGGTATTTTTTTTGCGTGTTTTGGTCTTAATTTTACCAATTGGTAAGCCTGAAACTTCATCAATTTCCATTTCCTGAGACGTAATTTCCAGCTTTTTTTCCTTGATAACCCGCATTACTTTGTTCATGTTTTTATAATCAAAAGAGATTAAAAAATGAACATCGATTGTTTTTTCGATAACCTCGCAAACTTCAAGAGTCATTTGAGCTGTTGTTTTATAAGCAGCAATTAATCCTCCGACACCTAATTTTATACCTCCAAAAATTCTAACTACAACAACCAAAACGTTTGTTAGGCCAAAAGATTGTATTTGTCCGTAGATTGGTGTACCGGCGGTATTACTTGGTTCGCCATCATCATTGGCCCGATATGAAATTTTTGGCGCTGTGCCCAATTGGTAGGCATAACAGTAATGAACGGCATGAGGATGTTGCTTTTTTAAAGTTTCGATGATGGGTTTTACTTCGTCTTCGTGGCTGATAGGAAAAGCGTAACCAAAGAATTTGCTTCCTTTTTCTTTAAAAAGGACTTCTTCAGATTCAAAAGTTATGGTTTTATAAGTATCGTCGTATTCCAAAAGTAAATTTCTAAATTATGTTTATTTTTTTTCTGGCCACAGATTAAAGGATTAAAATGATTTTTTTTCACGCAGATTTAAAAAGATGCAAGCAGATTTAGTTTTAATTATAATCTGTGTAGATCAGCTAAAATCTTTTTAAATCTGCGTGAAAAACTCTCGACAGTTAAAAAAGAAATCATTTTAATCCTTTAATCTGTGGCAAAAAATAGATACGCTACAATATCTTTTTCTCAAATAAATCAACTACATCTTCCTGGCCCACTTGTAAATTCCAAACATGAAAACCTAAGGAAGCGGCTGAATCTGTGTTTTCTTTTTTGTCGTCTACAAACAAAGTACGCTTGGGAGATAATTCGTGTTTGTTAATGAGATATTGAAAAACTTCTGCGTTTGGTTTGCGCATTCCAATTTCAAATGAAAAGTAGACTTTTTCAAAACATTGGTAGAAATCACTGTAAAACGAAATTCCGCTTTTATTCTCAAAAGTTGCAATATGTATAGAATCAGTATTACTTAATAAAAACAAACGGTATTTTTGAGAAAGCATTTGTAAAAACTCTAGTCGATACAACGGGAAATCTGCCAAAACAGCATTCCATGCTTTTAAGATTTCTTCTGTCGTGGCATTTGGTAATTCTTTCTGAAAACCCGCCAGAAAATCATCATAAGATATGTCTCCGGTTTCAAACAAAAGATTCAAACGATCCAGTTCTGCGTTCCATTCCTTCATGCCTAATTGCTGCAATCCTGAAATAGTTGCTTGCTTGTCTAAATTGATAAAAATATCTCCAAAGTCAAAAATTATAGTATCAATCATGATTTCTAATATTTAGTAATTCGTCGCTTTGAATGTAAGTTTTGGTTGTGTCTTTCTTTAGAATCACGGGTGCTTTTGTTCCTTTTTCAAAAATGGTTTTTCCGATAAAAACACGAGCTTCATCCCAAATATTCTGATCTATAAAGGATTGTAAAGTATGCAATCCGCCTTCAATAATGATCGACTGAATTTGGTTTTGATACAAAACAGCCAAAACCTGCGGAATTATATTCTGATTAAAATCGATTACTTCAAAGTTAGTGTTTTCTGCTGAAAGGTTAGTTTCAGATTTTGTAAACACAATGGTTTTTACGGTATTGTCAAAAATGAAACTGTCTTTTGATATGCGATTGTTTTGATCTAAGACCACTCTTACCGGATTATTTCCTGACCAGTCTCTGGTGTTTAATTTGGGGTTGTCCTCAATAACGGTCTGTGTTCCGACTAAAATGGCTTGTTCCTCGCTGCGCCATTTGTGTACCAATTGTCTTGAATACTGATTGGTAATCCAAACAGGTTTTCGATCCTGATCAATCTCTTTTTCAGGAGATAAAAATCCGTCCTGGCTTTCGGCCCATTTCAATATTATATAAGGTCTTTTTTGCTGATGAAAAGTAAAAAAGCGTTTGTTGAGTTCATTGCATTCGTCTTCCAGGACACCAACTGTTACATTGGCTCCGGCAGCAATTAATTTTTTGATTCCATTTCCTGCTACTTTTTCGTTGGGATCAACAGTTCCAACAACAACATTCGGGATTTTGTGCTCTATGATTAAATCACAGCATGGCGGTGTTTTTCCGAAATGACTGCAGGGTTCAAGGCTGACATAAATAGTAGCTTTTTTTAATAAAGATTTGTCTTTTACGGATCGAATTGCATTGACTTCGGCATGAGGTTCTCCGGATTTTTTGTGCCATCCTTCGCCAATTATCTGATTTTCATAGACAATTACGCTACCAACCATTGGATTGGGATACGTTGTTCCAAAGCCATTTTTTGCTAATTTAATGCAGCGTTTTATGTATTTTTCATGTATATTCACAGTACAAAAGTAGTTATTTTTGTTTAGTCGTTATAGTTCTTGTGATAGTTATGAAACTATCAAAAAACTATTTTACTTTTGTAAGTATCTTACATCAATGTGTAATTTGTAAATTAGATGATTTAGATCGGTATTTTATTTAATGTTGAAAGAATAAAAAAAGCAGGTTTGAAATGTTTAGATGTATTTTGAGATAATTCTCGCATAGTTCAGGTCTGTATATTGAAAGTTTTATAAGTCTATGAAAAATTTTGTTTTAGGAATTCTTTTAGTCTCGGTTTTGTTTTCTTGTAATGGTTCTAAAGAAAATAAATTAGAAAAAAAGATTGATAATGTCAACAAGGCTCCTGCTAAAGATTCTCTTTTGGAGGCTGAAATTGTTTCAGGTGAAGAATTTAAAAATGATTTTGATATTTTATTGCCGCGCAGTTATCGAACTTATGATAATTTGAATCCGGCTTCTTCGCTGACTAAAAATTGGATTGAATTATATGAAAATAATGGCGCCTATTATTTAGGAAAAGCTGATTTTGAAATAGAAAAAGGATTTGATGAATGTTCCGGGGATTCCTTAAAATCGATTATTCCTAAAAGGAGAACTGTAGTCTTTATGAACTATCCTGAACTTAAATTGGGAAAAATAAAGTCTCTAAAGATTGAGGAAGATAAAATCTGGCCAAAAGAAAAATTAAGTTTTACATTTAATAATGAAGTTTATACTTTAAGAGCAGAAGGAAAAGTACTTTCTGAAGAAAAAAGATCTACCGACGATGATAAGGAAGAAGTTTTTAAAAAAGTAGAACATTATAAACTTTATTTATCAACTGCCAATACGGCTGAAAAACTGCTTTTATCAGAAGAATCTTTTGATGATACATTTGTAGAATTGCTCTTTGCCGGAGATATTGACCAGGATGGAAAATTAGATCTGATTTTTAGCGCAAACAGAAATTATGAAGAAGAACGCGTGATTTTGTTTCTCTCTTCAAAAGCTAAAAACGAAGATGTGATGAAAAAAGTTTCTGAGATAGCAGTTCAGTTTGATTGCTAATCCGGCCAACTTTAGAACTTTAGAATAAAACTATAAAATTTGCTTAAAAATTGAGGCATTAAAAATATATAACTCAAAATGAGAATCAAACAGTATCGTACTCAATTTATAAAAGAATTATCGCCTTTTTATGACGCTTATGAAGCGGAGAGTTTTTTTTATTTAATTCTGGAAGACAAACACAAATTACGACAAATTGATCTGGCACTCAATCATGAACTGACTTTTTTAGAAAGTGATTTTGTTGTCTGGAATTCATTATTAGCACAATTAAAAAAGGAAGTTCCGATTCAGTATTTATTAGGGAAAACTAATTTTTATGGTTTAGATTTCGAGGTCAATGAAAATGTTTTGATTCCGAGACCTGAAACAGAAGAATTGGTAGAGTGGATTATCAATGAGAATTCAAAAAATGATACATCTAAAACAATCAAAATTCTGGATATAGGAACCGGGAGTGGCTGTATTGCCATTTCACTGGCAAAAAATATTTCGAATGCTAAGGTTTATGCTATGGATGTTTCTAAAAAAGCAATAGAAACGGCTAAGCGAAATGCGATAAACAATAAAACAGATGTTACTTTTATCCTTCAGGATGTCTTAAATGCAGAAGAGTTTAAATGCAATTTTGATATTATAGTTTCTAATCCGCCTTATGTACGTAATTTAGAGAAACAAGAAATCAAAAAGAATGTTCTGGATTATGAGCCGCATTTGGCACTTTTTGTAGAAGATAACGATGCTTTGATTTTTTATAGAAAGATAGCTGCGCTGGCGCAAAATAATCTTTTGGAAAACGGTCAATTGTATTTTGAAATCAATCAGTATTTAGGTAAAGAAACCAAAGATTTACTGGAAGAAATGAATTTTAAAAACATCGAATTGCGAAAAGATATTTATGATAATGACCGAATGATTTTTGGTAAGGTTTCTAAAACCTCATAGCTTTATTTTTAGAGATTTTGAGTATTGCCGGAAAGTTCCTGAAAGTAAAAAATACCTAGTCTAGCCCTGATAGCAGTGAAAATCCTTTTATGCCGTCCCGAGGCTTCGGGCAATGTCATTAAGCTAAGCTTTTAAAAATAAAATTATTGCAAATCAAATCCGTTTTTATCCGCGTTTTTACGAAGTAAATCTGTTTTATCCGCGTCAAAATTAGACACTGATTTTACTGATTCGCTAAAGCGAAAACGCTGATAAAAACGGATTTTTCTAATTACTTTCTTGATTATATTGGACTTCGGGAGGCATAAAAGATTGCTTTCACTTTGTTTTATTTTAATTCGGAGTTCAGTGAACTTCGTTTGTAACAAATAGCGGGATAAGTGTTCTTTTGAAAGATAGATTTTTGCTTCGAATATTTATCTAAGTCATGAAAAACTGCGACTGAAAACTAAAAAATTATTCGTAGCGCAAAGCTTCGATAGGATCTAGCTGAGAAGCTTTTATAGCAGGATATAAACCTGAAACAATGGCAACGGTAAAGCTGGTTGCAAATGCTGCAAAAATGGCTACCCACGGAATCACGAATGCGAAACTCATTGCGGTTGCAATGGCAAATCCTAACAGGATTCCGATAATAATACCAATCACGCCTCCAATTTGTCCAATCAGTAAAGTTTCGATGAAAAACTGTACGGCAATTGTAACTTTTTTTGCTCCTAAAGCTTTTCTTACACCTATTTCACGTGTGCGTTCTGTAACTGAAACAATCATAATATTCATTAAGGCAATTGAAGATCCTAAAATGGTAATAACGCTGATGATCCAGGACGCCCAGCCTAAGTATTTTGTGATGCCCAGAATACGATTGATCAAATCATCGCTACGGCCAATTCCGAAATTATTATCACGAATCGGACTCAGCTTTCGAACTCTTCGCATGGTACTGGTGGCGTTGTCGATGGCCTGATCCAGAAGTTCTTTCTTTGAAACCATTACACTTAGTGTATAATTGATATTAGGAGCTGTAAACAAAGAACGTGCTACCTGAATTGGAATTAGAACGCGTAAATCCTGACTGTTGCCAAAGGTGGATCCTTTTTCTTTTAGAACGCCAATAACTTTAAAACGGGCACCGCGAATCGAAATGATCTTATCGATTGGGTTTACATCTTTTAATAATCCTTTTTCGAAATCAGATCCTACAACGCATGAATAGGTATTGTTGTCGATGTCAAATTGATTGAAACTTCGGCCTGAATTTATTTCTAAACCTGAGTTGGTAATAAAATGTTCGTCGACACCCAGAATCTGAATTTCCGGATCAGTTTTTTTATCTAAATATTTAACTTCTGCTGTTCTTGTGGCTGTAAAAGACAAAGAAGTTTCAGTAAAAGGATATTTGTATTTGTTTTTGAATGCAACGGCTTCCGGATACGAAATAATTGGATTTACGATTTCACGTTCGTTGCTTCCCCGGTTTTTAAGGTTGTTTTCGTATTGGTTAATGTTGAAAGTATTGGCTCCCATAGAAGCAAAATTGGTAGAAATGGTATTTTCCAGTGCCGTTACCACGGTCAGAATTCCTACTAGTGCCGTAATTCCGATAGCGATAATCAATACGGTAAGAATGGTGCGCAGCAATTGTGTTTTGATAGAACCAAAAGCAATTCGGATATTTTCTTTAAATAATTTTAGCATCATGACCAATTTGTCACGAAAATACGTTTTTTGTTACAAGTTTGTTTTCGAACTGTCATTATTTATTTTAAAAAATAAGATATTTGCAGTCGATTTAGGATTGATAGTAAATCTAAAATCCCAATAAAATTAATGTAAAAGAATTTATGATTTAAGATTAGAAAATAATCTAAAATCTAAAATCTAAAAATCTAAAATTAGAAAGATGGCTTCAAAACCAAGCATACCACAAGGAACAAGAGATTTTTCGCCTGCAGAGGTGTCAAAACGTCAATATATAATTCAAACCATAAAAAATAATTTCGAGAAATTTGGTTTTCAGCCTATCGAAACCCCTTCGTTTGAAAATTCAGATACCTTAATGGGAAAATACGGAGAAGAAGGTGATCGTTTGATTTTTAAAATATTAAATTCAGGTAATTTTTTCTTTAATAAAAATAAAATCGAATTACCGGAATCTATCGAAGCATTGCAAACTAATTCTGCCGAAACAATTGATTTGAATGAACGAATTGAGCTCAATAAATTTACCGGAAAAATTTCGGAGAAAGCCTTGCGTTACGATTTAACGGTTCCGTTTGCAAGATACGTGGTACAGCATCAAAACGAAATTGAATTTCCTTTTAAAAGATATCAGATTCAGCCGGTTTGGAGAGCTGACAGACCTCAAAGAGGACGTTACAGAGAATTTTATCAATGTGATGCCGATGTTGTTGGTTCAAAATCATTATGGCAGGAAGTAGAACTGGTTCAGTTATACGATACCGTTTTTACCTCTTTAGGTCTGGAAGGTGTTACAATTAAAATCAATAACCGAAAAATTTTATCCGGAATTGCTGAAGTAATTGGCGCATCGGATAAGTTGATTGATTTTACTGTTGCTCTTGATAAGCTGGATAAAATTGGTGAAGATGGAGTGAAAAAAGAAATGATCGAAAAAGGTATTGACGAAAAAGCCTTGGTTAAGGTTCAGCCACTTTTTAGTTTTACAGGATCGTTTGCAGAAAAAATAACTCAGCTTTCAGGATTATTAGCTGAATCCGAGGAAGGAATGAAAGGAGTAGAGGAATTGAAATTTATTTGTGACAATGTGGCAACTTTAGGTTTGGCAACAGCAACTTTGGATCTTGATGTTACTCTTGCGCGTGGATTAAATTATTATACGGGAGCTATTTTTGAAGTAGCAGCACCAAAAACAGTTTCGATGGGATCTATCGGCGGAGGCGGAAGATATGATGATTTGACTGGTATTTTTGGTTTGAAAAATATGAGCGGTGTTGGGATTTCTTTCGGACTAGACCGTATTTATCTGGTTCTGGAAGAATTGCAATTATTTCCGGAAACTGTTGCAGCAACATCAAAAGCGTTGTTTATTAATTATGGAGATGCCGAGGCTTTGTATGCTTCGCAGGCAATTCAGAAATTGAGAAAAGAAAATATAAAAGTAGAATTGTATCCGGATAATGTAAAAGTTGGGAAACAGTTTCAATACGCAGATAAGCGTTTGATCCCGTTTGCAGTAATTGCTGGGGATCAGGAAATTGCTTCGAATTCGTACTCGCTTAAAAATCTGGTTTCAGGAGAACAAATTTCTGTAGATTTTGAAGGATTAAAAAATGCTTTGTTGGTATAATTGAATGGTAAAGTGTTTTGCCACAGATTAAAAGGATTATTTAGATTTTTGTTTCACGCAGATTTTGCAGATTCGAGCAGATTTAATCTGCCTAAATCTTTTTAAAATCTGCGTGAAATAAAAAAATAGAGGTTAACTGTTTGAAGTAAAGGTTTTTGCTTCAAATCGCACGGATTTAAAGGATTTTCTTTTAAAATCTCTGCCTGAAATAATTGCCGGGGAAGAAAAAAAGCTTTTAATTTGCTGCCTTGATACGGGCGTAGTTCAAGGGTAGAATAGCGGTCTCCAAAACCGTTGATGGGGGTTCGAATCCCTCCGCCCGTGCAATATAAATACCCAATAACAACCGTTATAATTATTTATCATAGCCTTTCGAAAAGAAGGGAAGAAGAAATAAAAAAAAGCTTCGTCTGAAATAGGCGAAGCTTTTTTTAATATAAGGTAAAGTTGAATTAATAATTATTTATAAAGCCGAAGCTAACCCTTAAATTCAATTTTGATTGGTAATAATTTAATTTCCAATTTTGGAACTCAAATTTACTATAAACTAAAACGTAATAGTCTTAAAATTATACTAAATTTCAATCGCTGAAATTAGATTTTTAATAGTCTCATTTTTAAGAAAGTGACAATTTGACATTTTAAAACATTTGGCAGTACTTTTGCAATCCAACAGAAAGAATAAAAAATGAAGTTTAAGAATATTTTTAAAAATAAAAGTAATATGACTACGGAAAATACAGAGTTCGATCAAGAATTAGATGATGCAACGTTAGAAAATAATGCCAATGGCGAGCAGTTGATTGTTGAAGAATTAAGTGTTGAAGAGCAATTGGCTCAAGACTTGGCAAAAGAAAAAGATAAATTCTTGAGATTATTTGCTGAATTTGAAAATTACAAAAAAAGAACTTCAAAAGAGCGTATCGATTTGTTTAAAACAGCAAACCAGGATGTATTGTTAGCCATGCTGCCTGTTTTGGATGATTTTGACAGAGCGATTGTAGAAATCAACAAATCTGACGATGAAAATTTGAAAAAAGGTGTTGAGTTGATTCACGAAAAATTGAAAAATACTTTGGTTTCTAAAGGTTTAGAGCAAGTTGAAGTAAGAGCAGGTGATGCTTTTAATGCTGATTTTGCTGAGGCAATTACTCAAATTCCGGCACCGTCTGAGAAATTAAAAGGGAAAATTGTTGATGTTATTGAAAAAGGATACAAATTAGGAGACAAAATTATTCGTTTCCCTAAAGTTGTTACTGGAAACTAAAAAATGCAAATAAAATTCTAAATGCCAATTTATTAAGTATTGGGATTTGGAATTTGTCCCGAAGCTTCGGGATGGAATTTAAACCTAATTATGAAAAAAGATTTTTACGAAATACTAGGCATTTCAAAAAATGCTGACGCTGCAGAAATTAAAAAAGCTTATCGAAAAAGTGCATTGAAATATCACCCGGATAAAAATCCAGGCGACAAAGAGGCAGAAGAAAACTTCAAATTAGCGGCAGAAGCTTATGAAGTTCTAAGTGATCCTAATAAAAAAGCGAAATACGACCAATACGGACATCAGGCTTTTGATGGTTCCGGAGGATTTGGCGGTGGCCACGGTGGTATGAATATGGATGACATTTTCAGCCAGTTTGGTGATATTTTTGGAGGCGGATTTGGTGGTTTCGGAGGAGGCGGAGGCGGTGGCCCTCGTCGTGCTAAAGGAAGCAATCTTCGAATTAAAGTAAAATTGACATTAGAAGAAATTGCAAATGGAGTAGAGAAAAAAGTAAAAGTAAAACGTAAAGTTCAGGCTAAAGGCGTAACATACAAAACATGTTCGACTTGTAATGGTCAGGGACAGGTAATGCGTGTAACCAATACTATTTTAGGAAGAATGCAATCTGCGTCAACTTGTCCTACTTGTGGAGGTTCTGGTCAGATTTTAGATAAAAGACCTTCTGAAGCAGATGCTCAGGGTATGGTTCAGGAAGACGAAACAGTATCAATCAAAATTCCTGCCGGAGTTGTAGATGGTATGCAACTGAAAGTTTCTAATAAAGGAAATGATGCTCCAGGAAATAGTATTCCCGGAGATTTAATTGTAGCTATCGAAGAATTGGAGCATGAATTCCTGAAACGTGAGGGTGAGAATGTTCACTACGATTTATACATCAGTTTCCCGGAAGCAGTCTTAGGAGTTTCTAAAGATATTGAAGCGATCAACGGAAAAGTTCGTATTAAGTTAGAAGAAGGTATTCAATCCGGAAAAATATTAAGATTAAAAGGAAAAGGTATTCCAAGTATCAACGGTTACGGAAGTGGTGACTTACTGGTTCACGTAAATGTATGGACGCCAAAAACGTTGAATAAAGAGCAAAAACAATTTTTTGAAAATGCTTTAAACGACGATCACTTTATTCCGAGTCCTGAAAAATCAGAAAAATCATTTTTTGAAAAAGTAAAAGATATGTTTTCATAAGCTTAAACTTTTTCTAAAATATTAAATAAGTTCAAAAAACCCATTCTAATGCAAATTTAGAATGGGTTTTTTATGTAATTATACAAAGATTCGCTTCGAATTATTTACTTTTACAGGCTGTTGATCATAATGATCCAACTGAAGCAGAAAATCTTAAATATAGCATGAGCAACTTACTCGAAGTACATAAAGTCGTAAAACAATACGGTGATTATGTAGCGCTTAACGAAGTTTCATTAAATGTGCCAAAAGGCAGTATTTATGGGCTATTGGGTCCGAATGGAGCTGGAAAAACTTCTCTTATCCGAATCATCAATCAAATTACTTTGCCCGATAGCGGTGAAATAATTTTAGATGGAGAAAAGTTACAGCCAAAACATGTGCAGACTATTGGTTATCTTCCTGAAGAAAGAGGATTGTATACTTCTATGAAAGTAGGTGAGCAGTGTTTGTATTTGGCGCAAATGAAAGGACTTTCTAAAGCCGAAGCAAAAGTGCAGTTGGAATACTGGTTTGACCGTTTAGGGATTCAGGGCTGGTGGAACAAGAAAATCCAGGAACTTTCTAAAGGAATGGCGCAAAAAATTCAATTTGTAGTTTGTGTGTTACACAAGCCAAAATTATTGATTTTTGATGAGCCTTTTTCCGGATTCGATCCTGTAAATGCCAATGTGATCAAAGATGAAATTCTGGCATTAAAAGAACAGGGCGCGACCATTATCTTCTCGACTCACCGTATGGAAAGTGTTGAAGAACTTTGTGACCATATTGCTTTAATTCATAAATCGAATAAATTAATAGAAGGAAAATTAAGCGATGTCAAACGTCAGTTTAGAACCAACAGTTTTGAAGTTGGAATTTTGACAGATAATGTCGAAGGTCTGATGTACGATATTACACAAAAGTTTACTGTTTCGCCGGCAAGTTTTAAATCTTTAAATGATGATTTGAAATTGGATATCCAGATCGGAAATGCAACTCCAAATGAGTTATTGAATATCCTGACACAACGCGGGCAGGTAACCCATTTTGTAGAAAAAATCCCGAGTGTAAACGATATTTTTATTCAAACAGTAACCGGATAGATCTTTAGATCGTTAGACTTTCTTAGGTTTTTAGAGGAAATCTGGGAAAAAAATCTAACAATCTAAAAAGTCTGAAAATCTAACTAATCTAAAAAATGAGTATAATTTCATTAATTATAAAAAGAGAATTTATTGCAAAAGTCCGCAACAAATCTTTTGTTGTCATGACTTTTTTAAGTCCGTTATTGTTTGTTGCAATTGCAGGATTTATTGGTTATTTGAGCTCCATGAAAGCAGAAACCAAACAAATCGCGATTCATGATGAAACAGGTTTGTTTGCGAATGATTTTGTAAAGCAGAACAAAAAAGAAGCAGCATTTAAATATCTGGATCTTTCTCAAATAGATACAAAAGCGTTAAAAGATAGTATTACGAACGAACGCTTTGATGGATTAATTATTATTCCTAAAACAAATAATTTAAAAGAACTGGAAAGTAAGATCGAATTTATTTCGAATAACAGTCCAAGTATTTCTTTTATCGAAAAAACGCAGGATGTTATTGCAGAGAAAATTACTAAGATCAATCTTGAAAAAGCAAAATTGGATACATTAGCGATTCAAAAAGCGCAATCAGCAGTTAATATTCATTTGATAAAAGCTTCGGGAGAAGAAAGTCTAAAAGGATTAAACGAAATTAAAATTGGGATTGGCGGAGCATTTGGCTATTTGATCATGATGTTTATTATTATCTACGGAAATATGGTCATGCGTAGTGTAATCGAAGAAAAAACCAATAGAATAATAGAAATCATTATTTCATCGGTAAAACCATTTCAGTTGATGATTGGTAAAATCATAGGAACTTCTCTTGCAGGATTATTACAATTTATAATTTGGGCCATTATTGGTTTGGGATTAATGTTTGCAGCGTCGGCATTTTTTGGTGTAAATGTTGGTCCAACAACCAGAATTTCGCCGGAATTGATGCAGTCAGCACAAAATGAAATGTCCGGAAGTGTTCAAATGTATATTAGCGAATTATGGAATTTACCTATTGCCAGTATCATAATTGGTTTTGTTATTTATTTCATTGGCGGATACTTTTTGTATAGTTCATTTTATGCAGCGATTGGAGCGGCAGTCGATAATCAAACCGATTCTCAGCAATTTCTTTTGCCTATTTTAATGCCGCTTATTTTAAGTGTTTATATCGGATTTTTTACGGTTGTAAACGATCCACACGGAACAATTGCGGTTGTGTTTTCGATGATTCCGCTAACCTCTCCAATTGTCATGTTAATGCGACTTCCGTTTGGAGTGCCGTGGTGGCAAATCGCAATTTCGGTATCATTATTGTTTGCTACGTTTTTCCTTGTAGTCTGGTTCGCAGCCAAAATTTACCGCATCGGTATTTTAATGTACGGCAAGAAACCAACCTGGAAAGAATTGTATAGATGGCTTAAATATTAATTTTTTTGAAGTTACTAAGATTCTAAGTTACTGAGTCGCTAAGGTTTTTTTAGCTTCATCAATAAATAAACTCAAAATCTTAGTAACTTAGAATCTTAGCACCTTAAAAAAAAAATGAGTAAAATACTAATTATAGAAGACGAGGCATCGATCAGAAGAGTTTTGGTAAAGATTTTATCAGAAGAAAATGATACCTATCAGGTAGATGAAGCAGAAGATGGTGTGGTAGGTCTTGAAAAAATAAAAAATAACGATTACGATTTGGTTTTGTGCGATATCAAAATGCCAAAAATGGATGGGGTTGAGGTTTTAGAAGAAGTAAAAAAAATAAAACCTGAAATTCCAATGGTCATGATCTCCGGTCATGGCGATATGGAAACAGCGATTCATACCATGCGTTTGGGAGCTTTTGATTATATTTCGAAACCGCCTGATTTAAATCGATTACTAAATACCGTTCGTAATGCTCTGGATAAAAAACAACTGGTAGTTGAAAATAAAATCCTAAAGAAAAAGGTGAGCAAAAACTACGAAATGATAGGCGAGAGCGAAGCCATCAGTCATATAAAACTAATGATTGATAAAGTTGCGCAAACAGAAGCCAGGGTTTTGATTACTGGTCCAAACGGAACCGGAAAAGAATTGGTAGCCCATCAGTTACATGAAAAAAGTGAACGGGCTAATTTTCCAATGATTGAAGTAAATTGTGCTGCAATTCCAAGTGAATTGATCGAAAGTGAATTGTTTGGTCATGTAAAAGGAGCTTTTACATCAGCCGTAAAAGATCGTGCAGGAAAGTTTGAAGCAGCAGACAAAGGAACTATTTTCTTAGATGAAATTGGTGATATGAGTCTTTCGGCACAGGCCAAAGTTCTGCGTGCTTTACAGGAAAGTATGATTACGAGAGTAGGGGCCGAAAAAGACATCAAAGTTGATGTTCGCGTAGTTGCCGCAACCAATAAAGATTTAAAAACTGAAATTGCCGAAGGGCGTTTCCGTGAAGATTTATACCATCGCCTGGCTGTAATTTTGATTAAAGTTCCGCCATTAAACGAACGACGTGATGATATTCCGGCTTTGATAAGGCATTTTGCTGAAAAAATTGCTTCGGAACATGGAAATGTGGTGAAAGTATTTTCGGCACAAGCCATAAAATTATTGCAGGAATACGATTGGACAGGAAATATTCGTGAACTTAGAAATGTAGTCGAAAGATTAATTATTTTAGGAGGAAACGAAATTTCTGAAACCGATGTAAAAATGTTTGCAAGCAAATAAATAAGCGCTTCGCGTAATAGGCTTTAAGCTATAAGCTTTACGCTAATAAAAAATATAAATAATTTTTGCTTATGGCATATTGCCTAAAGCTTAAAGCATACAAAGATGAAACTAAAAAAAATAAACGAAAAATTACAGGATGCATTAATCGAAAATGGTTTAACCGAAGCAAATGTTTTGCAGCAGGAAACTTTTTCGACTATAAAAAGTGGTGCAGACTGCATTATTCTTTCTCCTGCAGGAAGCGGCAAAACTACAACGATTGTAATAAATGTTATTCAGCAATTGTCAGGACATACAGAAGAATCTCCGCGTGCCTTGATTTTTGTTGAAGATAAAGCCAAAGTGTTAGAAATGGAGGCGCTTTTCGAGAAGTATGGAAAATATTCTAATCTTGAAGTTTATGGTGTACACGATAAAGGGGATATGGATTATGATAAAAACTACATTTCGACCGGAATTGATGTTTTAATCGGGACACCAAATAAATTGAGTGACATGTTTACAACGGCAGGTTATAATGTAAACCGTTTGAAAATGTTTGTCATCGATGATGCAGATCCAATCCTGAAATTGCGTCATGAAACTAAAATCATGCGTATTTCGAACAGTATTACCAAAACGCAGCGTCTTATTTTTGCTGAAACACTGACAGAACGCATCGAAATTCTGGCAGATAAAATGCTCTTGGAGCCTTATTTGTTTGATATGGATGAAGAAGGTGAAGAGGAGCTTGACGAAGAAGAAGAGGATATTCAGGAAGAGTAAACAGTTCCGGTTTTCAGTCTCAGTCTTTATTGAAAACTGGGACTGAAAACTAATAATTTTAATAATTACAAAAATAGAATGTTATGGGATTAATGAAAGTGTATTCAGGAAGCGAAGTTTTAGCGCTTGCTCTACAAGAAAGATTAGAAGAAGCAGGAGTAGAAACTACAAAAAAAGATAATATTCAATCTGCTCGTTTAGGAGGTTTTGGACAAACTGATTTGGCTGTTGAGGTTTTTATTCAGGAAACAGATTTTGCAAAAGCAAATCCGGTTATCGAAGAATTCAGAATGAGTATATAAAGGAAGTCTTCAGTTTTTAGTTGCGGTTTTCAGTGGTCACTGAGACTGAGACTGAAAACCGGGACTGAAAACTAAAAAAAAATGCAGTATAAAATGCTAGTGCTCGACATGGATGATACCTTGTTGACAGACGATCATAAAATTTCAGACTTAAATAAAAAAGTACTCCTCGAAGCGCAGGCAAAAGGCGTTCATGTGGTTTTGGCATCAGGCAGGCCAACATCTGCAATGACAGCTTATGCTAAAGAATTGCATCTTGATTTGTACGATTCTCATATAATTTCATTTAATGGTGCTGTAATCAGTACTGTAAAAGATGATTTAGTATTATTTGAACAATGTTTAACGCCGGAACAAATTCATGATTTATACGATTATAGTGTAAAAATGAAAACCCATATTATCACTTACATTGATGGTGAAATAGTGAGCGAAACTGATTCTGAATATATCGACATAGAAAAAGAAATCACCGGATTGCCACACAATAAAGTAACTGATTTTAAAGCGGCCGTTACTAAACCTGCGGTAAAGTGTATTTTATTAGAAGAGCCTTCTTATTTAAAACAAGTAGAACAGGATTTAAAATTGGCCATGCCTCATTTGAGTGTTGCTATGTCTAAACCTTTCTTTTTAGAAGCCGCTCAAAATGGGATCGATAAAGCAGCCAGTTTAAAACTTTTGGCTGAAAAGCTCAATATTCATCAAAGTGAAATTATTGCCGTAGGAAACGCCGGAAATGATTTAACAATGATAGAATATGCCGGACTAGGAGTTTGGGTTGATAATGTTACCCCTGAATTACGGGACAGGGCTGATGTAATTGTGGCATCAAATAATGATGACGGAGTTGCCGAAGTAGTACAGCGCTACATTCTAAACTAAATTATTTTTAAGATGAAAGAGCCAATAGAAACTGAACGTTTGATTTTAAGGGAATTACTTCTTTCAGATGTTGATGGAATGTTCGAACTGGATTCTAATCCGAATGTGCACCTTTTTTTGGGCAACAAACCAGTTAAAAATGTTGAAGAAAGTCTGGATCAAATCAAAAATATTCAACAGCAATATATAGCTTTAGGAACAGGTCGCTGGGCTGTTGTGCTTAAAGAAACCGGAGAATTTATGGGCTGGTCCGGAATAAAATTCATTACCAATGAAATCAATAATCATAAAGATTTTTATGAAATTGGATATCGTTTTATCGAAAAACATTGGAGAAAAGGATATGCTACTGAAGCAGGAAAAGCTTTTGTCGATTACGCTTTTAATGTAATGAAAGTAGAGGCACTTTATGCGTATGCAGATGCAGGAAATGAAGGATCAAGAAAGATCCTCGAAAAACTGGGTTTGCGTTACGTAAATTCTTTTAAATATGAAGGAGAAATGGAAGTTTGGTACGAATTAAAAAATCCAAACTATAAATCCTAAGAAATGCGTTCCAAATCTTTGTAAACTTAATTTATTAAGATCTGCAAAGATTTGGAAAACAGCTCGTAGTTTTTCTAATACTTAATATTAGATATTATTTTTTAGCTACAGAAACAAAATATTTATTTCCGTCACCCATTGTTAATTTTACACGCTCGTCGCAAAGATCGATTGCAAAATTTGCGCTTTCGTAACAAGTACAAGTAGTGTTTTTGTCTTTCGACATTTCAGTTTTGCAATTGTTGTTTTTAAAAGTCGACAATTGTGGAGTGTATAAACTTACTAAATCAGTAGAAGCTGTTACTAACGAAATGATACTTGCTGAATTATTACTTGTAATTCTGTAAACAATTCTATCAGTATAATTTACTTCATTTACAGTTACTTTGCGAATATAAGTGTAAGCCGTTGAGCCTTCACCTGGTTCTTTTACTTCAAATTTAAATCCAACCGCACGAATTGCAATATCAAATTGTGACTGAGAGTTTAAGCTCGCCCATGTTGTCAATGTACTAATAGATGGAAATGGATTAGCAGCCGGAGCAGCAGTTTGTGCTTGCGAGCTAAAAATGGTTAAGAACATCAAGCAGATTGTGGGTAAAAATGCTTTCATATGGAGTTTTAATTTATAATTTTTGCCTACTCTTTCTGGTTTTCGGCCTTCCCATTTTTTATAACAACAAAACAACAACATAACGAGGGAAAATCAAAATTGTTATGAGCAAATTATTGTTTAAATAATATAATTTTAGTTTATCTTTTTTTGATGAAGTGAAATTACTTCGAAAATTAATTTAAAACAAAGTTAAATGTAAGAAAATTTGAATTTAATCATTAAAAAAATGTACTTAATCGATATTATTTGCATTTAATCGATGATTTTGTCATTTTATTCTTATTGAAAAAAATATCACCATTTTAGCTGTTGAAAATTTTTCATGGTCTCTCATTGCTATTTCATAGTTTTTTATAACAGCCTAAAATATCGGTTTGGTGCAAAATATTGATATATAGTGTATTATTGATTTTATTTTAAAGAATATTGTATGTAAATTTGCAAACTCTTTAAAAGAGATATAAATATAATATCTTACTACTTAAAACGTAGTTTATTCCCATGGAAAACAGAAAAAAAGTTGCCTTTTATACGCTTGGTTGCAAACTGAATTTTTCAGAAACTTCTACAATCGCCAGAAGTTTTAATGACGAAGGTTTTGATCGTGTTGATTTTGAAGAAATAGCAGACATTTATGTTATAAATACTTGCTCAGTTACTGAAAATGCTGATAAGCAATTTAAGCAGGTCGTAAAAAAAGCAATGAAACTTAACGATAAAGCTTTTGTAGCGGCAGTGGGCTGCTACGCACAATTAAAACCGGAAGAATTAGCGGCTGTTGATGGCGTTGATTTGGTTTTGGGTGCTACCGAAAAGTTTAAAATTACCGACTATATTAATGATTTGAGCAAAAACGACATGGGTGAAGTTCACTCCTGCGAAATTGCCGAAGCTGATTTTTATGTAGGCAGTTATTCTATTGGAGATCGTACCCGCGCTTTCTTAAAAGTTCAGGACGGCTGCGATTATAAATGTACCTATTGCACAATTCCGTTAGCAAGAGGAATTTCAAGAAGTGATGCTCTGGAAAATGTATTGCAAAATGCCAAAGAGATTTCGGCTCAAAACATTAAAGAAATCGTTTTAACCGGAGTAAATATTGGAGATTACGGAAAAGGGGAATTCGGAAATAAAAAACACGAACATACTTTTCTTGATTTAGTTCAGGCTTTGGATAAAGTAGAAGGAATCGAGCGTTTGCGAATTTCATCTATAGAACCTAATCTATTAAAAAATGAAACAATAGAATTTGTTTCTAAAAGCAGAACTTTTGTACCTCACTTTCATATTCCGTTGCAATCCGGAAGCAATGATATTTTGAAGTTAATGAAACGTCGTTACCTGCGTGAAGTATATACAGAACGAGTAAACAAAATTCGTGAAGTCATGCCACACGCCTGTATTGGTGTTGATGTTATTGTTGGTTTTCCTGGAGAGACAGATGAGCACTTTTTAGAAACCTATCATTTCCTTAACGAAATGGATATTTCTTACTTACACGTATTCACTTATTCTGAAAGGGACAATACCGAGGCAGCAAATATGCCAGGAACTGTTCCTGCCAATGTAAGGGCAAAACGCAGCAAAATGCTACGCGGATTATCCGTAAAAAAACGTCGTGCTTTTTACGAAAGCCAATTAGGATCTAGCAGAACCGTTTTGTTCGAAAGTGAAAATAAAGAAGGATACATTCACGGTTTTACAGAAAACTACGTAAAAGTAAAAACGCCATGGAATCCGGAATTGGTAAACACCTTACAAGAAATTAATCTGACAAAAATCGACGAAGACGGAAGTGTTCGTTTAGAGTTTTTAAATAAATTGGCGGAAGCATAGATACGTGTGATTGGTCTTTTGCCAGGAATGAAGCAATTACACTAATAATAAACAAATTTGGAATTTGTACGGTACAACGGATTAATCCCGAAATTTCGGGACGTTGCTACAAAATAAATCGTTCCTCCGGAACTTTTGTAAAGAGCCTTCGGCTCGATTTATATTGTAGGGATGGATTTTAATCCATCTTCCGTTCCGTAATGCGAATCCAATCTTTGTAGAGTTTCTTGCGAAGATTTCTCCCTTCGCTCGAAATGACAAGAAAACGAAAAAGCTCTTTTTATTAAAAAGGGCTTTTCTGTTTTTGAGAACTTTGTCAAAGTTTTACACTTTCACAAAGTTGAAACTTTAGTTGTATTTTAAAATAAATCCTACTTCTGATTTTCCGGAATCACTAATTTCAACGAATTAATATAATCCGTATCAAACTCAATAACTCTGATTTTCTCCGGATTAAAACTCAATTCACCACCAAACTGGCCTTTTATATCTAAGAAATCAATGGTAAGTTCTTCGTCGTTTAATTCAAGCAGCTTTCCTAAATAAGCTGATTTGGCTGATTTTTTGGAAATCTGAAAAATACCGTATTTGTTACTAACATAATTCAGGATCGAACTTAAATCTCTGATTGGGATAATATCTTCGGCATTAGTTTTTAAACCTTTCAGGCGTATAACTTTTTCTGTAAATGCAAGGTCCTGATCTCTGTGAACAGCTTCGATATTTTTGTTTTTCAAAATCACAAAACCATCCAGTATAAAATCTTCAGGATTATTTCGCAGTAAAATCCAGTCATCAGAATAATCAATTAGAAATCCGGTAAAAAGTTCTTTTTTATCTGTAAATTCTATTGAAATTAATTGTCTTAAATATTGTTCCATGTGGGTTTTATTAAGGCTGTTAAGAACTTTGTCAAAGTTTTAAACTTTGACAAAGTTTGTTAGAGATTGGAATTTAATTTTTAAGGATTAGTAGACCAGATGCTGCTGTTTTTTATAAACACGCGACGGCTTAATTTCAATTGCGCAATAATCAATTCGGCTACATCTTCAGATTGCATTACTTTATCCGGATTACCATCTGTTAGGTTTAAATCTAAAGCCAAATCAGTTGCGACTGTACTTGGTGTTAATGCCGTAACGCGAATATTATGTTTACGAACTTCCTGCATTAAAGAATCAGTCAATCCTAAAACGGCAAATTTCGATGCGCTGTAAGCACTTGTCAATGCATTTCCGTTTAATCCTGCAGTCGAAGAGATATTGATAATATCACCAGTTTGTCTTTCGATCATATTAGGCAAAACTGCTCGGGTGGTATAATATGTTCCCATTAAGTTTACCTGAATAATTTTTTCCCAGGCAGCCGGTTCCAGTGTCATGAAGTTTCCAAAAGCAGCGATTCCCGCATTGTTAATCAAAATGTCTATGGTTTTAAACTCTGAAAAAGCTTTTTCTACGGCACTATTTATAGAGTTAATATCTGAAACGTCAGCAGATAAAGCCAAAGATTTTACACCTAAAGCAGCAGTTTCAACAGCCAGTTGATCAACATCTGCCTGAGTTCTTGAAACTAAAATTACGTTTACACCTTCTTTTGCCAAAGCAATGGCAATTGCTTTTCCTATTCCTTTTCCTGCACCCGTAATCAGTGCATTTTTATTTTTTAAGTCTGTCATGATTTATTTTTTAGAAATGCAAAAAGCATCATTTTAGTAACACAAAAATACAGTTTTTGCTTCCTAAAATCATGCTTTCAGTTATTTTCTTAATCTAAGTTTAACAACTTTAATCTATTCTTTCAACACCATGTCGATACACATAACAGCGGCAAGAATTAATTGTCGTAACGGACTGTCTGGCGCAACAGTTTCTTCTATTTGCAGTACATAATTATCTGCACTGGTAAAAAACTCTTTTCCTATTCCTGCCCATTTTTTGCTTACCTGAGCTAATTGCTTGTTTTCGTGGCTGAATTTAAAATCCCAGCCCGTCCATTTTCCCTGAAGAGTAGCGGCAGTTCTCTCGTTTTTATCCAGAATTTCAAATTTTCCTCCAATCGAAAATAATTTTTGTTTGAATGTGCCTACTAAACGATCTTTTTCGTCAAAAACTTCAACAGTCGAACGAAGCCAGGCGATACCACGTTTTACTGAAATTATTTTTTCACCGGAGGCTGTAGTAATTTCAATATCAAAAGGAGTCATTCTTTTATAATCGGTGAAGCGTAACATTTTGGTAAAAAATCCCAAATTATTTTCCCGGCAGTTCATTATAATTTCATTGCTTTCCGGATTATAAATGTCGTAATTGTTAGCGGCTTTAAACATTCCGATATGTTCTTTTACAAGAAATAGATTCTGATTTAAAATTGGATTCATGAAACTTTGTTTGATATTGATTTATAATTTTTTTTAGCTGAATAAATTTTGAAGGATTTTCAAAAGGAGATCAAATGTAAAAATAATTCTGTTAATAAATCAATATTAAATTCTAATGAAATTGACTAAATTAAAACTTTATTGTTTCTTTTTTGATGTAATAACAACAACGCCGTTTATGCCCCGAATGCCATATATAGAGGTTGCATCAATACCTTTTAAAACTTGAATACTTTCGATGTCATTGGGATTAACTTTCGAAAATTGCCTGGCATTTATTACAATTCCATCCATAATTGTTAAGGGCTCATTGATTAAAGGTCTTGATGGTGCACAGATTACTATTTTATTAGTTAGAGTTGAAGGTAATGTATCATTTGTAGTTGTTTTTTTCTGTGCTTTTGCTGCGAAACAGATGAGCATAGAAAGGGCTAATGAAATAAGTTTTACGTTTTTCATGAAGATAATTTTAAATAAAATGGTGTGTTTGTCTTTGTCAAAGTTGCAAACTTTGACAAAGATTTTAGATTTTAATTCTTCTTTAGTTTTTAGAAGTTGGTTTACCTGTTTTCGTAGTAATAATTACAACTCCTTTTTTGCCTTTCTCGCCATATTTTGATGTGGCTTCCAGATCCTGAAGTACAGTTATGGTTTTTATTTCCTGTTTATTCAAAGGCGCATAAGGACTTGTGGGATTTGTGCCAAATAAATCATTTTCAGAGTAATAAATACCGTCAATAATATATAGCGGAGCATCTAAAACTACCAGAGAATCTACATTTTCTGGTTGTAAATTAGGAAGTTCTGCCTGCATCATTTTATCTCTTTTTTTGTCATCGCTATGCGATATGGCATTTCCGTTAAGAACAATTAGCGGGGCACTTTTTTTAGCTATTTGAGGTTGTTTATCAGCAAAAGCAACTTTAGCCGATTCTCTTTGTACAGTTCTGGCATAATCTAAATTTTGAGCTGCTTTATCTTTCAAATTATTATTATCCTCTTCTATAGCATAATCAGCTTGTACGGGTGCGGCGGCGGGCTCTTCGACAATAATTGCATCGGCAGTTCCTGCTCCCACAGGTTCAGTAACATACATGGGTGTTTCTGCTACATTGTTTTCTCTGGTGATTTGCTTATCTAAAATTTTAAGCGCTTCGGGTTTTGGAAGTAGTGGTGATTCTGAAGCAACTACGGTTTTATTTTTCTCTAAAATGTTTTTTTCTGTATTCTCTTTGATTACAACTTTAGTATCCTGAATTGTTGTTTTATCTGATTTTATAAACTGAGATCCTACCGAAATAAGTAATAAAAGAGAAGCTGCAATGGCAATTTTTTTCCATAAAGCGATGGCTTTTTTATCTTCTTTTTTATCGAGTTTATCTTCTACGCGCGCCCAGACTTTGTCTATTCCGGGAAAGTCTTTTTGTTCCGAGTTTTCTGCGGCTTTTTTAAATTTATCGAATATATTATCCTGATTGTCCATGACTATTTTACTTTTTGGTAATACAATTTGTTTACTAATTCCTTTAGTTTCGTTTTAGCGGCATTCAATTGTGATTTTGATGTGCCTTCAGAAATGTTTAGCATTGCAGCTATTTCTTTGTGTCCGAAACCTTCGATCACAAAAAGATTAAAAACAGTTTTGCAGCCGTCCGGAATATGATTGAGTAAATTGAGTAAATCTTCTTCTTCTAATGTATTAATCTCATCTGTAAAAGGCTGTGAAAGAAATTTGACATCATCAAGATACATATTGAAATTGGTGTTTTTCCTGATCGTTGCCAAACAATGATTTACGGTTATTTTTCGCGCCCATCCTTCAAAAGCCAGAACTTCTTTTAGTTGTTCCAGTTTTGTGAATATGGTATAGAAAGCGTCAGCCATAGCTTCTTCTATCTCTTCTTCCTTTTTGAGGTATCGTTTGCAAACGCGATACAATTTTGGAGCCATATGCTCATAAACCTGACGCTGAGCATCGCGGTTCATTTTTTTGCAGTTAGAAATTAGCGTTTCGTTTATCACAATTGTTGTCTTTATACTTAAAGAGAGTTAAAAACATAAAAAGGTTGGGAAGGTTATTAAAAAAAGTTTTTTTAAGATTTAAAGTGGCAAAGTTCAAAAGAACAAGGATTTTAATGTAGAGACGCACAGCAGTGCGTCTCTATGTTATTGTGGGAGTCATTGCGAGGAACGAAGCAATCTCATCTAGTAATTTTTTTTTGAGTTACAAATTTGCTTTTGTTAGTGTGGTTGCTTCGTTCCTCGCAATGACATAGAATGTGTGTAAATTTTACTTAACCGGTAAAGTCAACTTAAAAATCTTAGTCTCTAACAACTCTGTATCATTATCCTCGCAAAGTAAAAATTCAATTTTGTTATTTTCTTTTTTATAGAAAGTCAGACCTTCGAATTTATTGGTTGCCGTTATTTTTTGAGTAAAATCTATTTTCATGGTTTTAAGGTCGATGCGGCCAATGAAACTTCCCAGGATTTCTCCATCGTCGTAAGTTGATTTGGTATCTTCGGCGGTAGAAAGGAAATAGATTTTGTCTTCGACCAAAATCGCGTCAGTAAAACTGGAGCGAACGCCTTTTATTTTTGGCAGTTTATAATTGGTGGCAACCAGGGCAAATTCTTCGCCTAAGTTTTTAGCGTGAATGGTAAAAATGGTATTTTTGTTGGATATTCCGTTTCCTCGATTGAATAAATACCAGTTTTCTCCATCAAAGATGGCGCCTTCAAGATTGAAATCTTCCGGTTTTATAGATCCGAAATTTTGCATTACGGCATATAAATCTACCAGATTGTTTTTCTGAAGAATGGTTTTGTTTTTAAGATCGAACTCAATCATTTTGTTTCGATTTTCGGTAGAGCCGGAGCCAAAAACATACAACGTGTCGTTATGATGCGTTAAGGATTCAAAATCGGGTTTGAGGTTTTTCGGAATGTTTTGCGTTGGGTTATCAATTAAAGCGTGCTGGTTTAATTGTTGATTCTGCATATTGTATTCGTATAAAAATCCGCTGTTGTCGCCAATGATATACAATGAATCGTTATTGAAAAATAATCCTGATGCTGAACCGATTCCGATGATTTGAAATAATATTTCTAATGTGAATTTTTCCATGAATGTTGATTTTGAATAATAATGCCTAGCCCTGATAGTCTCGATCCCGAAATTTCGCGACAGGAGAATACTTTGAGAAGAAATTGTATTTTTTCTGACAGAACAAAGCAACCGGAGGAAGCTCTTGTTGTGGTTTAGGAAAAAACAATTTATCGAAAAGTATTACAATGAGCAGTCCCGATAGCTATCGGGATTCGTAAAATTACTATATTTATAATAATTAAAACTCAGAAATATGAAATCGATAGATCCGAATGATTTTAAAGTTACAGATAAAATAAAATTATCCAAAATCCCAACCTTATTAAAAGTAAAAGGCGATGACGATGACAAGATAGCAAAACTGGATGAAGTGCAATCTAAATTAAGTAAACAGCAAGATACCATGTATGCTCATAATAGATACGGCGTTTTGATTTGTTTGCAAGGCATGGATACTTCGGGAAAGGATAGTTTGATTCGTGAGGTTTTTAAGGAATTTAATCCGCGTGGGGTTGTGGTTCATAGTTTTAAAACGCCAACTTCTACAGAGTTAGAACATGATTATTTATGGCGACATTATATGGCTTTGCCTGAAAAAGGAAAATATGCGATTTTTAATAGAACACATTATGAGAATATCCTGGTAACGCGCGTGCATCCTGAATTTATTTTAGCGGAGAATTTACCCGGAATTGAAAGTGTAGAGGATATTCCGAAGGATTTTTGGAAGAACAGAATCGAGCAAATTAATAATTTTGAAAAGCATATTACGCAAAACGGAATTATTGTTCTGAAATTTTATTTGCATTTAAGTAAAGAGGAGCAACGCCAAAGATTGTTACGACGATTGGAGAAGGAAAAACATAACTGGAAATTTTCTTTGGGAGATCTGAAAGAACGCGGACATTGGGATGAATATCAGGAATATTATGAAGAAGCAATAAACAAAACTTCGACTAAAGATGCTCCGTGGTATGTTGTTCCTGCAGATGATAAAGAGATGGCACGATACATTGTGGCGAAGATTATCTGGGAAGAAATGCAAAAGCATACCGATATTAAAGAACCGGAATTGCCTGAAGATATTAAAGAAAACATTGGAATTTATAAACAACAATTAGAAAATGAGTCTTAGAAATAAGGCTCTTTTTTTTGCTTTAATGTTGCTGTAAGTTTACGAATGTTTTGTATTACTAAATTAATGTTAATTTTTTTATGGTTTGAAATGAATTTTGGGGCAAAATCTTGTTTTTTTAGTAATATCAAAGTCATTTTAAGTTAAAGAGTAGGGATTTACTTTGTAAAAAAAATAAAACCAATTTTTAGCTCAATGAAAAGAATTATTCTACCCCTAGTGATCTTAGGTTCGTTGATTACATCTTGTAACAACAACGACTCTAAAGACGAAACAGAAGCAACAACAAGTGTTGTACTGAAAGATCAATCTGTAACGCCAAGTTTATTGAAGGCACAGGCAGGTTTTGAAAATCTGAAAATTTACTCTCTTTTTAGTTCAGATGACGTGTTTCCGGACAGTCCAAAATTTGTTTTTGGAGGTTCTGCCGATGGTTCAGGTTTGTTAAAAAATACTGACGGGACTTTTACTTTTCTGGTAAACAACGAAGACAATTTTGCTGTTTCGAGAATTACATTAGACAAAACATTCAAACCTACAAAAGGGGAGTATTTGTTAAACTCTAATGGAGGAACCTGGAGATTGTGCGGCGCAACTATGGCGACACAAGAAGAGCATGGTTTTGGCCCGGTTTATTTAACTTGTGGAGAATCCGGAGAAGAATCTCGCACGCATGCGCTGGATCCTTACGGAAGTGCAGGTTCTGCATCTGTGTCTAAAGAATTAGCTGGTTTAGGTCGTTTAAGTGCTGAGAATGCTTTGCCTTTGCGCAGCTCAGCTTACAAAGGGAAAACGGTTATAGTAATTGGCGATGACGATTCCGGAACTTACGGAGGTCAGGTTTTTATGTATGTATCGAATACTGTTGGTGATTTAACCGGAGGTTCTTTGTATATGCTAAAAAGAAACGATGATAATCAAAGAGAAAAAGATATGGAAGTAAGTAAAACGTATCCTGTTTCTTTTGTAAAAATTGACAATCATACCACACTTACTGGTGCACAAATTAATGCTGCCGTAAATACTTTGAAAGCAATTAAATTTGGTCGTGTAGAAGATTTAGATTATCGTAAAGGTGGTGATAAAGCAGATCGTGAATTGTATTTTAACGTTACAGGACAAGATATATCAGGAACAAATGCTGATGGTTCAAGAACGAAATATGGTAGAGTTTACAGATTAAATCTTGATGCTGCTGACCCATTAAAAGGTACTCTTGAAGTAATTCTTGATGGAGATAACCGTTCCGGAATTGCCGGTAAATTCCAAAATCCGGATAATATTTGTGTAACTAAAAACTATGTTTACATTCAGGAAGATGCTAACGGATACGGAGACGAAACTCACGATGCTTACATCTACCAATACAATATTGCTACAAAAGATTTGAAAGTGGTAGTAGAATTAGATCACCGTCGTACTCAGGCTGATGCAGCAAAATATAATGTAGCTACAAAAGATCTTGACCCAAGTAAAAAAGGAGTTTGGGAATATGGAGCTTTAATTGATGTTTCTGATCAATTGGGTATTCCGGATACTTTTATGCTAAGTATACAGCCACATTCCTGGACGGCTGACAAATACAAAGCAGCTGACGGAGGTACAAAACGTCCTGCAGAAGTTCAGGCAAGTCAAATCGTAGTTCTTAAAGGTTTAGCGAGATAAATATTTAAGTCATTACAAAACAGTTATCCACTATTTCTATTTGAGGTAGTGGTTTCTGTTTTTCTAAATATTCCTCTTTTAATTGTTAGTACACATGAAAAAAATATATTGTTTGTGGTTCCTGATAGCATTTGTTGCTTGTGAGAAAAAAAGCAAACATCAGGAAATAAATAAAATGTTTCAAACCGATATTACACTATTGGTTGAAAAAGTTGCCAAACTGAAATACTCTGTACAATCAGATTCGACCGAAGTACAAATTAAAAGACAATTTCTGGAAGCGCACCAAAGCTACAAAAGGGTCGAAATGATTAGCGAGTACTATTTGCCTGAGGTTTCTAAATCGATCAACGGGCCCGCAATACCGGAGTTTGAAGAAAATGACAAAGTAACCGTTCCGCCTGAAGGTTTTCAGGTTATTGAAGAATTGGTTTTTCCTAAATACAATAAAAAAAGTAAAAAAGAATTACTGCAGGAATTAGGTGTTTTGTCCGCAAATCTTATTCGCTTAGAAAAAGTTGCTAATTCGACTGAACTTACCGATGCGCATGTTTTTGATGCCATGAGATTAGAGGTTTATAGAATTATTACTTTAGGAATTACAGGATTTGATTCGCCAGTGGTGCTACATTCACTTCCTGAAGCTTCTGTGGCTATGGAAACTATCGAAAAATATTATAAAGTTTATCTGGAGAATAAATCGGTTTCGAGTGGAAAGCAAGTACTTGATATTCTTGAGAAAGGGAAAAAGTATTTAAAGACAAATAATAATTTTAATGCTTTTGATCGGGCCTATTTTATCAAAGAAATCTTAAATCCGTTAAGCAAAGGACTTTTTAAAACACAAACCGAATTAGGGATTCCGTTTATGAAAGAACAAAGAGGATTGAAAGCAACAGCGCAAACTTTATTTGATGCAGCTGCTTTTGATGCTGAAGCATTTTCCGGTTTTCCTGATTATAAAACAACGCCTGAGAAAATTGCTTTAGGCAAAAAGTTATTTAATGATCCGATTTTGTCAGGAAATAATACGCGTTCCTGCGCATCGTGTCATCATGCTGAAAAAGCTTTTACAGATGGATTGGAAAGAGCAGTTGCCTTAGACGGAAAATCAATGATTCAGCGTAATACGCCAACACTTACTAATATTGCTTTTCAGCGTGTATTTTTTGCAGATTCGCGTGTGAGTTATTTAGAAGATCAGGCTATTGCAGTTATTAAAAACGAAAATGAAATGCACGGCTCTTTGGAGAAGTCAGCTCTGGCGATTCAAAAGAATCCGGTTTATGTAAAGGATTTCAAAAAGGCTTTTCCGAAAGGCAAAATAAATGAATTTGAAATTAAAAATGCTTTAGCGTCTTACATTCGTTCGTTGAGTTCTTACGATTCTAAATTTGATGCCTACATGCAAAACAAAACCACTTTTACGTCTGATGAAAAAGCAGGATTCAATTTATTTGCCGGCAAAGCCAAATGTGCGACTTGCCATTTTATACCGCTTACCAACGGAACTGTTCCTCCAAACTTTAACAGATCTGAAAGTGAAGTTTTAGGAACTCCTGATAAAGCTAAAAAACTCGATGGAGATTTAGGCAAGTTTGTCATCACGCAAGCTGCGATTCATAAAAATTCATTTAAAACACCAACGATTAGAAATATAGAACTCACAGCGCCATACATGCATAATGGAGTTTATAAAACGCTCGAAGAAGTAATCGATTTTTATGATCAGGGCGGAGGATTAGGTTTAGGATTCGATCTTCCAAACCAGACTTTGCCTGAAGACAAATTGAATTTATCTGATAAAGAGAAAAAACAGCTTATTGCCTTTATGAAAACTTTGACGGATAAGAAGTATTTAGAGAATAGAGAATAGAGAATAGAGGAAAGAAAATTTGCTGAAGTTTCATTTTATTTCTTTTGTTAGATTTTACCGCAAAGTGCGCAAAGATTTTTAATCTTGAGAGGTTAATAAAAGCGCAAATTTCGCAAAGCTGTTTCAATTTAAGGCTTTGCGAACTTTGCGAATTCTTTGTGCACTTTGCGGTTAAACTTTTTACCGCATTCTACAGATTAAAAAAATAAAACAATCCGTTGGTCAAAACAACAATGTAGTTCATCAAACTAATTTTAATAGCAGTTTAGGTTTGTGCTTCTTTGCATCAAATTAATAAATCTATTATCATGAACAAATTATTATTGTTGACTACAATTTTCTTATTAGGATTAATGTCTAAAATTAATGCGCAATCTCCGCTTCCCATTCATATTGGTATAAAAGGAGGATCTAATTATTCTGAATTACCAGTTTCAGATGGCTCTAGTTCAAAATACGCCGTTGGTTATTTTGGCGGAGCTATGGCACGATTTGATTTTAAAAGGTTTTATATTCAGAATGAGATTTTGTACAGTGAAAAATCTTCTAAAATCGAAAAAACTACCGGAGCAGGATCTAAAAATGCAAAATGGAGAAGTCTCGAAATGCCTTTGGTTATTGGATACAAAATAGTTGATCTTTCGGCTTTGAATGTGAGGATTTTTGGTGGAGGAGTTTACTCTTATGTTCTCGATGAAAATTTTTCATCCCTAAATCAATTAAAAGATTCGTATAAGAAATTTGATAAATCGAATATTGGTTATCAGGTGGGAGCAGGAGTTGAGGTATGGAAATTTACTGTTGATTTAACTTATCAGGGCGGATTAAACAATGTGAACAAAAACTTTAGTTCTAAACCCAATTCCTTTACCGTGGGTGTTGGCTATTTTTTCTTATAAATTTCAAATTTTATTATTTAACCCTATACGCAGCAAAGAATCTTTTGGTTCTTTGCTGTTTGTTTAGAAAATATAGGGTTAATTTTGAATATAAATTTTCTCATAAATTATTTAGATGATTACAATCCATAAAAACAAACACTGGATATTTTTAGTCTTTTTTTGGTGCTTATTAGGTATGACAATCTGGGCACAAATGATCGAAGACTACGATTTTTGGTCGGCAACTACACAGGCTTTTTTAGTTTTATTTTGTTCTGCTGTTTTGGCTCATTTTTTAAGTGATGTTATATTGCCCAAAGCACTGCGAAAAAATAAAATGAACTGGTTTGCGATACAAAGTGTTATTGTGGTACTGCTTTTGTCATTTTGTCTGGCATTGATTTATACTGTTTTTTCAGATGTAGGATCACGAGGCCGAATATATCATGGCGAAGATGGTTTCAATTCGCTTCAGTTTTTATGGGCAAGATTTTGGAATAGTATTCCGGCAGCCATCTTAATAAATGGTACCGCTTGCGGACTTCGGTTTTATCAGGAACATAGTGTGATCGAAAAAAACCATGCACAATTACAGCAAGTTCACTTTGAGGCACAAATCAAGATTTTGCAGGATCAGATCAATCCGCATTTGATGTTTAATGTTCTGAATCATATTCATATTTTAATGCAAAGCAATGTAAAACTAGCTTCGGATTTATTAGTTCAGTTTTCGGATATTTTACGTTATCAGTTGTATGAATGTAATAAGGAGTATGTGCCATTGCATCTTGAAATCAAATACCTGAAAGATTTAATTGCTGTCGAAGAAACCCGTTGGGGAAATGAACTGGAAGTAAAAAGTAAATGGAATATCGAAGACGGACAACTGCAAATTGTGCCGTTGCTTTTGGTTCCGTTAATCGAAAATGCCTTTAAACACGTTTCGAGATTACCCAGCCAAAAAGGATATGTACATTTATCATGTGAACAATCAAACAATCAATTGCATTTTGAAATAGAGAATTCATACACAGAACAATATAAAATTCCATCAAAAAGCCAGGGACTAGGACTTGAAAATGTAAAGAAAAGACTTGCGATTCAGTATCCTGAAAAACATCAATTGAATATCAATAAAACCGATTTAGATTTTACGGTTACAGTGGTTTTAGATTTGAAATGATTTTTTTTCGCCCACAGATTAAAGGTTTTTTTTGCCACTAATTTCACGAATTAGCACGAATTTTTAATCTGCAATCTTAACATATTGCTTTGTGACCTTTGCATCCTTTTTTTAATTAAAACTTTGCGAACTTTGCGTAAATCTTCGTGCTCTTTGCGGTTAAATTTTTTTGTCACAGATTAAAGGATTAAAAGGATTTTAAAAAAAAATCAAGAGAAAAAAATCACCAAACCTGATGAAAAATAATATTATGAAAATGAAATGCCTCGTTATAGACGATGAACCAATAGCAAGAAACGGAATAGTAGATTTTGTTTCTAAAATTGATTTTCTCGAAGTGATAGGTACTTGTGCTTCGGCATTAGAAGCTACATCATACATTCAGGAAAAGCAGGTCGATTTGTTGTTTCTGGATATTAATATGCCTTATTTATCCGGATTAGAATTTCTGGAATCATTAGATAATCCGCCTTTGGTTATTTTTACAACGGCTTATTCGGAGCATGCTTTAGACGGATATCGTTTGCAGGTTGTTGATTATTTACTGAAACCTATTACGCTTCAGCGTTTCTATCAGGCCTCTTTAAAAGCAAAACAATGGTTTGAAATGCTTCATTCTTCAAAGAAAAATCAACTAGATCCATTTTTATACGTGCGTCAGGAAGAAGGATTTCAGAAGATTTCCTGGATCGATATTTTGTATATCGAAGGAATGCAGAATTATGCGAAACTTCATTTTAAGGATAAAGTTATCGTCATTCATCAAACCATGATTTCATTAGAAGAAACATTGCCAAAGGAGATTTTCTTTAGAATTCATAAATCGTTTTTGGTAAATATTACCCATATAGATTCTGTTTCCGGAGGACGATTGTTTATAAAAGGACAAGAACTACCAATTTCAAGAACCCGACGTGAGGATTTACTGAAAGAGGTAGTCTATAAAAATTTACTAAGCCGATAGCTCTAGAATTTCCATTTTAGAGCTAAGGCTCCGTAAAAAGTGGTTGTAAATTTAGGATCGGCCATATCTTTTTCTTTAAAGATATCTTTGATTTTTCGGTTAGTAGTCGAAAAAGATCGTACTAAAGTAGTTCCTGCTGTAGGTTCTAATGTCCAGTGTTTACCAAACTTTAGCTGAGGCCTTAAACCTGCAATAATTTGCTGATACCCTAATAGCATCGATTTATTTTCCACTTTGGTTTCGGCGGTCATTCCACTTAATTCTACAACGGCTTTTAGATCAAAAGTATCAGACATTCGGTAACCTATTTCTAAGCCTTCCGGAAAAGCCACCTTAAAATGCAAAGCCCCTTTAGATTCCCAATTAAAATAAATTCCGGGAAGTACCATCGGAACACCAAAACTATTGGTTAAAACAGGGCCTACACCTAACGCCAGATTAGGATTGAATTGTTTAATAAAAAGCACACCACCTTGTATGAGAACATCATCTTTGTTAATTTCTATCATATCCGTATAAACCCCGACCGAAGCCATTATCAATAAGGACCAGGACGGAGAAATAGAGCGTAAATGCTTGACACCAATTTGTGCATTCAATAATTCAGTTGGAAATCCGCCTTGAAATTGTACCGGAAGATCCTGAATTTCGTAATTTTTGTTTTCCATTCTGGCATAACTTCCATTGAGAAAAACAGACCAAAGTTTAGGGTGATTGTACTTGTCCGTTTCTAAAGAAACAGGAATCTCAAAAGCGATTTGTGCTCTTTTAAAATTACTTTCAGCATTTGTTTTCGTGCTGTCCATTGGCCTGACATATTTAGAAAAAGGAACATAATCAACTTTGAATTCACCTGAAATTCCGGATTGTGATCTTGCCGTGATTGTAACCAGTAAAAAGAGAAAAAGCTGCGAGAGATAAAAAAATGTTTTGTTCATGATTGGATTAATTTTTCTGCGAATTACCGCGTTCTAAATCAATCTTAAAAAATCATTTGACTAATGGTAGATTTGTTTTGACCAATGGTATATAAACAACTAAACCCGAGAGACTATGCGATCTCTCGGGTTTATACCAAAAACAAAAAAATAAAATAAACCTTAACTTTTATAATTTAAAACCATAGGCTAAACGTAAAGCCACCTGATTGGTATTAAATTTATCATAGTCCTCATAACGGACACTAATGTCAATGTATTTGTTGGCATACCCAATTCCCGGTGCCCATAAAAAGGTGGTGTCATCGTAACCGTTTGTAACGGCAAAACCAGCACCAACTTCTCCTAAAAGATAAAATTGATCTTCCCAGACAAAGACTTTAAAACCTGCTTTTGCCGGAATAAATCCCAGATCTTTTACTTCAACTCCATTTTGATCTTTCATAAACAAGTTTGTAAAACCTGTTGTTAAGGTCAATGAAGTTTTTTTAGATAAATCATATTGTAAACGAACATCTCCACCAAGAGCCCATCTGTAATCATTGTCAGTCGGGATTCCGCCATTCACACCAAAACCTAATCTAAAACCCTGATCATAATTCTTAATTTCACTGTCCTGAGCGAAAGTAGTATTGGCGTATAATAAAGCGAAGGCAGATAAACATAATATTTGTAATTTTTTCATGGCTAATATTTTTGAATTATTAATAGTGTAAAAGTAAAATAGAGGTGTTTTGAGGTTGTTATATAATTTTTAAAAATTGTTATATAATATTAGGGTTGGCGAAAAAAAGACTTAATGTTTGCTTATGTTTTTAATAATACTAAAGAATCCAAAGCTTCTGATTATCTTTGCCGACTAAAAAAGAAGTAGCAGTGAATTTAAAGCAGTACACCAAAGAGTTTTCGTATAATTTAAGATTAGCATACCCTATTATATTGGGCATGGTGGGACATACCTTAATAGGTATAGTCGATAATATAATGGTTGGAAAGTTAGGAAGTACAGAACTTGCAGCGGTTTCTCTTGGAAACAGTATGATTTTTATCGCCATGTCGTTAGGAATTGGTTTCTCTACTGCCATTACTCCAATTGTTGCCGAAGGTGATGCTGAGAAAAATGACAACAAAGTTCGTTCTGCTTTTCATCACGGATTGTTTTTGTGTACCATTTTAGGATTAGTGCTTTTTGGCGTAATTGTTTTGGCCAAGCCAATAATGGAATTACTACAGCAACCTGCCGATGTTATTGCACTTGCAAAACCGTATCTTGATTGGGTCGCTTTCTCCTTGATTCCGCTTATTATGTATCAGGGATATAAACAATTTGCCGATGGTTTATCGTTGACAAAATATTCGATGTATGCCATGATTATGGCCAATGTATTGCACGTAGGTATTAATTATATGTTGATTTATGGGATTTGGATTTTTCCAAAAATGGGAATTATCGGTGCCGCTCTGGGAACAGTAATCTCAAGGATATTTCTGGTAATGTTCATGCATATAATGTTGTCACGAAGAAAAGATTTAAAACGTTTCTTTATCAATTTCAGTTTTGATGAAATTAAAAAGGAGACGATAAAGAAGATTATAAGTATAGGTTTTCCATCGGCTATGCAAATGCTTTTCGAAGTAGTATTGTTTACTGCATCGATCTGGCTTTGTGGTAATATTGGTAAAACAAGCCAGGCAGCCAATCAAATAGCATTGAGTCTGGCGTCACTAACTTTTATGTTTGCAATGGGATTAAGTGTGACTTCGATGATTAGAGTAAGTAACCAGAGAGGTTTGCAGGATTATAAAAACTTAATTGTTGTGGCGCGTTCTATATTTTTATTGGCGATTATAATAGAAACTGTTTTTGCCATTCTGTTTGTAGTTTTCCATAATTTCCTGCCTCATATCTTTTTAAATATGGAGAACACAGGACAAATTCTGGATAACAGCGAAGTAATCAGTATTGCATCAAAATTGCTTTTGATAGCGGCAGTTTTCCAGATTTCTGACGGAATTCAGGTAGTGGTGCTGGGAGCACTTCGTGGTTTGCAGGATGTAAAAGTACCCATGTATATTACGTTTGTGGCATATTGGATCATAGGATTCCCCATCTCTTATTATTTAGCAGAATATACAGAACTAAAAGCACAGGGAGTCTGGATCGGGCTTTTGGCAGGATTAACCTCTGCGGCAATTTTTCTCTATATTCGTTTTCATTACCTAACAAAAAAATTAATCCAAAATTCACTTTCAAATAGTTAAATTTGAAGCTTCTAAATACAAATAAGTTAAAGATTTCAAAGATTAAATGATTCTTTAAAAATCTGTGACTCGAGCGATAGCAAAAAGGCGAAGCAAATCTGTAGCAAAAAAACAATAACAAATACAAAAATAAAAATGGAATTACCTAAATTTTTACTTGGAGATAATACTGATTTTCCGGACGATATTTTCATCATTCACCTTGATTATCCTAGATTCATAATCAATTTAAAAGACGATGAGGTTGAATTTATGGAAGAAGCAGAAGATCTTGACGAAGCGGAACTAAATGCTGAAATGGAAGGCTTAATTGTTCAGGCTAATGAGTTTTACGACAGAGAAATAAAGCGTTACGAAGAGTAGAGACACATTTTTATACAAACGCACATTGTAGAGGCGCACATTGTAGAGACGCACAGCAGTGCGTCTTATGTATCTTGTTAAAATGACACAATACGCTTTTCAATATTTCGAAAAAAAATATTTAAATCTTTCTAATGAAAAAATTAAGTTATTTAAAACCCATTTTTAATTTCATAGCAATCGGATTGCTAATTACTACTTTAAGCAGAATCTTTTTATTTTTTATATTTAAAGACAGAGTAGTAGAAACTCCAAATTTCTGGTATATATTTCCAATTGGTCTTCGAATGGATTTGATATTATTGTGTTATTTGTCATTTCTGCCAGCAGTTTTAATTACTTTTCTGCCTAATAAATGGCTAAAGTTTACCAATAATTTTTTGGTGATTTATAGCTTTTTATTTCTCTTTCTGATTCTTTTTGTAGAATTGGCTTCACCGGATTTCGTAAAGCAATATGACACACGTCCGAATAAGATTTTCTTAGATTATCTGATTTACCCAAAAGAAGTGGTCGGAATGCTTCTTAAAAGTTACTTGACTTCGATTATTGTAACTTTTATAATTTTGGGGGTTGTCATCTATTTTGCTTTCAAAAAAGGAAAAAAATATTTCTATACTACAAGTACCGGGTATAAATTCAAATTAATGCTTTTTCCGTTAGTGGCTTTTTTATTGTTTTTTGGAGCACGTTCCAGTCTTACTTCAAAACGTCCTATCAATGCCAGTAATGCGGTTTTCTCAACCGATCAATTAACGAATACCCTTGGATTAAATTCATTTTATACCGTAGCTTTTGCTGCTTATTCAATTAAAAATGAAGGAAACACTAAGATGTACGGTAAAATGGATGAAGCCGAAGCCATTGCCCGTGTAAAAAAATATATGATTGCCGGACCTAATGATTTTACAGATGCCGAAATTCCGTTTTTGCACGTAGAAAAACCCGATACAATCGTGAAGAAACCATACAATTTGGTGATCTTTTTACAAGAAAGTCTGGGAGCTGAATATGTTGGGATTTTAGGCGGAAAACCATTAACACCGGAATTTGATAAATTATCGAAAGAAGGTTTATTATTTACGAATTTGTATTGCACAGGAACAAGAAGTGTTCGCGGAATTGAAGCCGTTGTTACGGGATTTTTACCTTCTCCGTCAGAAAGTGTAGTGAAGTTAGGAAACTCACAACAAGGATTTTTTACCTTGGCAGAAGCTTTAAAACAAAAAGGTTATGACACCAGTTTTATTTACGGCGGAATGGCGAATTTTGACAATATGGCTTCTTTTTTCAACGGAAATGGATTTGAAGATATAGTAGATCAGGAAGACTTTGATTCAGATGGAAATAAATATGCTTTCAAGGGAACCTGGGGGTATTCTGATGAAGATTTGGTAACCAAAGCCAATAATTATTTTAAAGCAAAAGGAGATAAACCATTCTTTTCGTTGATGTTCTCAACTTCTAATCATGAACCTTTTGAATATCCTGCCGGAAGAATCAAGCCTTATGATGCAAAACCGGCAACGGTAAACAATGCCATGAAATATGCCGATTTTTCTATTGGAAAATTCTTCGAAATGGCTAAAAAAGAACCTTATTTTAAAAACACCATTTTTATCGTAATCGCGGATCACAATACCAGAACTTACGGAAAGAATTTAGTGCCAATTAATAAATTTCACATTCCTGCCCTGATTATTGGGCCTGGGGTTCCAAAAGGAACTTCTTATAGTAAATTAGCAAGTCAGATTGATATTCCGCCAACGTTGTTGAGTTATTTAGGACTGCAGTTCGAAACCCCAATGGTAGGACGAAATTTAAATAAATTGGATCCAAAAACGCAAGGAAGATCAATTATGCAGTTTAATGATATCAATGCATTTAGAGTTGAAAATCAGGTGGTGATCATGCAGCCGAATTTGAAACCTCTTCAATTCGAAATCAAAAATGATACGACTTTAATTCCGGTTAAATTAAATGAAGAATTAGCAAAAGATGCTTTGGCACATGTAATTACGGCTGGTAATTTATATAAGGAGAATAAGTATAAATTGAGAAAAGATTCTAAGTAGCTAAGTTACTAAGGTTCTGAGTTTCTTACTTAGAATCTTAGTTACTTAGTACCTTTAAAATAAAGATTCAACAAATTCTGAGCAGCTACAAAAGGTGAAATTTCATCATTTTGTACTGCTTTTTTGTTTTGTTCTAATTGCGAAATAATTTCAGGTTGATTGTAAAAATTCAGTTTGAGTTGTTCGTTTATGGTTTCCATCATCCAGAAATGATTCTGATCTTTTCGTTTTTCCGTAAAAAAACCGGAATCATTTGTTTGTTCAAAATATTGGGAAACCGTATTCCATATTTCTGAAATACCTTCTTTGGTGATAGCACTGCACGTCGTAACTTTTGGCTGCCAGTTTGATTTTTTGGGAGGAAATAAATGCAAAGCCCGGTTGAATTCCAGTTTCGCCTGATTCGCTTTTTTGATATTATCGCCATCTGCTTTGTTAATAACAATGGCATCGGCCATTTCCATGATGCCGCGTTTGATACCTTGAAGTTCATCACCGGCGCCGGAAATTTTCAATAAAAGAAAGAAATCGACCATGCTGTGCACAGCAGTTTCACTTTGACCAACACCAACCGTTTCGATAATAATAGTATCAAAACCTGCAGCTTCACATAAAATAATAGATTCTCGTGTTTTGCGCGCTACACCGCCCAAAGTATCCCCGGAAGCACTAGGTCTGATAAAAGCATTTTCATCCTTTACGAGTTCTTCCATACGTGTTTTATCACCTAAAATACTTCCGTGCGAAAGCGAACTGCTTGGGTCAACCGCGAGAACAGCGACTTTTTTGCCCAATTGAGTAAGGAAAATTCCAAAAGCTTCAATAAAAGTACTCTTTCCAACACCGGGAACACCCGTAATTCCTATTCGGATTGATTTATTGGCGTGGGGTAAACAGCCATTTATAACTTCGTTTGCTTTAGCAGCATGTTCAGGATTGGTACTTTCGACCAAAGTTATGGCACGGCTAAGCGATGTAATATTTCCGTTTAAAATACCATCAATCAATTCGCTGGAAGAGGGTTGCTGTCTTCTGTTTTTTTTAATTTGATGGATAGCAGCAACATTCGTGATTTCAGGAGGCGAAATTCCGGCTTTTTCTTGTAAGCTGCTGGATTGTTTTTTGGAACTTGACAAAATATTGTTTTTGGTACTGTAAAAGTACAGAAAACAAAAACAGTTTCAAAAAAGGATTTCTTTGAAACTGTTTTATTAATAGAACACCAATTTCACAAATTAAGACTAATTCTGACCGTTTTTTTTTATCATCCTAACGGAGAAGGATCTTCACAAGAAACTCCGTATATAAAACCTAAAACCTTTGTTGCGGTACTTATTATGTTTTTTATAAAAAATGAATTCGTGTTAATTTGTGAAATTTGTGTTTTAATAAGCCGCAGTAAAACGTACCTGATGATGTTTTGGGGTTTCGGCTTCATCAGCAATTACAACTGCTAAGTCTTCTACAGAAAGAATACTTCTTTGCTCGTCGTTAAAAACGGGATTATCTAAACCTAAGCGATATTTTCCGGTTCTTCCGGTTGTAATGCCCTGATGCATTTCGAAAGCCGGGCTAAAAAATGCCCAATCAAGTTCTTTTTCATCTTTCAAAATATTCAGATAATCTCTTGCAGCACTTGCACCGGCATGGTATTCCTTAGGAAAATCAGGAGTGTCAACCGCTTGTAAATTTGGCGCTACAAACAAGCTTCCTGCACCACCAATGGTGATAAAACGTTTCACACCGGATTTTTTTACCGCTTCCTGAATCGCTTTTGATCCTGCGATAAAATCATCGTAGATATTGGGGTTTGTCCATCCTGAGTTATAAGCATTGATGACAACATCATTCCCCTTTAAAATTGCTGCCAAAGCATCAACATTAAAAATGTCAGCACTTTTCCAGATTGCATCTGATGTGTTTTTTGGGTTTCTGGCAATGGCAGTAATGTTGTGATTTCTGCCTGCTAGTTCGTTTAAGATTGCTGAGCCAACAAATCCGGTAGCTCCAATGATTGCGATTTTCATGATATATAATTTTTAATAGTAATAAAAAATGTTACAGTTTTGTGTAAAAAAATAGTTTTAGAATTGATTAGAGAAATCTTCTAATGAGATGCCTTCTAATTGTAAACTAACTTTTTGATTCATATCAGCATACAAAGAACTCAGGTTTTGATTGATCTTTTTACCAACTGGGCAATCAGGATTAGGCTGATTTTTAGCATACCCTAAATTAATGTTTTCAAAAGTCATTTCAAATATTTCTTTTAATGTAATTTTCGAAGGATCTACAGACAGTTTTGTACCGCCATTTTTACCTTCTTTACTTTCTACAATATGATTGGCTTTTAGATTGGCAATTTCTTTTCGAACCAAAACAGGGTTCAAATTAATACTTCCCGCAATATATTCAGATGATAAATAATCATTTGGAAATTTTGTGAGTAAAGTAAGAATGTGAATCGTTATGGCGAATTTACCTGAAATCATACTGTAATAAAATATGTTACAAATGTAATTATGTTTATGAGAATAAAAAAGTTTTTAACTAAAAATTAATTTTTAGATGCAATTTATAAATCCTTATTTTTGACACTTTTAGCGCCATGAACAATTTTATCCTTATATTTTTCTTTCTTGCTTTAGGTTTGATTTTGCAGCACATCAGGCAATTTCCAACTCATATTTATAAGGTTTTAAATAAGGTTGTTATTTACATTTGCCTGCCTGCCATAACTTTATATCATATCCCGAAAATAAAATGGAGTAACGAATTATTGTTTCCTATCGCATCAGGCTGGATTAGTTTTTTATTGGCTTTTGTGTTTTTTCATTTTTTAGGAAGAAGGTCAGGCTGGTCTAATAAACTTATTGGCTGTTTGATTCTGACAGCAGGATTAAGTAATTCGTCCTTTTTGGGATATCCTATTATCGAAGCTTTATTTGGTAAAAGAGGACTTGAAACTGCTATTCTTGTCGATCAGCCGGGAACCTTTGTTGTGGTTTCTACTTTGGGAGTTTTTGTAGCTGCTTTTTATTCAAAAGGAAGTCCGGATACTTTTAGTATTTTCAAAAAAATCATTCTTTTTCCGCCCTTTATTACTTTTGTAGTGGCTTGTTTAATGAATGTTTTTCAATATGATTTAGATTTAAATCTTCAAACGGCTTTATTAAAAATTGGAAGTTTGGTAACGCCGCTGGCTTTGCTTTCAGTAGGATTGCAGCTCACTTTTGATCGAAAAAGCCAGCATTGGCGATTTCTTAGACTCGGACTTTTCTTTAGACTTGTTGTAACGCCTTCTGTAATTTTGGTTTTATATGTTTTTGTTTTCAACCAACATTCTGAAGCCATTAAAATAACGATTATGGAAATGGCAATGGCGCCCATGATTACAGGTGCAATTTTAGCTTCGACCTACGGTTTAAAACCAAAACTAAGCAGTATGATGATTGGTTTTGGAATTCCAATTTCTTTTGTAACCCTTGCTATTTGGTACTTTGTGGTAAGCTTTATTTAGTTTTAAACATTAACTAGATAGGAAAAATAGAATTTTAACTTATTTTTAAAAATTTGATGTTTTCTTTGTCCTTTTTTTGACTAATTTTAGATGAACTAAAAAAATATAATTATGTCAACATTAAGATTAGGAGATATTGCTCCGGATTTTCATGCAGAAACAACCGAGGGACCAATAAATTTTCATGAATGGTTAGGCGATTCATGGGGTGTTCTATTTTCGCATCCTGCAGATTTTACGCCAGTTTGTACAACTGAATTAGGAACAGTTGCCAACTATGTTCCTGAATTTAAAAAGAGAAATACAAAAGTTATAGCGCTGAGTGTTGATGGTCTTGACTCGCACAAAGAGTGGATCAAAGACATTAATGAAACCCAAAACACAACCGTTAATTTTCCGATCATTGCTGACGAAGATAAAAAGATAGCGACTTTATACGATATGCTGCATCCTAATGCAAGTGAGAAATTTACAGTACGTTCGGTTTTTGTAATTGGTCCGGACAAAAAAATTAAACTAACATTAACTTATCCGGCGTCGACAGGTAGAAATTTTGATGAATTGCTGCGCGTGATTGATAGTTTGCAATTAACGGCAGATTATAGTGTAGCAACTCCGGCAAATTGGAAAGATGGGCAAGATGTAGTAATTACACCAGCTGTTCCTGATAGTGATATTCCGGCAAAATTCCCAAAAGGGCATACGCCAATCAAACCTTATTTGCGTATGACACCGCAACCGAATAAATAAGCTTCTAAGTTGCTGAGGCACTAAGTTTCTAAGATTTAAAAGTTTTATAAAAAAAACTCAGCATCTTAGAAACTTAGCACTTAGCAGCTTTATCTATAACTCTACGTGAATACTTTTCTTCATAAGCTCATTCATTCGTCTTTTATCTCCCACAACCCAGATAATATCATTTTTTTCCAGGGTTATATGCGATTCAGGATTTAAGATTCGATTCCCGTTTCTTTCGATTCCTACCACAAGACCGCCTGTTTTTTCTCTAAACTGACCAATTCTTTTTTGTATAAAATCATCATTAGAAATCTCCAGTTGGCGTAATACAATTTCAGATTCTTCAGTATTTTTAGTGGCTTCAACTTCATTTTGCAAATAATTGGTAAACTGTGTAATTTGTTCATCAGTACCAATAACGCAGATTTCATCGCCGGGAAACAAACGCTCGTTTTTAGTAGGAATAGGAATTGTGACCTCTCCACGTCTGATAAAAGCAATATTGATTCCCATATTCTCACGAATACGTAATTCTTCGAGAGTTTTTCCCGCCAGATTAGATTCTTTACCAATATCAAAAAAGGACATATGGCCATCCCAGGGCATTAAATTAGCATATCTTCTGTCTATTTTTTTGTTCTCGCGATCATTTAAATTCTTTAGAAAGTGGGTTTCAATTTTATGATATTGCTCGTTTAATTTCTTTGGAAACAATTGATAGGCTCCAATAGCAATAATCAAAGCAACAAAAGCAACCAAAGGCGAGAAGAAAATATTTAGTAAAAATCCAACGAAAAATAAACCAAGGCTCATCCTTATTAAGATTAACATCAAAAGCGCACCGCGGTATTTTCGTTCTTCCCATAATTCTTCCACTTCAGCAACTTTGACACGTCTTAAGGAAAGTGCCCATAAAAAAGGAGCTATGACAACCAATGTAATCAATGCAGCCAGAGTATTGCCAAAACGTGTATCGGCCACTAAAGGCGCTACAAATTTTGATGACGATAGAATAATTGCTATAATAATTATGGTATGCAATACAATTTGAGTAATCGAAGCACGAAGGACTATTTGCCAGGTGCTGACAGATTTTATTGCTTGCGCATTGACACTATATCGGTTAATATTTTTAATCCATTTTTTAGGAAGTTTCTGTTCTAAGTATCCGGAAAACGGATCAGAATATTTAATTAAAAACGGAGTGGTAAAAGTTGTAATGGCTGATACGGCAACAATTATAGGGTATAAAAAATCACTTGTTACTTTAAGTGTCATACCCAAAGTAGCAATAATAAAAGAGAATTCTCCAATTTGTGCCAGACTCATACCCGTTTGAACGGATTGTTTAAGCGGCTGTCCTGATAACAAAGCCCCAATAGAAGAACTAAATGCTTTACCAAAGATAGTCAGTAACGTTATTAGTGCAACCGGCAGCATATACGTCACCAAAGTTTCCGGATTGATTAACATTCCGACAGATACAAAGAAAACAGCCCCAAATAAATCTTTTACAGGCTGAATCAAATGCTCGATTTTTTCTGCCTGAGTAGTTTCTGCAATAATAGAACCCATAATAAAAGCACCCAGAGCAGGAGAGAAGCCCACATTTGCCGCAAACATCACCATCATTAAACAAAGTGCTAATGAAATAATAAGCAGCATTTCATCTGTCAAAAGGTGTTTTGCTTTTTTAAGAATGGTTGGAATAATAAAAATTCCGCCCAAAAACCATATAATCAAAAAGAATATTAATTTTAAAACCGATTGTAATAACGCACCGCCTGAAACCTGATCGCTAACGGCGATTGTTGATAATAAAACCAACATCAAAATAGCGACGATATCCTCAACAATCAGGGCGCCAAATACAATCCCGGCAAACTTTTTTCCCTTAACACCCAATTCATCAAACGCCCTAATAATAATAGTAGTTGATGAAATAGACAGTGTTGCTCCAAGAAAAATACTATCCATTTTCCCCCAGCCCATCCACTGTCCCACGCAATAACCAATAAGAGTCATGAATAAAATCTGGGTTATGGCGGTTATCGAGGAGGTTCCGCCGACTTTCATTAATTTTTTAAAACTAAATTCGAGTCCCAGACTAAACAGTAAAAAGATCACCCCAATTTCGGCCCAGACCTCCACACTTTTCATGTCAGTTATAGAGGGGAAAAAATCAAAGTGGTTTCCAGCTAAAAATCCTGCAATCAAATATCCTAAAACCAGCGGCTGTTTCATTTTTTTAAATATCAAAACAGCAATTCCGGCGGTCATCAGGATTAATCCCAAGTCGCTAATAAGAGGTTGTAAGTGGTGTGTAGTTTCTGCTGCGGCGCTTAAGGCAATCATAAAGTGGTATTTATATTAAGGAGCTAATCCAGCTTTGCATTGCAAGCTTTTACTCAAAAAAAATATTTTAACGCAGCTAAAGGAGCTTCTCCCGAAGGTTCGTGAGCGCTCTGTTTCTGCGAAAAAACAGGTTTTTTTGAGCAAAATGCTTTTCATTTTAATCTGGGCTAGTTTCACGGTTTAAACAAAAAAAAGCTATCTCGATAAAGATAGCTTTTTTTGAGAAAATATTTTTAATTTTATTTAAATTCCCACGTAATTACTAGGAGTTATTGCCATTAATTCAGCTCTAACAGCGTCAGAAACCTCTAAAGTCGAAATAAAATTGTGAATTGCTTTTTTGTCGATAGCTTCGTTTGTTCTTGTCAAACCTTTCAAAGCTTCGTACGGATTTGGATAAGCCTCACGACGTAAAATAGTCTGAATAGCTTCGGCCACAACAGCCCAGTTTTTTTCTAAATCTTCAGCAAATTTACCTTCATTCAAAAGTAATTTGTTTAATCCTTTTAGAGAAGCTTCAAAAGCTATAATAGTGTGGCCAATTGGTACACCAATATTACGTAAAACAGTACTATCTGTCAAATCACGTTGTAATCTTGATACTGGTAATTTAGCCGATAAATGTTCAAAAATAGCGTTTGCAATTCCTAAATTTCCTTCTGAGTTTTCAAAATCAATAGGGTTTACTTTATGTGGCATTGCAGAAGATCCTATTTCTCCCGCTTTGATTTTTTGTTTAAAATAATCCATCGAAACATACGTCCAGATATCACGATCTAAATCGATCACAATTGTATTGATTCTTTTTAAAGCATCAAAAAATGCAGCAAAGTGATCGTAATGTTCTATTTGAGTAGTTGGAAAAGAGTGGTGTAAACCAAGGTCTGTTTCAACAAATTTATTACCAAATTGTTTCCAGTCGATTTGTGGATAAGCTACGTGATGTGCATTGTAGTTTCCTGTTGCTCCGCCAAATTTAGCAGCAAACGGAATATTAAATAACAAACGCATTTGTTCTTCAAGACGTTCTACAAATACCAAAATCTCTTTACCCAAACGAGTAGGAGAAGCAGGCTGTCCGTGCGTACGTGCCAACATCGGAATATCTTTCCATTCTACGCTTAATTCTTTCAATTTAGAAATTAAGGAAATCAATGATGGCATATAAACCTGCTCAAACGCATCTTTTGTAGAAAGCGGAATAGCAGTATTATTAATATCCTGAGAAGTTAAACCAAAATGAATGAACTCTTTGTATTGAGATAAACCTAGTTTTTCAAAAGCATCTTTGATAAAGTATTCTACCGCTTTTACGTCGTGATTGGTTACTTTTTCAGTTTCTTTGATCCAAAGAGCGTCTTCAGTAGAGAAATTTTTATAGATGTCACGTAAACTCTCAAATAAATTTTGGTTTACGCCTGCAAGTTGTGGCAAAGGTACTTCGCACAAAGCAATAAAATATTCAATTTCAACTAATACGCGATATTTAATTAAAGCTTCTTCAGAGAAAAATGGTGCTAATGAAAGGGTTTTACTTCTATATCTTCCGTCAATTGGTGATATAGCATTCAATTCGTTTAAAGTAGTCATTGTTATGTTGTTTTTCGAAAGGCACAAATATAAGCTATTGTTAAAACTTCTGAAAATTACCGAAGCGTTATTATGCTGTAACTTGTAAATTAAATCATTGTTTTGAAAATTTTATCCCAAATAGTAAAATAGAAACCAAAGTTATGAGATTCATTTTTATGATGGTCTCCATGAAATTTTGTTGTTGATATCCATTTTGTAAAATAACTGTTATACCAGAAATCCGGAAAAATATCGGTTTTTAAATGGCCAAATATTCCGTACAAAAGGTTTAAAACCAGATAAATGATAATGCTTATAAAGTTAAATTGAAATATCGTAATCGAAAATAACCATATAATGCCAAAACCAAATGTTTCTACAGGATGAAGTACAAATAAGCTGTAAACACTGGTTTCAACATGAGTATGATGTAGGTGATGAATAGGGTAAAACCATTTTAGTTTATGTACCAGATAATGAAAACAAAACATCAAAAAATCCATTATAAAAATCAGCCATAAGGTGTCTGTTATTATTGAGGTAAGTGATGGTGTAAAGTCTATTTTCAGGATTTCAAAGTGATACAATTCATAACCTAAAAGGGTGATTAGGGTATTACAAATAAGAGTCGAAAAAATCCATTTTCGATCTGTTTTACTAAGCGTTGTATTCTCGTATTCGATTATTTTTCCGAGCATTATTGAGAAAAACAAAAGAATTGCATTTTCTGCCAGGAAGAAAATGAAGAGCGTGAATACACTGAACTGGGATAATTGCTGTAACCAGCTTTCGAATATCATGAATTCTTTTCTATTTCAAATAATTTGTCTCTTAATTCAGCAACACCTTCAGAGGCTATTTTAGCGATAACTTCAACTTTATTCCGGATATTAGGGATTGCAATTGGTTTAGGATCAATATAAAAAACAGGTGTAATGCTATACGTATATGAAATTAATCCTGCAGCAGGATAAACTTGCAGTGATGTCCCAATTACGGCAAAATAATCAGCAGTTTCTGTAATTTCGATAGCCTCTTCGAGTGCAGGAACATCTTCGCCAAACCAAACAATATGTGGCCGAAGCTGATGGCCGTTTTCGTCCAGATCGCCCGTATATAAATCGTCTGGCCAATCGAAAATTAAATTACGGTTTTGCGTACTTCGTACCTTAAGTAATTCTCCGTGCAAATGCAGGACTTTGGTGCTTCCGGCGCGTTCGTGCAAATCATCGACATTCTGCGTAATAATATGTACATCAAAATCCTGTTCTAGTTCTGCTAAAATTTTGTGACCTAAATTCGGTTCAACTTCTTTAAGCTGCTGACGTCTTTTATTATAGAAGTCCAAAACCAATTCCTGGTTTTTGCGCCAGCCTTCAGGAGTCGCCACTTCCATTACATCATGTCCTTCCCATAATCCATCGCTGTCGCGAAACGTTTTGATTCCGCTTTCGGCACTAATACCGGCTCCGGTTAAAACAACCAATTTCTTTTTCATTGTATTCCATTAAAAAGATAAAAATAATGATTTATGATGATATAAAAGTGAAAGTCTATATTTTGTACCTAAGGCAACTTTTGACTTTTCACTTTTGACTTTTCACAGAAAAATAAAAGCGTAATTATACTTATTGTAAGAGTCTTACAAAATGTTTATTTTTAATGCGTTACAAATCAAATCAGCGCTTTTAATGATTTTAATACAGTTTACAGGATTATCAGGTTCAGGTAAAACAACATTGGCTCAAAATGTTCGTCATTTGTTAGCAGATAAAAGCTATAAAGTCGAGATTGTTGATGGAGATGTTTATCGCAAAACCATTTGCAGCGATTTGGGATTTTCGAAAGAAGACAGATGCGAAAATATCAGACGTTTGTTTAAGGTAGGGCAAAACTTTGTTGGAGAAAATACAATCGTTTTAATGTCAGTGATAAATCCTTATGAAAATCTGCGTAACGAATTAAGAACCTATGAGTTTGTGAGAACCGTATATTTAGATTGTTCCGTACATAATCTCATTAAGAGAGATCCAAAAGGATTGTATAAAAAAGCATTGCTGCCGGACAGTGACCTTAATAAAATTAATCATTTTACCGGAATAAGCGATGTTTTTGAGATACCGTTAAATGCAGATTTAGTCTTAAAAACAGATGTAGAAACCGAAATCTTTTCTACTAATAAACTCTATAATTTTATCCTTAATAATTTAACTGAATATTGAATAATTTAATCTTTTAGTATATGAATCCTTCTTCGAGTCAACTTCCCATTTCTTTTTCGATAGATAAATTACAAGAAGATCTTGTGATATGCGAAAATGATTTATGGACACCGCATTTTAATACGAATCGCTATCAGGGAAACTGGACAAGTATTTCTCTAAGGTCAGAATCTGGTTTGTCTAATGATATCATGTCTTTTGCAAATGCAACGTATAAAAATACAAGTTTATTAGACCGCTGCCATTATTTTAAAGAAATTATCGATTGGTTTCAATGCGAAAAAGAAGCGGTCAGATTACTGAGATTAGATCCTCAAAGCGAAATTAAAGAACACATAGATAATGATACGTCTTATGAAGATGGTTTTTTTAGAATTCATATACCTATTTTAACCAATGATAATGTGTTTTTTTATGTAGATAAGAAACGGGTTCCTATGAAAATGGGAGAATGCTGGTATGCCAATTTTCAGCTTCCGCATAGTGTAGAAAACAAAAGTGCTGAACCGCGAATTCATTTCACACTCGATTGTATTAGAAACGATTGGTCTGACAAATTGTTTGCTAAAATGGGTTTTGATATAAATGAATCATCAAAAAAGAATCAATATTCTGATAAAGTGAAACAGCAAATTATTGATGAACTTTTACGAAATCCTTCAGAAGTTAATGCTAAAATTATAGCAGATTTATTAGCTCAATAAATGTATAAAATGGAAAATCTAAATCATCCGCTTTCAAATTGGATTCCGTATAAATTAGTAGAAAAAGACAATGAGATTTATTTTGAATGGATTTATTTGGCAGATATAAAATATACCGATCCGTTTTTTGATGAAACAATTGCAAAGTGCAGGAGCCATGATTATAATTCGAAGCAATTTAGAGTAGTAAGTACGGCAGGAAATCTCATCGATTGGTCTGATGAATTTGTTTCGGTCAAATTGAAATCGCTGGTTTTTCATGTCTCAAGATGTGGCTCTACTATGTTGAGTCAGTCTTTGGCATCTTCTTCAGAAAATATAATGATTTCTGAAGCGCCCATTATCGATCAGATTTTAAGAAGTGATCTTTTTAGTTTGGATAAAAAAACAATGCTAATAAAAGCGGTAATAAAATTATTGGGGCAAAAAAGATTTCCGGAGCAGGAGTATTTAATTATAAAACTGGATGCGTGGCATATTTTTGAGGCTTCGTATTTAAGATCAATTTTTCCTGATATTCCTTTTGCTTTGCTTTATAGAAACCCAACAGAAGTTTTAAAATCACATCAGAAATTGATGGGAATGCATATGGTTCCTAATATATTGCCGTCTGAAATTTTCGGGATTTCGGTAAAAGAAGTTCATGACATAGGTTTTCAGCAATATGGCGCCTTAGTGCTGGAAAAATATTTCCAGGGTTTTCTTGATTTTTATAAAACAGATCAAAACGTGGTAATGCTCAATTATAATGAAGGGATGAAAGCTGTTGTTGAGAAATTCATAACCTTTATAAATGTAAATTATTCTAATGATGAATTAGAAAAAATATACGATCGCTTAAAAAGACATTCTAAAAATGAAAGTGCCGTTTTTGCAGGAGATCAGTTTAAAGAAGAAGCCTTGCAGATTGATTTTTCAAAGCTCGATATTTTACATGAAAAACTGAATAATAGTTTAGTTGTCTATTAAGACAGTTGAAAATTGGGGTGAAATTTCTTTCTGTTTTAATAATGGTGTATTTTTGCGGCAAACACAAATAAAATGATTGATTTAGATTACCTCACTTTCCTTGAAAATATACTGACAGATAACCGCAAAGAAAAATTCTTAAAAGTACTCGGAAATAGAACTAAACATTTTACAGTTGTTGTAGAAGATGTTTTCCAGATGCACAATACAAGTGCTGTTATGCGTAGCTGTGAAGTTTTCGGAATTCAGGAACTGAATGTTATTGAACAGCGTTACGGAAAAAAGATTGATAAAGAAATTGCCATGGGCGCCCAAAAATGGGTAGACATTAATCAGTTCGATTCTGTTACCACTTGTATTTCAACTTTAAAAGACAAAGGATATCAAATTATTGCTACAACGCCTCATGAAAATGATTGCTTGCTGGAAGATTTTGATATTACAAAACCCAGTGCCTTATTTTTTGGAACAGAAAGAGACGGGTTGTCAGAAGAAATTCTGCAAAAAGCTGATGGATTTCTTAAAATTCCAATGGTAGGTTTTACAGAGAGTTTAAATATTTCGGTTTCGGCAGCCATCATCATTCAAAACCTGACAAACAGATTGCAAAAATCAGATATCAACTGGCATTTATCCGAAGAAGAAATTCTGGAAAAACGCCTGGCCTGGGCTAAAAATTCGATTAAAGATATTAAGCGAATTGAGGCGAGATATTTTGAAGAAAATCCGAGATAGCTATTCCTGCAAGGTTTCCCAAACCTTGTAGGTATTTTAAAGTATATTTATTAAACCTACAAGGTTTGGGAAACCTTGCAGGTTATTGTAGCGATTTTGTTATTTCTTCAAAAACAAAATAACCCCCAAAACGCTAACGATCAAAATAGTAAGTGCAGCTATAACCATTGTAAGATCGCGAATATTTTTTCCTGCCCAATCCATAAATAAGAATTTGTGGAGTATGGCAAACGAATAACCTTCGACCATATCAGAATTTTTAACCACAGCTGCTAATCTTGAAGTCGAAGTTTCGATAAAATATGTTGTTTTTTCCGGCGTGTCATAAGCCAGTTTTATAACGGGCAATCTCTTGTTGACAAAGCCATATTCACGACTATTAAAATCAGTTAAAACTTTAGATTCTAATAATTTTACGTTTTCTAAAGAAGGTTGCGGTTCGTCTGAACTTTGATCCATTTCGCAACAAGCAAGTTTAGGAGCGCCATCTGTAAAATAATAAGCCAGAAATTCAGCGTATTGAAGATCAATATTTGGCGCAACTTTGTTGGTTGCAGCATTAATGTAAACGACCTCAGATTTTGGCTCGTCTTTTTTATTCCATTTTGAATTTGAATCTGATTTAAATGTTTTGAATTTTTTCTTTTCAAGTAATTCACAGCGATAATAGTTAATATCGTTTAGAGTAATAATACTCACATTTTGAAAACGATTCCAGTCTAAATCCAGATTGTTATTGGCAACAGAAATCTCTTTTGTTTCGAATGTAGGCTCATAAACCATTTGTGACAAAGTATAAGGATTCCATTTTGTGGTGGCGTGATATGCTCCGCTAAACGCGAATGTCAAGGTAAAAAGGGATACCCAGATCCCAATTTGGCGATGGTATTTTCTAAGGCCTTTTTTAGGTGTCAAACTATCTGTCTTTTTAAACTGTTTCCATAATAAACCATAGATTAAAATTCCGCTCAGGGCAGAAAATCCAATGATGGACAATAAGAAAATCATCGTTATGATTCGGATACTGTTATTTGTAATAGCGTCGATAAACGACCAGTTATGAAACGTATCAAAAAACCAGATAAAAGCTTGTCTTGATGTTGGGTTATAAGTAGCCAATTTGCCCGAAGATGTTTCTACATAAACCTGCATCGCATCCGGGCGATCAAAACTTAATTTGTAAACGGGTAAATAGCGGTTTACATATTTGTATTGCGAAGTAAATTCAGTGACAATTTCACTATTTTTTACAGCACTTTTTTGATCATCCAGAAAATAGCGCGAAAGCCATTCGGCATATTTCTGATCTCCATTTTCCAGTTTTTCAGCTGTAGAAGTATCAAAATACCAAAGTTCACCAATTATAGTTTTAAGCTGATAATAGGTTTTATTATTGAAAGTAACGATTCTGAAATTTTTGAATTGTGTGAGTTCGTTTTTCTGTAAAACTTCCTGAATCGAAAACTTCAATTGAGTTTTATCAATGATCTGTGCTTCGAGTTTGTCATGTGCAATTTCAGGTTTAAAAAAATGTGCCATAAACGGATGCATTAATCCTGAAAGTGTCCAGAAAATAACAGGAACAATCGTGATTAACCCAATCGCACGATGCCATTTGTACATGTGCTGTTTGATTTTCTTGACAAACTTAGAATCTTTCTTTTTAGACTTTTTGTCTTTATTTATTTCTTTGCCCATTGTTGATTTTTATGTTTTAGTTTTTTTATGCCACTCCCGATAGCTATCGGGAGTGGCATAAATTATATCTATTTTTTTAATGAAAAATTATACTGTATTCCAAAGACAAAAGTTCTTGGAGCAGCTGCTGTATAAGTAGGCTGAGCATTTGCTGTATTGGCTCTTGAAACGTTATAAGCGTATAATTTATCCGTCAGGTTAAGGACGTTTCCGTATACTTCGATTTTTTTCCATTGATATCCCACTCTGGCATTGAATATATTATAACCGCTATATTTTACCGTATTGATCTGATCCTGATAATAACTTCCAACAAGCTGCCATTCGACAGAAGTTCTCAGATTAGGAAGCCAGTTAGGGTAATAACTTACCTCAGAATTTCCGGACCATTTTGGTGCGGCGGGCATTTCTTTTCCGTTTAAATCCTGAACAGGATCACTTGGTTTGTCAGAAAGTTTAAAATCGATATAAGTATGTTGCGCGTAAGTTCCACCGAGACGAATATTGAATTGTTTTGAAGGACGATAAGAAGCTCCAAACTCAATTCCTTTATGACGTGTTTCTCCAGCCGAACGATAATCAGTTGAATTATCAGCGAGTTTAATGTTTAGCAACTCATTTTTACCTTCCATATAATAAAAAGCGTAATCGAAGTTTAATTTATTCTGAAAGAAAGAAAGCCATCCTCCAGCTTCATAATTATCAAAAGTCGCAGGCTCCAGGTTGTAATAAAAATCAGCCGGAACTCCTGTTGTTCCTCCAGTTCCGGGTTTTGTTCTAAAAATAGAGGTGATTCCGGGAGGAGCAAACCCCTGAGAATAATTACCATAAAAACCGGCAAATTCAGTTGGGTTATAATTGGCACCAGCCTTAAATGTTACTTTGTCATAGATTTTACTTCCGGTAGAATGATCCAAAGCATTGTCATAATTCACTTTCATATTGTCGTAACGTCCGCCAACCGTAACAATCAGTTTTTCGATAGGATTAAAGCTCAATTGTGCATAACCAGCAGCGTTATAAATGTCGGCAGTATAATCGGCTAATTTTGAGTCAGGATGCTGGGCAATAATTTCATAAGAATCAACGGTTTGTTTTCCGGCCTCTCCGGGATTTAAATTGGCTTTTAAGTCGATTACATACGACCAATAGGTTACAGGAGAATAATCATATAATGCTCCGGCAACCAATTTGGTATTGAGAAAATCAAATTTTTGTGTATGCTGGCCAATAGCGCCATAACTTTTAAAGTTATTCGAATTGACTTCTCCTTTCGCAGTTGTAGGGTTTACAGTTGGGCTCCATCTGATTCCGTAAGAAGGATTTTGACCTAGTTTATTGTCTCGCAAATATCCTGTAATATAACTGCTTGAATTAGGGTTCCAATCATGTTCTAATGTTAATCGTGTTCGTAAAGCATCAGATTTTCGATAGGTAAAATTAGAAGTGCTTTTGTAGGTTCTGTTGTTAAAATCGTTTTCATTAACCGTTCCGCTCATGTCAGAGTAATATTTTCCATACATAGTATTACTGATTAGTCGGGTAGAAGGAGAGATGTTATAATCGATTCTTGCATTCAGATTGTCTTTGTTATAGTCTGAATACGTCATCCAGCCATTTTCCTGTAAACTCGAAATTCCGGCAATGTGAAAACCAACTTTTCCTATTGTTGCACCTCCGGCAGCCTGAAATCTTCTATAGCCGTAATTATCTGCCTGAACTCCAAATTTAAATTCGGGATCGACAGGTGGTTTTAACGAAATTAAATTGATCGTTCCGCCAACCGCTTCCGGTCCGTACAAAGAAGAAACAGGGCCTTTTACAACTTCGATACTTTGCAAATTAAACTGATTGATTTCCAGTAAAGCATTGTGATTAAAAATTCCCATCGGGCGAATTGGCAAGCCATCTTCCAGATATAAATAATATGCATTGGTTGTCATAGGCTGACGAATCGACATCATGTGCTGTTCATTTCCTAAATTGACCATTAAAACTCCTGGCGTTTTATTGATGATTTCATAAACTGCGGTAGCTTTAGTTTCATTGATAGTTTTAGCAGTGATTTTGCTTATGGCAACAGGAGTTTCTTTGCGTAAAGTGGCAGTACGATTGGCTGTTATAAAAACATTTTCGAGTTCCTGAGATTGTGTTGTGTCTTTTTCTGTTTTATTTTGGGCTAAGACACATTGTCCTATAAGTAATAGGATAAGGTATATTTTCTTCATTTTAGATGATATAAATTTTAAATAGTAACCAGTATTCTCTTGGTAGAATACAGGAAGAAGCCTTTCAGGTATTGAAAAGCGAGACTAAAATCTATATCAGACCGGATGGAGGTCGAAAGGTGGGATTTGAAACAGATATTGGTTTTTTGTCAAAATAAGCAAAAATGGTCTTTTTTGATTCAATTGGTGCGACTAATTTAAAATGGCTTACAGCGCTATTTTGAATGTAAATCACTTCTGCTTTTTCTTTCAGATTGTCGTGCATTTTTTTTTCGTTGTCAGCATATTTTTTAAGGCTTTTTTGAAGCTCACAACGACCATTACAGGAATTAAAAACCATTTTGCGTTGTACACAAATAGTTTTTGAAATTTCTTCCTGATTTAATTTGAATGAGGTATAAACGAAGAAACTGCCAAATGATGGCATCAAAAGCATGAAGGAAAGCAATATAATTACAATTTTTTTCAAAGCTTGTTTCGTTGTTATTAGGAATCTGTTTAATGTGGTTAAATTAATTTATAAATTAATTTAAACTTTATATAAGTGTTTGGCTTCTACGTCGAAATCAGGAGCGATTACAAAATGCACTGGAACGTAATACAATGTATCACGATCAAATGTGTTTTGATAAAGTTGTAGCTTCCTGATAAAATGAATTATAATTTTTTTGCACGCACAGTTTTCTATTTCATTGTTTTTGACAGCAATGAAACAGTATCTCAACTGACAATTGAAATGCGATTAAAAAAAATTATATAAAATAGGATGGAGGTCGAAATGTCGCAATTGAAACCGAAATAGGTTTTGCATCCAATGAAGCAAAAAGATCTGCTCTGGATTCTATTGGAGTGGCTAATTTAAATTCGTTTGTAGTTGTGTTTTGAATGTAAACAACTTCAGCTTTTTCTTTGAGGTTGTTTTGCATTTTCTTTTCGTTGTCGGCGTATTTCTTTAAACTTTTTTGAAGTTCACAACGGCCATTACAGGAGTTAAAAAGCATTTTACGTTGTACGCAAATGGTTTTCGAAATTTTTTCCTGATTTAATTTGAATGAGGTATAAACAAAGAAACTGCCAAAGGATGGCACTAAAAGCATACAAGAAAGTACTATGATAATAAACTTCTTCAAGATTTGATTTCGTTGTTTCGGGAGCAAAAATACATTTTTATTATTATTAAGTACGAGCATTTTTGTGACTTTTTGAAAAAAAATCAAGACAAAAATCAAAACCGAGCTATTATGTGAGGCTTTTTTTTGAATAGGCTCCTGCTTTAGCTGGAGTTTAGATATAGAAATATATTAAGGGCTTTAGCCAAATTTTAAGCGTTTAAAATTTTGGCTAAAGCCTTGGGTGTGATAAAAAAAACCTCCAGCTAAAGCTGGAGGCTATTCAATTTTTAATTTTAGAAAAAAAAATATTATTTAACAAGAACCCAAGCGCCGGAAGCGATTAAAGTTTCTGCTTTTTTAAACTTCATTTCTTCAGTTCTGCCTGTTGCAACTTCCTGAACTGTAACAGTATCATTACGGTTGATTTTCGGCATGTCTCTTACAATTGTTTCTGTAACCTGACGTTGTTGTGTTTCTCCGGCTTCGCGGTTGATGTCTTCGCTGTTTACAATTTCGTCTTTGCTTAACTTGAAGTTTTCTTTTTGGCGAACTTCTTTTGCTTCTTGAATTTCAGGAACGTTTTGAGCCGGTAAATCACCTTTGAATAAGAATGAAATTACTTCTTTATTTACGTTGTCTAACATTCCTCTAAACAAATTAAATGCTTCTAATTTGTAAATAAGCAATGGGTCTTTTTGTTCGTGAACGGCCAATTGAACAGATTGTTTCAATTCGTCCATTTTACGTAAGTGTTTTTTCCATGCTTCATCTACTATAGATAAGGTGATATTTTTCTCAAAATCAGCAATTAGCTGAGCACCCTGACTATCATACGCTTTTTTCAGGTCAGTAACAACATTCAAAGTCTTGATTCCGTCAGTAAACGGAACTACGATACGCTCGAATTGGTTGTTTGGCTCTTCATAAACTCCCTGAATAATTGGGAAAGCTTCTCTGGCACTTCTTTCTGTTTTTTCAGTATAGAAAGCCAAAGCTTCTTTGTATACTTTTCCTGTAATTTCAATATCTGATAATCTTGTAAAATCTGCTTCAGAAATTGGAGATGTAATTCCGAAATAACGAATTAAATCAAAATCAAACGTTTTGAAATCATTTGCTACTTTATTGTTGCTTACGATCAATTCGCAAGTATCATAAAGCATATTCGCGATATCCAGTTTCAAACGCTCACCAAATAAGGCGTGACGACGACGTTTGTATACTACTTCACGTTGAGAATTCATAACGTCATCATACTCTAATAAACGTTTACGAACACCAAAGTTGTTTTCTTCTACTTTTTTCTGAGCACGCTCGATAGATTTAGTCATCATAGAATGCTGGATAACTTCACCTTCCTGAAGTCCCATTCTGTCCATCACTTTAGCTACTCTTTCAGAACCAAATAAACGCATAAGGTTATCTTCAAGAGAAACATAAAATTGAGAACTTCCCGGATCTCCCTGACGTCCTGCACGACCACGTAACTGTCTGTCTACACGACGGGAATCATGACGTTCTGTACCCACGATTGCTAAACCTCCCGCAGCTTTTACTTCTGGAGATAATTTAATATCGGTACCACGACCAGCCATGTTGGTTGCAATAGTTACAACTCCGGCTTTACCTGCCTCTTCTACAATTTGCGCCTCTTGTTTGTGCATTTTAGCATTCAAAACGTTATGGGTAACGCCTCTCATTTTCAACATTCGGCTTAATAATTCTGAAATCTCTACAGAAGTCGTCCCGATCAATACTGGTCTTCCGGCGTTTGATAATTCAGTAACATCTTCAATAACCGCATTGAATTTCTCACGTGTCGTTTTGTAGATATAATCTTCTTTGTCTTGTCTTGCAATCGGACGATTGGTTGGAATCTCTACAACGTCTAATTTATAAATCTGCCATAACTCTCCCGCTTCTGTAACCGCTGTACCTGTCATACCACCTAATTTGCTGTACATTCTGAAATAATTCTGTAATGTAACGGTTGCAAAAGTTTGTGTAGCAGCTTCGATTTTTACGTTTTCTTTAGCTTCGATCGCCTGGTGTAATCCGTCAGAATAACGACGACCGTCCATGATACGGCCTGTTTGCTCATCGACAATCATAATTTTGTTGTCCATGATAACATATTCTACATCTTTTTCAAAAAGAGCATATGCTTTTAAAAGTTGGGTAAGAGTATGGATACGCTCGCTTTTTACTCCAAAATCCTGGAATAATCTTTCTTTAGCTTCCGCTTCACCATCTTTATCCAGTTTTTGTTTTTCGATCGCTGCAATTTCAGTCCCGATATCCGGAAGTACGAAAAAGTCTGGATCTGTATCTCCTGAAAGGTATTGGATACCATTATCAGTCAATTCAACCTGGTTGTTTTTTTCTTCAATTACAAAATACAAAGCTTCATCCACTTTGTGCATTTCGCGATTGTTATCCTGCATGTATTGATTTTCGGTTTTTTGAAGCAATTGTTTGATTCCTTCTTCACTCAAAAATTTAATTAATGCTTTATTTTTAGGTAAACTTCTGTAAGCTCTCAATAATAAGAATCCACCTTCTTTTGTGTTTCCTTCTTTGATTAGTTTTTTAGCTTCGGCTAAGAAACCATTGGCTAACTGACGTTGTTGTGCTACTAAGTTTTCGATTTTTGGTTTCAACTCATTAAATTCATGACGATCTCCCTGAGGAACCGGTCCTGAAATAATAAGCGGCGTTCTTGCATCATCAATTAATACAGAATCGACCTCATCGACAATAGCATAATTGTGTTTTCTCTGAACAAGATCGTTTGGCGAGTGTGCCATGTTATCTCTCAAGTAGTCAAAACCAAATTCGTTGTTGGTTCCGTAAGTGATATCAGCGTCGTATGCTTTTTTTCTTTGTTCTGTACTTGGCTGGTGATTATCGATACAATCAACAGTTAAACCGTGAAATTCGAATAAAGGAGCTTTCCATGTACTATCACGTTTTGCAAGGTAATCATTCACGGTTACTAAGTGAACTCCATTTCCTGTCAAAGCATTTAAGTAAAGTGGCAATGTAGCTACCAAAGTTTTACCTTCACCTGTTTGCATTTCGGCAACTTTACCTTCGTGCAATACCATACCACCAATTAACTGAACATCATAGTGAATCATGTCCCAGGTAATTTCTTTACCGGCAGCATTCCATTTGTTTGCCCAAACTGCTTTTTCACCCTCTATAGTGATATACGTTTTTGTAGCTGAAAATTCACGGTCTTTTGGCGTTGCAGTAACTTCAATAAATGAATTGTCTTTAAAACGACGTGCTGTTTCCTTAACAACAGAAAAAGCTTCAGGAAGAATTTCCAATAAAGTTTTTTCTGAGATTTCGTATGCTTCTTTTTCAAGAGAATCGATAGCATCATAAAGATCTTCTCTTTTGTCGATGTCTTCGATGTTTTCAACTTCTGCTTTAAGTGCAGCAATTTTAGCATCTTTATCAGCTCTTGCTTCTTTTATTTTTTCTTTAAAAAATACGGTTCTGCCTCTCAGTTCGTCGTGAGACAAACTCATTAGGCTGGTTTCGAATGTTTTAATTTTGTTTAAATAGGGTTGTAAAGCTTTGACATCTTTCTGTGATTTATCACCTACAAAGACTTTAATAATACTGTTTATGAAACTCATGATTTATTGTATTTCTATTTTATGTAAATGTGTATTTGAACCAAAAAAAAAGCCTCGGTGATGAGACTTTTTCTTTGGTTTATTTTTTAATATTCATCCTCGTTCCAAAGATAATCTTCGTCTGTTGGATAATCAGGCCAAATTTCTTCCATTGATTCATATATCTCTCCTTCATCTTCGATTGATTGAAGGTTTTCTACTACTTCTAATGGAGCACCAGCTCTAATAGCGTAGTCAATAAGTTCGTCTTTGTTAGCAGGCCATGGCGCATCACTTAAATAAGATGCTAATTCTAATGTCCAATACATCTGTTATCTGTTTAGTTTGTGCAAAAATAAATTTTTTACTGAAAAAGACAAGTAAATTTTGATTTATTTTAATAAAATTTAAGAACGTCTTCACTAGTATTCAGTTTTCAGTGCCGGTTTTCAGTCTTAAACTGAAATTTGTTACTGATTCCTGTACTTTTTAGTATTCAGTTTTTAGTGCCAGTTTACATTCTGAAAACTGAAAATTGCGACTGTTTTACTTCTTTTTGAAGTATTCAGTTTTCAGTGCGATTTTTAGTCTAATATTGTGACTGCGACTGTAAACTGTTTACTTTCTCGGAATCCATTTCACTTCTTCCGCTTTTAAGTCTGAGGACAACTTCCGTGCCAAGACAAAAAGGTAGTCAGAAAGTCGGTTTAAGTACTTGATTGCGATTTCAGGAACGTGTTCATTATGGCTTAAATGTACTGCCAAACGCTCTGCACGACGGCAAATACAACGGGCAATATGACAATGTGACACGGTTGGATGCCCTCCCGGTAAAACAAAATGAGTCATTGGTTGAAGACTTTCTTCCATTTTGTCAATTTCGTTTTCTAATAATTCGATGTCAGAATCTATGATTCCAAGGTTTTTTAAACGAAGTTCACCGTTTTTCAAAACTTCTTTTTCTGCCGGAGTAGCTAAAATGGCTCCAACGGTAAATAATCTATCCTGAATTTCGATTAAAATCGTTTTATAATGTGCATCAATTTCCTGATCGCGAATAAGACCTATATAAGAGTTCAATTCATCAAGAGTTCCGTAACTGTCAATACGTATGTGATCTTTAGGAACACGTGTACCTCCAAAAAGAGCCGTTGTTCCTTTATCTCCGGTTTTTGTATATACTTTCATTTTTTATTTTAGATTGTAGATTTCTGATTTTAGATTGAATGTTGTAATCTGAAATTTAAGATTTAGAAAATAATCTAAACTCTAAAATAAGAAATCTAAAATTACTTCGTTGTGTCACTTTCTATCAAACCATATCGCAACGTATTACGCGATGTGCATATGCTTTTATTTTTTGTTTTTAGATTGAAGATTTCTGATTTTAGATTGAATGTTGCAATATGAAATTTAAGATTTAGAAAATAATCTAAAATCTAAAATCACAAATCTAAAATCACTTCGTCGTATCGCTTTCAATCACTCCGTCTCGCAAACGAATTACTCGATGTGCATAAGCTGCAATGTCTTCTTCGTGAGTTACCAGAATAACGGTATTTCCCTGGGCATGAATATCGCCAAAAAGCTTCATGATTTCTACAGATGTTTTACTGTCTAAGTTTCCTGTTGGTTCATCTGCCAGTATGATCGATGGCTTATTGACCAAAGCACGGGCAATTGCAACACGCTGGCGCTGACCTCCGGAGAGCTGATTCGGCTGGTGATCCATTCTGTCGGCAAGATTTACTTGTTTTAGAACTTCAATCGCACGTTCATTACGTTCAGCTTTTGAATGTCCGGCATAAATCATAGGCAAAGCGACATTATCTAATGCTGTTGTTCTGGGTAAAAGATTAAAGGTTTGAAATACAAATCCAATTTCTTTGTTTCGAATTCCCGCCAGTTCATCATCTTTCATTTGGCTCACATCTTTTCCGTTCAAAACATAATGCCCCGAAGTTGGCGTATCCAGACAACCTAATAAGTTCATTAAAGTCGATTTTCCGGATCCGGATGGTCCCATTAAAGCGACATATTCGCCTTTGTTGATTTCTAAATCTATACCTTTTAAAACATAAACGATTTCATTGCCTAATACAAAATTTCGTTTAATGTCAGTTATTTTAATTAATGGGTTTGCCATTTGTATTTACAATTTTGGATTTAAAAGTACAAAACACTTTTCAATAAACGATAAGTAGTCTGAAATTGATTTTTGTTACAAAAACAACTGCAACAAGGCTTGGCTCTCTTTATAAAAAGCTTTTTAGTATTATTATATTCCATTGATTCAAAAAGTTGTTATATCATTACGGAATGATTTTACATAATTATTATATTTTTGAATTTTTATTGAATTATTTTAAATTTAAATATTAAAAAAATGATAATTATTTATATTTATTTAAAAATTTAACTATATTTGTTATCTAATCTTAAATAATCAGAATTATGAAAAACATACAATTATTATCGGGAATTGCATTAATTGCATTAGCATTTACATCGTGTAAAGACGAGAAACAGGAAAAAGCCCAAAAAACAATCGACTCTTATGTAGCCTACGTCGATTCTGTTAAAAATGTGAAAGCTGATGACTTGAAAGCAGACTGGAAAGATGTTGAAGCTGAATATGACAGAAAATCTGCAGAAGCTCAGACTGCACTTGCAGATATTAAAGATAACTCTGCAGCCACAGAAAAAATCAATGCGAGTAAAATCAAATACGAAGAATTTAAAAAAGAAATGACCACCGTTTTTGCCCCTCCGGCTCCAAGCCCGCAACAACAATTGAGAAATTCTTTATTTGGTGAAGGAAAAATTGGCGAGGATATGAATTTTGATTGGGTAAACGCTAAAAATATTCACAGTGTATACCAACAATTTGTTCATACCGTAGAGAATAACAAAGATAAATATTCACGTGAAGACTGGGATAAAATTAAAATCATGTACGAAGCCCTTGACAGCCGAAAAAATACGGTTGAAAAAGAAGGTCTTACCTCTGAGGATAATAGAAAAATTGCAGGTTTAAAGGTGAAATTTGCTCCAATGTACACTCTTAACAGAATGGGAGCAAAATCAGAAGAAAATAAAGATGCTAAAAAATAATTAGATATCCTGAATTAGTATTAAAATGACAATCAGAAATGGTTGTCATTTTTTTATGTCCTAATCACAAAATGCTCTTTTTCCTGCTCATACCTGAAAAACACAAATCCCCATTGAAAAGTATCAATCGTTACGGTAACTTTTGGATGTTTTTTAATTTCTTCCCAGACTTCTTCCATTTCCCGTGACCAGTGAATGTCATCAAAAATCCAAACAGTATCATTGGTGATAGTTGTTAATAGCAAATCGAAATACGCCAAAGTTGCTTTTTTAGAATGATTTCCATCAAAGTAAATCAGATCGTAATCTGTAGACTGAAGATTTGTCGAAACTAAAAAGTTTTCAAATTCAGTTATAATAGTATCTACATTTTTGCAATCGAAATTTTCTAAATGGTTTTTTGCAACAGTTCCGGTTTGCGGACAGCCTTCGAGCGTAATTATTTTTGCTTTTGTCCCGAGGCTTCGGGAACCTAACGCTAATGCAGAAGTGGCCAAACCTAATGAAGTTCCTATTTCAAGAATGTTTTTTGACTGAAAATAACTCGTAACCCTAAAAAGTAACTCGGCACGTTTTGGTGAAATTCCTGCTGTCGATGCGATTTTAGAAATCTGTCTTCTGTTTGATTTAAAAACCTTTGATCCTGCACCAAAATCCGTTACTTCGATAAAACTTTTATTTTCTAAAAGTGATTTTCGATAGTTTTTTAGGATTAAATATTCGGGTTTTGATTTTTTGTCGTAAAAACATTTCGTTAATAAATTAAATACGAATGGCGAATGTACTCCGTGTTCGTTTTTTGACTTCCAAAGGAATTTTAAATAAGATTGTATCTGAAATAGCATAGTAATGATTACAAATGAGTGCGAAGATACAAAAAAGCCGAAAGAGGTAAAGTCGGAAGAGTTTGAAGACACAAGTATTACTTTATGACTTTTCACTTTAAACTTTTTCGACTTTTAAAAGACTATATTTACGAACTTTAATTTAAGCTAATAGTAATACGTTTTTTATGATGTTGAAGGAAGAAATAGAAGGAGTTAGTAAAATATCTTCAGAAGAAATTAATCGATGCATTGCTATTTTGGCACAATTAAACCATCATACAGATCAGATATTTGATATTCCGAAAGAACAGAGAATTGCTTTGATCAAAGAAGCAGGAATGTTTTCGCGACCGGACAGAGATGAATTTTCCAGAAGAGTAAAGGATGGAGTTCAGGCTGCCAAACGCAAAAAAGAAAAGAAAGACAAAACGGCACGTAAAGAAACCGGAATTCGGCATGCACGGGAAGCCAGTATTTTTGTTGCTCCCAAATTATTAGCGCTAAATGATCTTGCTCATAAAGAGCAATTAGAACTCGAAACTCCAAGAAATTGCTATGTCTGTAAAACGGAATTTACTAAAATGCATCATTTTTATGATACGATGTGTACAGATTGTGGTGATTTTAATTATGCGAAACGTTTCCAGACGGCCGATGTAAAAGGTCAGGTTGCTGTTATTACAGGTTCTCGTTTAAAAATTGGTTATCATATTACGTTAATGCTTTTGCGTGGGGGAGCAACTGTTATTGCTACAACACGTTTTCCGGTAGATTCAGCTTTGCGTTTTGCGAAAGAAGAAGATTTTATGGATTGGGGCCATCGCTTAAAAATTCATGGTTTAGATTTAAGACACATTCCGAGTGTGGAGATTTTTTGCAATTTTATAGAACAAAAATACGAACGCTTAGATATTTTGATTAATAATGCAGCACAAACGGTAAGACGTCCCGCAGGATTCTATACGCATTTGATGGAGAATGAAGAATTGTCAATAAGTGCATTGCCCAAACAAGCACAGGAATTATTATTGGATCATCTTAATTGCCTGGACGAATTAAAAATGCTGACAAGTGGAGCTTCATCCAACGAAAATATGCCGGTAACGTGGCACGGACCTGAACCTGGAATTGGTTTGCGCGCTTCGGCTCAATTGTCTCAAATTCCGTATTCTTTTGATAATGCATTGGTGGCCAATGAAGTTTTTCCGGAAGGAGAACTTGATGCCGATTTACAGCAGGTTGATTTACGTAAAACAAACAGCTGGCGTTTGCGTTTGGGGCAAATAGAAACGACGGAAATGATCGAAGTACAATTAGTCAATTCTGTTGCGCCTTTTGTTTTATGCAACCGTCTTTCGGAAGTAATGAAAAAAGACAATACAGGGAAAAAACACATTATAAATGTTTCGGCTATGGAAGGGAAGTTTCATCGCTTTTTTAAAGAAGACCGTCATCCGCATACGAATATGGCAAAAGCGGCTTTGAATATGTTAACGCATACATCGTCCGGGACTTTGGCCAAACACGGTATTTTTATGAACGCCGTAGATACTGGTTGGGTAACCGATGAAGATCCTGCCGAACTGGCCAAAAAGAAACAGGAACTGGAAGATTTTCAACCACCGTTGGATATTGTTGATGGTGCTGCCCGCGTTATGGATCCTTTGTTTGACGGAATTAATACAGGAAAACACTGGTGCGGAAAGTTTTTGAAAGATTATAACCCGATTCCCTGGTAGTTTTTAGTTTTTAGTCACGGTTGCAGTTTTCGGTTCCGGTCTCAGTTATTGGCTAAATAAATACAAAAATAAAACACGAATTTCACGAATTTGCACAAAATTTAATTCGTGATAATTCGTGAAATTCGTGTTTTAAACAAATAGATTAACGGTAAATATTTACACCATTATTTGCCTGCCATTGCTGTTCAAGATATTCAGCATCTTCAGTATTACGTGGGTGAACGCCCAGAACTACATGACCATTTTTAATCCCGTCTTCATAAACTTTTGCTCTGTCTTCCGGAATTCCGGATCCTACAAGAGCTCCAATTAAACCTCCTGTAATACCTCCGGCACCGGCACCTGCTAATCCGGCAGCAAGCGGACCTGCGATAATTAGCCCTAATCCGGGAATAACAAGACTTGTTCCTAAAGCAGCAACAACACCTACAATAGCACCAATTGTTCCTCCAATGGCAGATCCTGTTCCGGCAGTTTCAGCTGCTTTTGTTCCTAATTCTGAATGATCATTTTTATCAGAATAATGTTTTTTTCTAGTTTCATCTGACATGATCAGATTGATTTCGTCTTTTGTATAACCTCTATCGTTCAACGTGCTGTAAGCTCTTTCGATACTATCGCGATCAGAAAACATTCCGGTTAATACTTCGCGTTTTGTTCCGTCAGGATTATGTAAATTTTCCATTTTATGTATATTTAAATTGTGAATTTATTTTCACTTTAACAAAGCTCGGAAAATAGATTAATTTATCATTTACACAATTTTTTGGAATCATTACATAATGAAATTGATAACGTTTTTTTGAGATTATTTGATCTTTACTATATGAAAAAAAGAAAGCCAGAACAAAATTTAATTCGGTTCTGGCTTTTATGAATTGTAAACTTCTGGTCTTAGTTTACTTTAATCAATTTAACGTCGAAAATAAGTACTGCGCCTCCCGGAATTTTTCCTTTACCATCGTTTCCGTAAGCAAGTCTTGAAGGAACTAAAAGAATACCACTTCCTCCGGTTTTGAAAAAAGGAATTCCTTCTGTCCAGCCTGGTATAACTTCGAACAAATTAAAAGAAATTCCATCTGAATTACTTTGATCAAATACAGTTCCGTTAGTAAATGCCCCTTTGTAAGCTACAGTAACATTTGATTTTGCTGTGGGCTGAGTTCCTGTTCCCGGAACATCAATTACATAATATAAACCTGACTCAGTCCTTTGAGCTGTCAATTTATTTTTAGCAATGTAATCAGTGATTTCTTTTTCGTTTTCAGCAGTATAATCTTTTTGGTCGTCTTTTGAGCAAGAGATAAAAAGCGTTAATGCTAGTAATGAAGTTAAAAGGTATTTCATGAAATTTGGATTTTTAAAGTTTCAAATATAATAAAGTTTTCAGTCTCAGTGGCGGTTTTCAGTTTTGTTTAGAGGATATTAGGTATTGCATCCAAATTTATTCGGATTGTTGATCATGTAATTTATCAGTTTTCCAATCTCAATATTTTTCATGTTCAGAATGTCAAATTTTTCCTGATTGATATATTCGCATTTAAGTAAAAATTCTAGCCAAACATTGGTTTCTGAATTTTCAGCATCACTATCTGTCAATTTACTTATAAAGTGATTAACATACCTTCTTTTTCGATATGCTTCTGCAATATTTGCAGAGACGCTTCTTGAAGAACGTCTTATTTGGTCTGTTAATGAATATCTTTCTTCTTTTGGAAATTCTTTAGAAAGTTCAAAAATTTCCATAGCAAGTTCAAACGACTTTTTATAAGCCAATAATTCTTTAAAATCCATTTCTTTCTTTTTTACAAAAATAAATAAAAGAAAGAAAAGGATTACTTATTTAAAAGATGATATTTGGCAAGATAAACTGGAAACTGCCACTGAGACTGAAAACTAAAAATATTATCCTTCAATTTTAGCCGAAAGCTCAAACCAGCGTTCTTCTTTCTGGTCTATTTTATTGATGATATTTTGTAGTTCGTTTGCTTTTTTCTCGATATCAGCATCGGCAACTTTTCCGTCAGAGAACAATTGCTCAATTTTCGTTTTATCGATTTCAAGATCTTTGATCTCTCTTTCCAGTTTTTGATATTCTTTTTGCTCGTTGAAAGTCAGGTTTCCTGTTGGATTATTTTGTTTCCAGTCTTTCTTTTCGGCTTTGTTTTCTTCTTTTTGAGCAACATCGGCACTGTCTTCGTAAGCTCTGAAATCAGAGTAGTTCCCCGGGAAATTTTCGATTTCGCCATTTCCTCTAAAAACAAATAAGTGATCGACAATTTTATCCATAAAATAACGGTCGTGCGATACTACAAGCAAACAACCCGGATAATCTAAAAGGAAGCTTTCTAAAACGTTTAGCGTAACAATATCCAAATCATTCGTTGGCTCATCCAGAATCAGGAAGTTAGGATTCTGAATTAAAACTGTACATAAATACAAACGTTTCAATTCTCCACCACTCAGTTTTTCTACAAAATCGTATTGTTTTTTGGCATCAAAAAGAAAACGCTCTAATAATTGAGAAGCTGAAATCATTCTTCCTTTCGCAAGAGGAATAAACTCTCCGTATTCTTTAATAATATCAATTACACGCTGATTGGGTTTTGGGTTGATCCCCGTTTGCGTATAATAACCAATTTTTATTGTTTCACCTTTTACAACACGACCACTGTCTAATGGAAGTGTTCCGGTTAAAAGATTTAAGAAAGTCGATTTTCCGGTTCCGTTTTTACCAATAATTCCGATGCGTTCTCCGCGTTGAAAATCGAAACTAAAGTTGTCCAGAATAACATGGTCTTTGAATTTTTTAGAAATTTTGTGAAGCTCAATAATCTTGCTTCCCATACGTTCCATATTAATTTCAAGTTCGACTTTGTTTTCACGACGACGACTTTGTGCTTTTTCTTTAATTACATAAAAATCATCCTGACGCGATTTTGATTTCGTCGTTCTCGCTTTTGGCTGGCGGCGCATCCATTCTAATTCTTTTACAAATAAGTTTTTTGCTTTGTCAACACTTGCATTTTCAGAGGTAATTCTTTCTTCTTTTTTCTCTAAATAATACGAGTAATTTCCTTTGTATTGGTATAGTTTTCCGTTGTCAAGCTCTATGATTTCATTACAAACACGTTCCAGAAAGAAACGGTCGTGTGTTACCATAAACAACGTAATGTTTTCTTTGGCAAAATAACTTTCCAGCCATTCGATCATTTCAAGGTCTAAATGGTTGGTAGGCTCATCCAGAATTAGTAAATCAGGACGATTGATTAGGATAATTGCCAATGAAAGACGTTTTTTTTGTCCACCCGAAAGATTTTTTACCTTAAGTTTAAAATCTTCCAGTTTTAATTTGAAAAGAATTTGCTTGTATTGCGTTTCAAAATCCCATGCATTATGCTGGTCCATTGCGTCGAAAGCTTTTTGATAGGCTTCTTCGTCATCGGGATTTTCAAGTGCTTTTTCGTATTTTTCAATTACTTTTAAAGTCTCATTATCTGAGGCGAAAATGCTTTCTTCGATAGTAAGTTCTTCCTGTAAGTTATTGTTTTGCGATAGAAAAGCCATTTTAATGCCTTTTCTTAAAACTACCTGACCAGTATCTGGTTCGTCTAAACCATTAATAATGCTCATAATGGTTGTTTTTCCGGAACCATTTTTGGCAATAAAAGCAATTTTTTGGTCTTTATTGATTCCAAATGAAATGTTGTCAAACAGCGTTTTTTCGCCAAACGACTTCGATATATTTTCTACAGATAAGTAATTCACTATAAACTAGGTGTTATAAATTATAAGTTAAGAATGTTTTGCAAAACATAACTTTTTTGCAAAAGTAAACTTTTATATCGCTATTTGCGAATTATTTATGGAGATAGGAATTTAGAAGCGGACTTAAATCAACACGATGAATTTGCTGCGGAACATTGATAATAGGTTTTCGAACCAAAGACTCATTGGTTAAATAATAAATTACGCCATCCTGAGTAGTAATTCCTTCTATCTGAAGTATGGGAAATTTAAGGGGTATCCTGCGTTTGTTTCCGGATAAAAAATCATTGTTTTTAAAATCATATAAAAGATATAAAAACGGTTTTCCCATTTTAGAATAACCACAAAGGACAACGAGGTTTTTTTGTTCTAAATAAGTAGCGCCTGTCACCAAACCTTTGGTGTTAAATGTATACTTTAGTTGTGCAACGTGATCGCCGGATTTGTTAGCCAAGACATAAATACCGGTTTTAGAAGTGCGCCATTGTTTGGTAAACAAATAAATACTGTCTTTTGAAACGATAAAAGCTTCACAATCAAAATTGGTGGTGTTTGGTTTTTTAGCAGATAAATCAGTTTGATCAGAATATCGAAATGTAATGGTTTCAATACTTGGGTTTCCTTCGAGAAAAGACTTTTTTTCTATTTTTAAAATATTCAGGTCCGTTCTGTTTCCTGAATTATTATTGCCAAAATCACCAATATATAAATGAGTACTGTCCTGAGAGATTTCCTCCCAGTCATGATTGATTACTTTATCTAATACAATCTTTTTTCTGATTTTTCCTAAAGAATCGAGCCCGTAAATCGTTTTGTCATAATCGTCATTGTGTGTCCATAGCAAATTGTTGAAAGCAATTAATCCAGAGGTTTCCTTAAGCGAATCGGTTAACTTGACGGAGTATTCAGGTTTAATTTTTAAATTTTCATAAAAACAGCTTCCATCATTTATTGTAGCATTGGGATTATAATTTTTAGAAACAGGATCCGTACATCCCGGAATTTGAGCATAAGTTGATGATACAATCAGGCAAAAGAATAAAATATTTTTTATCATGGTCTGCAATATTAAATTTGCATAACATAAAAGTAAAGTTTTAAAGAATAGCCTCAAATACTATTGGAAAATATAATTAAAATGCTATTTTGCGGTGTTTTTATTTGATTGAATTTTCGTTCTTTTGATGAAGCATAACTCCTAAATATGAAAATTTTACAAAGGCTGTCACATTACCGTTTTTCACGCTATTTTAAACTTTTGTTTGTTGGTGTTGATGTGGTGTTGTTAAATCTGGCTACCATTCTGTCGGCTTTGGCCCGATTTGGCAGCTTAGACAAGCTTTTATCCAAAGAAGAAAGGACAGTTTCATTATTGGCGATTTTAATCTGGGTAGCATTATTACTTCAAAACGACTCCAACAGAAGTATAAGGGTTGAACCCATAGAATCGATATTGGTTCGGACAATAAAAAAGCTGACAATTCATGCTGCTTTAATATCTATTTTTGTCGTTTACCTAAAATATACCGACATCTCCAGACTTAGATTGTGTTATTTTTATCTTATTTTCTTCGGATTGTTGATGATTTCCAGGTATTTATCAATGAAACTTTTAAAATATATTCGGGCAAAAGGTTATAATTTTAAAACTTTTATTGTGGTGGGAGCCAATCCATCAGGAGAAAAAATCCGAAAAATACTGGCCAAAGATTTAACATACGGATATCGCTTTTTAGGTTTTTTTGATGAAAAAATCGATGCTGAAATTGTAAGTCCCAATTCGGTTTTAGGAGGATTTAATGCAATAAAGGAATTCGTGATCGACAAAAAAGTTGATGAAATGTATGTGGCCTTACATATTGACAATATTGAAGTAATCAACGAATTAACGCGGATCTGCGAACAAAATATGGTGCGAATCAAGTTTATTCCGGATTTTCAACTCTATACAAAATCAAGTAAGGTTGAAGTTGCTTTTTACGAAAATACGCCTGTATTAATGTTCAGAACAGAACCTTTGGAATTTCCGGTAAACAGACTTATGAAAAAAGCATTCGATATTTGTTTTTCTGCTGCTGTTATTCTTTTGGTTTTTCCGTGGCTGTTTCCAATTATAATGCTCATCATTAAAATAGAGTCGCCTGGTCCTGTTTTTTTTAAACAGGAACGATCAGGACGTGACAATCAGTCTTTTATATGTTTAAAATTCAGAAGCATGTATGTCAACGGTTTAGCACATAGAAAACAAGCCCAAAAAGGAGATAGCCGTATCACTAAATTTGGTTCTTTTATTCGTAAAACCAGTATCGATGAATTGCCACAGTTTTTTAATGTTTTATGGGGCGATATGTCTGTAGTAGGGCCAAGGCCGCATATGGTCAATCTGGCAAAAGAGTATAGCGATTTGATCAATAATTATCTGGTTCGCCAATACGCCAAACCCGGAATTACCGGTTGGGCACAGGTTAATGGTTTTCGCGGCGAAACAAAAGTATTAAGCGATATGGAGAGCAGGGTGGAATATGATATTTGGTATATCGAAAATTGGAGTTTAGTACTGGATATGAAAATTATCGTAAAAACAATTATCAATATATTCAAAGGCGAAGAGAACGCTTATTAATTAAAGTTTAAAAAACTGATTGTTTTCAATCACTTCTTTTAGATTAGAAATACTGTCCACTTTTATTTTTTGCCCCAGCGAAGCAACATGTTTCATGTGATGCACGTCGGTTCCTGTAAAATCATACATTCCTTTTCTTAGAAGTTCTTCGGCTGTTTTAGTAATTCTTTCGCCGTAGTACCCAACAGTTGCCAATAAATTCAGCTGAAATAAACATCCCGCCTTTTTTAGTTTTTCGTATTCGCCAAAATCTTTTCGATAATATAAATAACGTTCCGGATGTGCCAGAACCGGAATATATCCTGCAACCTGTAATTCAAAAATTGTCTTGTATAATTGTACAGGAGCACTTTGATACGATATTTCGATCAATACGTAATTGTCCTTTAAGGTCAGTAGTTTTTCATTTTTGAAATGATTTTCAAACCAATCATCCATAAAATATTCTGCAGCAGCCCTAAAAGGAATTTTAATTTTGTTTTCGTCCAGCAATAACTTGGTTTCCTGATGCTTTGCTGTGATGATTTCAGCAGAGTTATTCCATATATAATGACTTATATGAGGCGTAGTAATAAATTGCGAAATCCCAATTTCCTGAAAAGCACTGATGAGTTTTGTGGTGTCAGTTATCGTTTTTGCACCGTCATCAATTCCCGGCAATAAATGCGAATGAATGTCAACATAGTTATTAGAAAGAAGATCTTTTAAAAGAGGTTTTGATTTTAAGAAGGATAGCATGTTGCAAAAGTATGGAAATAGAAAGAATTTGTTATGGCTAAATTTTAATGTAACAAATGTAACCTGACATTTCAGAATTATATTATATTTGAAATTGCTAAAAACTTAATAATTTATGAAAATTAAAGAAAATTTATACAATCAAAGGATTATTTCGATCGATGCTTTACGCGGAATCACTATTTTTATTATGATTTTTGTAAATGAATTGGCCAGTATAACTAATGTACCGCAATGGATGAAGCACATGCCGGCCGATGCTGATGCAATGACTTTTGTAGATGTTGTTTTTCCTGCTTTTTTATTTATTGTAGGAATGTCGATTCCGTTTGCTTTTAATGCGAGATTACTCAAAGGAGACAGCACCAAAACCATCTGGACACATACTCTGAAAAGAGCCTTAGCATTGATTATTATTGGTGTTTTTATGGTGAATGCAGAATATGGTTATGATGCGACAAAAATGATAATCGCACCTGTTTTCTGGGGACTTTTAGCTTATGCAATGCCAATCCCGATTTGGAATAAATACGGTAAAGATTTTCCGGTTTGGCTAAAAAACATCCTTCAATATGGCGGAATGTTAGTTTTGATAGCATTATACTTTTTATATGTTCAGGATAATGGCAAAATAGGTATGACGCCTAAATGGTGGGGAATCCTGGGCTTAATTGGTTGGGCATATCTTTTTACAGTAGTTTATTATTGGATCGCTGGCGGAAGATTATGGGCAATGATTGCCTTTTTGGTTATTTGTGTTGCAGCAAATACAATCAATTTAACCGAAGGGTCTCCATTGCACGAAATTTCATGGTTTGGTTTTATTGCCGGACATTTCACGCATGCTGCCCTGGTTTCAGCAGGAGTTGTAATTTCATTATTATTTTTTGACCGAAAAGTAGCCGCTAAAATCAATTGGGCCGTAATAGGGTTTGCAATTTTATTTTTTATAACAGGATATTTATTAAGACCTTATTTTGGAATTTCTAAAATAAAAGGCACTCCCTCATGGACGATGTTTTCTGCAGCAATTTGTACCGTTTTATTCTATTTTCTGTATTGGTTAATGGAAATCAAAAAGATCACCAAATGGAGTAACTTCTTTATGCCGGCAGCAGCGAATCCATTGTTGATTTATATTTTACCGGGTGTAATTTATTATTTCTGCAAAGCTTTTAATATTCATATTATTCCGGGATATTTCCGCGAAGGAGTTCCCGGAATTATCTGGGCTCTTGTATTTTCTACGATTATGCTGTTTGTAATGAAATTATGCAACAAATATAAAATTCAATTGCATTTATAAAAGTTTAATTGTTTCAGGTTTCAGGTTTCAGGTTCGCGCCAAACCTGAAACTTTTTTACATTTTACTTCTGACAAAAATCACCTCACACGCTTAAAAGCAATAGGTCCGGTTCTTTTTTTATTATCAACAAAAGTTCCTTCGAGCGTATTTCCGTCTTCAGATAATGTCAGGGTATGAGTTCCTGCCGTTGCCCAGCCTTTAATAGGTAAAGTAACATCTACAGTGTAACCAATGGTGTTTCCAATTCGTTTTCCTGTACCGCTTTCTACAAATTTTTTGCCCTTCCATTCCAGATAATGCGAGAAAATAACTTTTCCGTTTTGTTCTGATATAATAACAACTGCATTCTTAACGTCAGGATTAATATCTTCCCAGACACCATTGATATCTATTTTTGAAGCTGTAGATTTTTTTTGGCTGTAGCCGAAATTTGAAAATAATGCGATACCGAAAAGTAAAAGAAAAAGTCTTGTTTTCATATTATTTTAGTTTTGAACAATAACCGATTTTATTTCTAAAAATGCTCCCGAAACCGGATTGTAATTTACAAAATTGAACTTGCAAAGATTATGAATGTCCAGAAGTTTTCCGTCAGGCAGCCCGTCTTGTTTAAAATCAGACCACGGAATTTTTATAGTAATAAATTTTTCGGGAGAAGCTTTTAGATCAACTCTTGGATGTGAGCCTCCATGCACACAGCCAGTTCCTTCCTGGTTGCCTTCACGGGCTTGTAGTTTTATTAAGTGAGAAGATTTATAAGTGATGCTTACAAATTTAGAATTATCAGACAAATTTGTCGGAGCGCCGTCGTTCGAATCGCTATTTGTAATTAAAACATTCAATTCAATTTCACCAGCCGGATTGTCTTTTGCCGTAACCTTAATAATCCCTTTTTTCTGACGAATTCTATTGATGGTCTCCTGACTTTCTGCTGCCGGTCCCGCAATAAACCAGGTTGAGGTTTTGACTAAATTTTTATCTGAATCTTTTTTAATAGGAGTAAAACCCAGGATAAAAAATCCGGTAATTATCAGTAAAAATAAAAAAGGGATCTGGGTTACTATTTTGTTTTTCATGGAAATGAATTATTATTCAAACTCAAAAATATGCTTTTTTATAATTTGTAATGATTTTCTTTTTTTATTATTTCTAAAATAACGACTGTTTTAAAATTAATTTTAAATTTGTAAGAAGTTGTCTATGAAAAACTTACGAAATGAAAAATATAAAATCTTTAATAATTTTGTTTTTCTTTTTTCTGACACCATTTTGTTATTCGCAAAACGATTCACTTGCAGATAATAAAAAGGATATATTAGATGTTTTGTATAAACTTTTTCATAAAAATGACTCACTACGAATAAATCCTGACAAAAAGGTGGTGTTTTCGTTGCTCCCGGTGCCCATAGATGCTAACAAAAGTGCCGGATTAGTGGTTTCTTTTTTAACTACATTTTATCTGGGAGACAGTAATACTACAAAAATGTCTCAGGTGTCTTTTTCTCCTTATTTTAGCTTTACCAAACAATATGTGTTTCCTGTTCAGTCGTATATTTATACCAGAAATAACAATTGGAATTTTATAGGAGATTATCGTTTTATGATTTATCCTCAAGATACTTATGGTTTGGGCGGACACAATACAGATAAAAAAATGTCAACGCTGGATTATCAGCAATGGCGTTTTTACCAATTTGCCACCCGAAAAGTAATTGGGAATTTTCGTTTAGGACTAGGTTTGCTGTTCGACAATTACCAGAATATATCAGAGGATTCGTATATCGATGGCGAAACTGATTATGTGAAATATATGGATGGGGATTTTTCTAACGAAAACTCTTTTGGAGTCGCCATTCAGGGATTATATGATTCCAGAAAAAATAACGTAAATCCGGAACAAGGTTTGTATGTCGAAGCAGATTACAGGATTAACACAAGTGGCGTAAACGGCGAAAAATGGAAATCAATTTATTTTGATGCCCGGAAATATCATTCGTTTAGCAAATACAAACACAGGGTTTTGGCCTACAGGGCTTTTTATTGGTCTACTTTTGGCGGAAAACCGCATTATCTTGATTTACCTAGTATTGGATGGGACCGGGACGGGAAAACAGGCCGTGGTTTTACCCGAAACAGATTCCGTAGTAATGCATTGCTTTATTTTGAAAGCGAATATAGAACAGATATTTCTAAAAACGGATTTTGGGGAGCTGTATTCTTTGCTAATCTTTCTTCGGTTTCCAGGTTAGATACATACGATTTTCAAAAATGGAATCCTGCTATAGGAACCGGGTTACGTATCAAATGGAACAAGCAAAACAATAGTAATTTGATTCTGGATTTTGGAGTGAGTAAAAACGATTGGTCTTTACGATTAGGTTTATCTGAAAATTTCTAACTTCCCCAAAAAATACAATCTCTTTATTATTCATGCAGTTATCGGTAATTATTCTTAATTATAATGTACGTTACTTTCTGGAACAATGTGTTTTAAGTGTTCAGGAAGCGCTTTCGACACTTGATGCCGAGATTATTGTAGTCGATAATAATTCGTCAGATGAGAGCTGCCTGATGATGAAAATTAAATTTCCCGATGTAAAATTAATTCAGAATGATACAAATTTTGGTTTTCCAAAAGGCAATAATATTGGGGTTGGGCAAGCATCCGGAAAATACATTTGCATTTTAAATCCCGATACCGTGGTTGCCGAAGATACATTTGTTAAGATTCTGGCTTTCGCCGAAAGGCAAATGAATCTTGGCATTATAGGCTGTCAATTAATCGACGGAACGGGGGAATTCCTTCCGGAAAGCAAACGCGGCATTCCAACGCCCTGGGTGGCATTCACAAAAATTTCAGGATTGTATAAAGCTTTTCCAAAATGGAAACTTTTCAATCAATATTATGCGCAGCATTTAGACAAAGATCAAACCGGAAAAGTTGCTATTTTGGTTGGTGCGTTTATGTTTCTGGAACGGGATTTATATAGAGAACTCGAAGGTTTTGATGAAAAATGTTTTATGTACGCAGATGATATTGATTTATCGTATCGTGTTTTACAGAAAAAGAAGTCTAATTTCTACTTTCACGAAACCACCGTTTTGCACTATAAGGGAGAAAGTACGGTGAAAGACGAAAAATACATGAAACGTTTTCAGGAAGCAATGCATTTTTTCTATCAAAAGCATTTTAAGAAATCATGGTTTTTAGAATTTTTTATCCAAATCGGAATTTTCTTTTTCTCTTTTATAAAAATGTTTCAGGGAAAAACGAAGACAAAACCATTGCCTGAAACGGTTATTTTTTATTCGTCAAATAGTATTTTGTCTGAAAAATTACCTTCTATTTTAAAAAATAAAGTTCGCTTTATGGATTTAAAAAAAGAAAAAATGGTAAATTCGTCCCTGATTTTTAAGGGTAAAAGAGCTGAGATTATTTTGGATAATCAGTATGTTTCGTTCAAAAAATGTATCAAAATCATAAAAACTCTTAAGGATAAGAACGTTACTTTTAAGATTTTCCCCAAAAACACCAATTTTATTATTGGGAGTAATTCCAGAAATGACAGGGGGCAAATTGTAAAAATTGAGTAAAAAATTATATTAAGTGTAATTTATGTTTAAAATATTCAGTAATTTCGCAATCAGAAAATCAAAATCATCCTTTAGATTAACAATATGGCAAGATTTGAATTAAAACTTCCTAAAATGGGAGAGAGTGTCGCTGAAGCAACTATTACCAACTGGTTGAAAGAAGTAGGAGACAAAATTGAAGCTGATGAAGCAGTACTGGAAATTGCAACTGATAAGGTTGACAGTGAAGTACCCAGCGAAGTTTCAGGAATTTTAGTTGAACAATTGTTTGGCAAAGACGATTTAGTTCAGGTAGGACAAACCATTGCAATTATTGAGACTGAAGGTGATGCTCCGGCTGAAAAAGCAGAAGAAACTGCTGTTCCGGCGGAAGTTGCTGCGATTGAAGCGACAATTGAAACTGCAAAAGAAACAGTTGCTGCGCCACAGGATTTCTCAGGATCTGATAAATTCTTTTCTCCATTAGTAAAAAATATTGCAAAAGAAGAAGGGATTTCTGTTGCTGAACTGGAAAGTATTCCCGGTTCAGGAAAAGACGGTCGTGTAACAAAAGAAGATATCTTAAAATATATTGAAACCCGTAAATCAGGTGGCGAAACTCCAAAAGCGGTTGTTGAAGTTCCAAAAGCAGTTCAGCCTGTCGCGGCACCGGTGCAAAAAAGCCAACAGGCAGTTCCGGTTTCTGTAAATGGCGGTGACGAAATCATCGAAATGGACAGAATGCGTAAGCTGATTTCAGGATACATGACAGCTTCTGTACAAACTTCGGCTCACGTACAATCTTTCATTGAAGTTGACGTAACGAATATTGTAAAATGGAGAGAAAGAGTGAAAACCGCTTTCGAAAAGAGAGAAGGAGAAAAACTGACTTTTACGCCAATTATGATGGAAGCAGTTGCGAAAGCATTGAAAGATTTCCCTGGAATGAATATTTCAGTTGATGGGGATTATATTATCAAAAAGAAAAATATAAATTTAGGAATGGCTGCGGCTTTGCCAAACGGGAACTTAATTGTGCCTGTTATTAAAAACGCAGATCAGCTGAACCTTGTGGGGATGGCAAAAGCGGTTAACGATTTAGGAAACCGTGCAAAAGCCGGAAAACTAAAGCCGGACGATACGCAAGGCGGAACTTACACCGTGACAAACGTGGGGACTTTTGGCAGTGTTTTTGGCACGCCAATTATCAATCAGCCACAAGTAGGTATTTTGGCACTTGGTGCGATTCGTAAAGTACCTGCGGTTATCGAAACTCCGGAAGGTGATTTTATCGGAATACGTCAAAAAATGTTCCTTTCGCATTCTTACGATCATAGAGTTGTTGATGGTGCTTTAGGTGGAAGTTTCGTAAAAAGAGTAGCAGAATATTTAGAAGCTTTTGATGTAGACAGAGATTTCTAAAATCAAATAAAAATAAATTCGAACCCGGAAAATTTTAATAATTTTTCGGGTTTTTTGTTTTGTAGGAAAAGGTTAAGGAATCAGGAAAACAATTCTTTAACAGGTAAAATTAAAAGTTAAAATCGCCAATTTGAGCCGATTTTTATTTAAAAAAATCAAGAATAAAAGAGGAAATTCGGCTTTAAAAATTACATTTGTAATCTTATAAAATTAAAAAATGGAACTGAAACTCAACAAACCAATTTGCTTTTTTGATCTTGAAACAACCGGAATTGATATCGGTAAAGATCGAATTGTAGAAATTTCGATATTCAAAGTTTTTCCAAACGGAAATAAAGAAAGTAAAACCTGGTTGGTGAATCCTACGATTCCAATTCCGCCTCAAACCACCGCCGTTCATGGTATTACCGATGAAAAAGTAGCTAACGAGCCTACTTTTGCAGAATTGGCACCTCAGGTGCATAATATGATTAAGGATAGTGATTTAGGAGGTTTTAATTCAGATCGTTTTGATATTCCGCTTTTGGCAGAAGAATTGCTTCGCGCCGGTGTCGATTTTGATATGAAAAATAAAGTCTCAGTAGATGTTCAGACTATCTTTCATAAAATGGAAGAACGTACTTTGAGTGCGGCATTGAAATTCTATTGCGGAAAAAGTCTTGAAAATGCCCATTCGGCAGAAGCGGATACCATGGCAACCTACGAAATCTTAAAAGCGCAATTGGATCGTTATCCCGAACTGGAAAATGATATGAAATCATTGTCTGAATTTACGACCCGTAAAAAAATCGCTGATTTCGCCGGAATGATTGCTTTTGATAAAGACAACGAAGAAATCTTTACTTTCGGAAAACACAAGGGCGCCAAAGTCGATAAAATCCTTGAAACTGAACCAGGTTATTTCAGCTGGATTCAAAATGCTGATTTTCCATTATATACCAAAAAGGTTTTAACGGCAATTAAGTTAAGAAAGTTAAATACTAAATAAGATTCTAAGTTGCTAAGATTCTAAGTTTCTGAGTTTTTTTTATTCAGCTTCTTAGTGGCTTAGCAACTTAGTAGCTTAGCAACTTGTAAAAGAAATGAAAATAATCTGTATCGGTAGAAATTATACCAATCATATTGAGGAATTAAAAAACGAACGCCCGGCAGAGCCGGTGGTTTTTATGAAACCGGATTCAGCAGTTTTGTTGAAACAGCATCCGTTTGTAATTCCGGAATTTTCTGAAGAAATTCATCACGAAATAGAGATAATTGTTAAAATAAATAAAGTAGGGAAGTACATCGAACCTAAATTTGCTCATAAGTATTATGATGAAATTAGTGTAGGTATTGACTTTACAGCCAGGGATTTGCAAGATAAATTGAAAGCAAAAGGACTGCCTTGGGAAAAAGCAAAAGCATTTGACGGTTCTGCGGTTATTGGAGACTTTTTGCCAAAAACCGATTTTATTTCGATGGAAAATCTTACATTTGAGTTAACGAACAATTCTAAAACAGTTCAAAAAGGAAATACTGGCTTTATGCTTTGGAAAATAGATGAGCTTGTTTCATATGTATCACAATTTTTTACTTTAAAAATTGGTGATATCATTTTTACAGGAACTCCTGAAGGTGTGGCTTCGGTAAAACCTAATGATGTTTTAGAAGGCTTTCTAGAAGATAAAAAATTATTCAGAATACAAGTAAAATAATGGCTTTAAAGTACAACCTTTCGAAAGTGTATGCGCTTTCAGACAACGACCCGGAATTTGTAAACGAAATTCTTAAATTATTTGTAACCGAAGTTCCTGAGGATTTGAAGCAAATAAAAGAAGGAATCAAGAAAAAAGATCATAAATATGCTTACTCTTATGCGCACAAAATAAAACCAACATTAGATTTAATGGGGTTAAATGTCGCTTTTGAAGAAATTCTGCAAGTCGAAGCCTGGACAAAGGCTGAAGGCAAGAAAAAAGAAATTGTCGAAACTTTTAAAAGTATTAAGATACAAGTGAAAGACGCAATCAAAGAAATTAAAAAAGATTTCGATTTGTAAAATCTGGGCGTGCCCCTGTTTTTGCCCTTTTTTAATTTAAGGCAAAAACAGGGTCGGTCCCGACGGTTCGGGAGGCTATATATTTTGTTCCGGAAAATTTTGCTTAAAAAGGACGTCTCTTTTGTCAGAAAAGGATGCTGCTACTACCCCTCACGCAAAATCATTGCGACAACAACCTACTTTATAATAATGACTTACGATAAGTAAGTGAAAATATTCCACAGCTATGAAAGCAACTATCATTACTATTGGAGACGAAATTTTAATAGGTCAGATTGTAGATACAAATTCAGGTTTTATCGCTAAATCCCTTGATCGAATCGGTGTTGAAGTTCATGAAATGATTTCAATAAGCGATGACAAAAAACACATTTTAGACACTTTTGCACAACTGCAAAACAAAGTCGATGTTGTGATCGTAACAGGCGGTTTAGGACCAACAAAAGACGATGTCACTAAAAAAACATTCTGCGATTATTTTGATGATGAGTTGGTAGTGAATCCTGAAGTTCTGGCTCATGTGACAGAATTGATCGAAGGTTTTTATAAACGCCCAATTTCACAATTAAATAAAGATCAGGCTTTAGTTCCGTCAAAATGCACTGTTTTACACAACAAAATGGGAACAGCGCCGGGAATGTGGATGAAGAAAGAAAATACCGTGTTTGTTTCGCTTCCGGGAGTTCCGTACGAAATGAAATATTTAGTCGAAGAAGAAATAATTCCTAAAATTGTTCGCGAATACAAACGCCCATATATCATTCATAAAACCATTTTAACGTACGGTCAGGGTGAGAGTCTAGTGGCAGAACGTATCGAACATTGGGAGAATAATTTGCCTGAATTTATCAAGCTGGCTTATTTGCCAAATCCGGGACGAGTACGTTTGCGTTTGTCTGCCAGAGGAACAAATAAAGAACTGCTGGAAGCGGCGATTGAAGAAAACGTAAAATCGTTAGATGCTATTATTCATGATATTATAGTAGGCTACGAAGAAAATGAAACAATAGAATCTGTAGTGGGGAAAATACTCACGAAACAAAATAAAACAATTGCTACCGCAGAAAGTTTTACAGGTGGTAAAATTGCTTCTGTTCTGTCTGCAGTTCCGGGCGCTTCTAACTACTTTAAGGGCAGTGTAGTTTCGTATGCAACACAGGCGAAGGTTAATGTTCTTGGTGTCTCGCAGGATTTAGTCGATCAATTTTCGGTCGTTAGTGCAGAGGTTGCTTCGGCTATGGCTTTGAATGTGAAAGAGATACTTAAAACAGACTATGCAATTGCCACAACCGGGAACGCCGGACCAACAAAAGGCGACTCTGATGCTGAAATTGGAGCTGTTTTTATCGCTTTGGCTACTCCAACTGGTATAATTACAGAAGAATTTAATTTTGGCCAACCACGTGAAAAAGTGATAGATAGAGCCGTGATTAAGAGTTTAGAAATATTACAGAAAGAAATTTTAAAAAATGTGCTATAATTTTTTGTTTCAATCGTTTATTTTTCTTTTCTTTGCACCCTGATTTTGAATAACGATAAAAGATAAGTATAATGTCAAGAGTTTGTGACCTTACAGGTAAAAGAGCGATGGTAGGAAATAACGTTTCTCACGCTATGAACAAAACTAAGAGAAAATTTTCTGTAAACTTAGTTAAAAAGCGTTTTTATCTTCCAGAAGAAGATAGATGGATTACTCTTAGAGTAGCAGCATCTACGATAAAAACAATTAATAAAAATGGAATCACTGCTGTTTTGAAAAAAGCACAGTCAGAAGGATTTATCAAATAATCTTTTCCTAAATAAATATATAGCAAGATGGCAAAGAAAGGTAATAGAATCCAGGTAATTTTAGAATGTACTGAGCACAAGACTTCTGGTGTTCCAGGTACTTCAAGATACATAACAACTAAGAACAAAAAAAATACTCCGGACAGATTAGAGATTAAAAAATTTAATCCAATCTTGAAACGTGTAACTGTTCATAAAGAAATTAAATAATTAAGTCATGGCAAAGAAAACCGTAGCATCGTTACAAACAGCTTCTAAGAGATTATCAAAAGCCATCAAAATGGTAAAATCTCCTAAAACTGGTGCATATACATTCGTAGAATCTATTATGGCTCCTGAAGAAGTTGATAATTTCTTGAAAAAGAAATAATAACAATTACAGTATATAGAAAAGCTACTTTCATTCGGAAGTAGCTTTTTTATTTTTTATATTTGTCTCAAATTTTGTAGAAATATAACAATTGGCTTTTTTTTAAGCAATAATTACCGTTATCCTCTCTATCTTTACTATCTGTGTTGACAGAAAAAAAAGGATAAATGCTGTCGGTGCTAAAAAAAAAACAATTGATCTTCTATAAATATTAGGATTATTTAGATTGTCAAAAAATCGTGTAGTCTAAAAAACTAACAACCTATAAAAAATGAGTTTTTTTAAAAAATTATTCTCTACTGATAAAAAAGAGACTTTAGACAAAGGTCTTGAAAAATCAAAAACTACTTTTTTCTCAAAGTTAAGCAAAGCCGTTGCCGGAAAATCTAAAGTCGATGATGATGTTTTAGATAATCTGGAAGAAATTCTGGTAGCTTCAGATGTTGGTGTTAATACAACCCTGAAAGTAATTACAAGAATAGAAAAACGTGTTGCCGAAGACAAATATTTAGGTACAGACGAATTGAATCAGATTCTGCGTGAAGAAATTGGTGCTTTGTTATCTGAAACCAATAGAGGTGAAGCAACTGAATTTGAAATTCCAAAAGACAAGAAACCATATGTTTTAATGGTAGTAGGTGTCAATGGAGTTGGAAAAACAACTACAATTGGAAAGCTGGCTTATCAGTTTAAAAAAGCGGGTTATAAAGTCGTTTTAGGAGCTGCAGATACTTTTCGTGCCGCTGCTATTGATCAATTGCAGGTTTGGGCAGATCGTGTAGATGTGCCTATTGTAAGACAGAATATGGGAAGTGATCCTGCCTCTGTTGCTTTTGATACTTTGCAATCTGCTGTAGCGCAAAATGCCGATGTTGTAATTATTGATACTGCAGGACGTTTGCATAATAAGGTCAATTTGATGAATGAGCTTACTAAAGTAAAACGTGTGATGCAAAAGGTGGTCGCAGATGCACCTCACGATGTATTACTGGTTTTAGATGGTTCAACCGGTCAAAATGCTTTTGAACAAGCTAAACAGTTTACTGCTGCAACTGAGGTGACTTCGCTTGCTGTTACTAAATTAGACGGAACCGCAAAAGGTGGTGTGGTAATTGGTATTTCTGACCAGTTTCAGATTCCTGTAAAATACATTGGTGTGGGTGAGGGAATTGAGGATTTGCAGGTCTTTAATAAATATGAATTTGTAGATAGTTTTTTTAAATAATTTTTTGATATAATTCAATGAGTTTTTCTTCTTTAAAAAATATAACGCCACTTACTTTTTATTTTGGAAGTGTTATCTGTTTTGTTTTAGCAAATGTGTTAAGAGATAAAATTTTGTCTTTTTACTATGTTTTATTAGTTTTAGGTATTGTTTTCTTTTTTATGGGAGTCCTAAAAAGATTGCGTACAAAACAATAATTGTTTGATTTATAATGAAATATTATTTTATTATTTTGCTCTGTAGCTTGATATCGTGTACGAATACAAGAAAAGACGGTGAAATAAAAAATAATAAAGTAATTGTTATCCAGCCATTGGGTGATTTTAAATTAGTACAGGCAAGAAAAGTTTTTGTTCAGGTAAAGCAAATTAATCCTAATGTTGTTTTAAGGAAGTCTATATCTTTTCCCGAAATCGCCTATTATAAGCCTAGAAATAGATATCGTGCTGATAGTATTATTAGAACTCTTCGCAATACGATTGGCAGGGACTCGGTTATTGTAGGATTGTCAAATTCTGATATTAGTGTTACTAAAAACGGAATTCAGGATTGGGGAGTTATGGGATTAGGGTATAGACCTGGTAAATCCTGTGTGGTTTCTGATTTTAGAATGGCAGTTAAAAATAGAAACGAGCAATTTTATAAAGTTGTACTGCATGAACTTGGCCATACTGAAGGTTTGCCTCATTGTAAAATAAAAACTTGCTTAATGCGGGATGCTGATGGCGGAAATCATCTGAATGAAGAGAAAGATTTCTGTGAGAACTGCAAAAGCTTTCTGATAAGTAAGGGCTGGAATTTACTGAGATAAAGAAAATCTTATTATTTAAGCTCCCATTTTGTTCCATCAGCAAATACAACATAGTAGGCTCTTGCTGCTATAATGGTGTAAGCGTCTGTCGAAAAATCTTCCCATATTTTAGATTCTTTTTTTTTTGGTTTTAATAAAATGTCAGTATATCCTCTTGTTATTCCTTTTACAAAGAAGAATTGACCGCTTGCTGGTTTATCAAATACATTTTCGCAATACCATTCAAATTTAATAGCTTTTATGTTTTTTTGTGTTGTGTTTTTGTAGGTTAGCTGAATATCTTTATGATCTGAATATTGATTTTTAAGCAATTGGGCCGAAATAATTTTAACTGGTGAATTTTTCGTTTTCTGTATGTCTAAGAAACTATGTTTGACAGAATCTATTATTTCTCTTTCCTTTTTTTCTTCTGTGTTTTTAGTTAGATCATTGTCCTGAATAATAAGCTCGATTTTGTTATTTTTTTTATTTGTGCATGAAAATAAAATTATGATAATAAATGTTAGTATTATTTTTTTCATTTGGCTGTTGTGTAGCGGGTAGATATCTGATATTAAGTGCTTGTGCTGGAAAAAAGTGAAAACATTTTTACTGTAAAATTGCGATATATGAAAAATTATTATAGCCTTTAAAAGTTATATTTTAACTAGAATAAGTTTTTTGTTAAGCGATTTTTTATTCTTGTTAATCTTGCAAAAATTAAGAGATAAAAATTTCTTTTGAATTTTATAAGGTTAACTTTGCATCACGAAACATTCTTTTGAAAACCGGAGCCCTGGCCCTGATGGGAGAGGTATCCTTTTTCTTGCCTTTTTATCAAGAAAAAGATAAAGCGGATCCCGAAGCTTCGCGAGAAATAGATCCTGATTTTTATTCAGAAGCTTAGTATGGGCAGGGTGCAATTGTTTTAACTTTAATAAAATATGGTATGAAAAACACTTTTATGATTTTGGTTTTATCGCTTTTGTTTGTGAGCTGTAAGCAGGAAATTAAACCAACGGATATTGCGAAATTAAATGGATATTGGGAGATTGAAAAAGTGGTTTTTGATAAGGGGGAAGAAAAAGATTACGGAATGAACGAGAGTTTTGATTATTTTGATATTAAAAATAATAAAGGAATTCGAAAGAAGGTGATGCCGCAGTTTGACGGAAGTTTTTTGACCAGTGATTCTTTTGAAAATGTTTCGGTTCGATTTAAAGGCAATCAGGTTTTTCTGGATTATAAAACTGATTACGCAAAATGGACAGAAGAATTAATTTCGATATCGGATGACAAGCTGGTGGTGAAAAATCAAGAGAAAAAAGAATATCATTATAAAAAAGCAGGACCAGTAAATTTATTAGAAGATGGCAAAAAGACTAAATAATCAAAGTACGATTGGAGCTGTTTTGCAACAGATTATCCAGGTGAATAAATTAGGTCCCGGAATGGACCAGATTGATGTAAAAGAAGCCTGGAGACAGTTAATGGGAAATGGTGTAAATACATATACAAAAAACGTTGTTTTGAAAGGAAGCACGCTTTATGTTGAACTTGGATCGGCAGTTTTAAGGGAAGAATTAAGCCACGGAAAGTCTAAAATCGTTAAAATGATTAATGAAGAGTTAGGACGCGAGGTAGTAAAAGAGGTGGTGCTGCGGTAATTTTAGATTTTAGATTTTTCGGAATATTCATAAAAAAAATCCATTTCAATTGAAATGGATTTTTTTTTATTGTGATTGGTTAAGTTCAGCAATCTAAAATCTGAACTATAAAATCATAAATTAAAACTGCTCTCTTCCGGCAAAATGGAATGCACCTTCGATTGCAGCATTTTCGTCGCTGTCAGAACCGTGAACTGCATTTTCTCCAATAGAAGTTGCATATGCTTTACGAATAGTTCCTTCGGCAGCTTCAGCTGGGTTTGTAGCTCCAATTAAAGTTCTGAAATCTTCTACTGCGTTGTCTTTTTCTAAAATTGCAGCAACAATTGGTCCGCGAGACATGAATTCAACTAATTCTCCGTAGAAAGGTCTTTCTGCGTGAACTGCGTAAAATGCTTTAGCATCAGCTACAGTTAATTGAGTTAATTTTAATGAAACGATTTTGAAACCACCATTAGTGATCATTGCTAAGATATTCCCGATGTGTCCGTTTGCAACAGCATCTGGCTTAATCATTGTAAAAGTTCTATTTGTTGCCATTTTATATTTATTAAATTTTGTGCAAAAGTATACTTTTTTTATGAATTGATTTTAATTAATTCGTAATTAAAACACAGTAGAATGATGTTTTAGCTAAGAAAAGCTTTTTTTTATAAACCATATAAGTTATGTAAGTTCATTTAAACAGCATTCCGCAAAAATGTTCGCAAACTTCCCGTATTTCTAAAATGAACTTATATAGCTTATATGGTGAAATCTTTTTTTATACTTTGAATATTAATTTGTTTCTGTAGAATATCCACAATATAAACGTCCAGATACAAACGTAAACCAATGCTCCGGCAAACGAAGCTGTCATGGGGTTGCTGAAAAATGGCGCAATACCAAAGTTGTACAAATAACTTAAAAGATTAATTTGCTCTTCAGGATTATGCGGATTTTTAACTTGAATCATGACTAATGCCTGCGGAATAATCTGCGAGGTAAAGAAAACGATCATTGGATTTACACCCCAGATTAAGAATGGTTTAAACCCTTTTTTGTAGTTCGCAATATCAATAATGTAATATAAAATAGTGAGAACGACTGTTGCTAATCCTGTTGTGTATAAAACGTAACTGCTTGTCCAAAGTGATTTGTTTATGGGGAAAATAATATCCCAGAGTAAACCAAAAAAGATAAGAATCGTACCTATAATTCCCATTTTTTGTGCTTTTTGGATTTTGATAGTATCGGCTTGTAAAAGCTGTCCAATCAATAGGCCTATAATTCCGTTTACGATAGACGGAATGGTGCTTAAAATTCCTTCGGGATCCCAGGTTATGGTTCCGCGATACATATGGCCTTTTAGTAAAATGCTGTCAAGCCATGACGCTAAGTTGGTTCCTTTATCGAGATTAGCTTCGCCAATTCCGGGAACAGGAATTAAGGTCATGATTGCCCAATAACTCAATAATAAAATGATTCCGGTTATAATTTGTGTTTTTTGGGATGTTTTTAAATATAAAAGAGAAACTACAAAATACACAATTGCAATTCGTTGTAAAACTCCCGGAAGCCTTACATTATTATAGGCTTCAATGCCGCTGTAAGCAAGGAACAGGTAGAGAAACAGAATTGAAAATGCTAAAATATTTTTGACTTTTGAGCTGAAATTGCCCATTAACGCATAGCCAACTGCAATAGTAATCACTAACCGGCCAATTAAAAGAGGAATTCCGTCAAGACCGAATAACTGGATTTTTCCAAAAAAGTTGAAGAAAATCCCTAAACAAAGCATTCGCAGCGAACGTACTAAAATTTTGTTGAAAGTGGTACTGTCATAAAATTTATCAGGCATTGCTAAGGGAACGGCAACTCCCATAATAAAAATGAAAAACGGAAAAACAAGGTCGGTTAGCGTGCAGCCGTGCCATTCTGAATGTAATAAAGGGGCATAAACATGTCCCCAGTCTCCGGGATTGTTAACGATAGTCATTAATAAAATCGTTAATCCTCTAAAGACATCTAAAGATATCAAGCGCTCTCTGGTCATAATTTTGGTAAATAGGTTAATTTTTGTTTTTAAAAAAGTTACTATTTGGTTTAGAGAGGCAATAACTTCAGAAGAGATGGTTATTTGTTTCTGAGAATTATTACTTTATTTTTTAATGTTTGTGCCACGAATTTACTGCGCCTGTTCGCTATCGCTCGAGTCTAAAATTTGCGCTAATTTTAATTATCAGAGCCAAAATTCGTGTAACTCATTGCTAATTTTTTATATTGTTATAATGTTAAAATTCGTTTCTAATGGTTTTAATTTCTGAATTAAAAGCGGAATCAATTGTTCGCCTTTTTCCAGATAAAATTCTGAAAAATTAGTATGACGTTCCTGTAAACTTTGATTAGGGAACAATTCGAATTGCAAATCTGTTACACGCTGCAATTCATTCTCTAATTTTCGTTTTTGGGCTTTTAATAATCGTTTTTCAAGATGATCTAATCCTTTCTTTTGTTTTACTTCCTGTGCTTTTACAGCTCCTGCAAATGATTTGTCAGTTTGCTGTGCGAGTTCATAAAGATATTCAAATTGTTTTTCTAATATTTCTTTTTGAGGAGTTAGATCAATCGGAAAAGCAGATAATTTATGAGTAATGACATTGATTAAATTATCAGGTTTTGTAAAAAGATCTGCCCAGCTTAGCCCTAGATTATCGGCTTTTTTGGCTTGCTTTTCTGTTGATAAAAGTACTGAGTTACGAACCAAAAGCATCGGAAAAGTGATGTTTACAGCCTCAAAAAATGATTTCAATTCCAGCCAGTAAGCAATTTCTCCGCCTCCGCCAATGTAGCAAAGGTTAGGTAAAATAATTTCCTGATATAGTGGTCGCATAATCACATTTGGACTGAATTTTTCAGGATTACTATCTAATAATTTAAAAATTTCTTCTTTTGAAAATGAGATTTTAGTGTTGTTGACGAAATATTTATCATTCTCAAAAATAATGCGTTCACGTAAATCATCTTCTATATAAAACAAATTAATTTCACGAGGATTTACCTGAACTGTATAGCTTTTTAGTTGATTGATCGTTTCCTGAACCGCTTTGAATGAAGTTTGTTGTTGTAATTCTTCTTTTATATAGGGAATAAAAGCTTGTTTTAAATTCGCATCGTCTGCATCTAAAATGACTAAACCATATTGTGCAAATAGGCTATTGGCCAAAAAGCGGGTAGCATCGGATAATTTTTCATGTTTTAAATAGGCTTCTTCGAAGAGTTTTTTTATAACGCCTGCATTTGTACTTGATCCTAATTCTGCAGCATAAATTTCGAAGAATTCTGTTAAACCCTCAGTTGAAAGTCTTCCTACAGGACCCGTACTTTCCTTATTCCAACGGAATTTTTTTCCTTTGAAATTAAAATAGTTGATCTCTTCAAAGTCATGGTCTTCTGTTGCCATCCAATAAACAGGAACAAAATTGCTTGCAGGGTATTTTAGCTTTAATTCTTTGGTTAAATTAATCGTCGAAATAATTTTATATAAAAAGTACAACGGACCGCTAAATAAGTTTAACTGATGTCCAGTAGTAATTGTATAGGTATTTTGAAGCCCTAAAAGTTCGATATTTTGTTTGGTCGAATCAGAAATTTCGATATGGTGATATTGCTTTTTTAAAGTTTCAACCAGAGGAATTCGGTTGTTATTATCAAAGTTTGCCGCTTTTTCGGCAATTTGCTTTTCGAAATTTTCTAAAGTAGGGAAATTGTTGTACAGCGTTTTTAATTCTGGCTTTTGATCTAAATAATCTTGCATCAATTTAGAAAAATATCCTGAAGTTTGGTAGCTGATACAGTCGGTTGGCATAATTTTAAGTTTATTTTTGACAGCTGTAAATTTAATGAAAATATGCAGTTAAATTCAGTTTTAACGATTGCTTATGATTTGATTTTTTGCTTTTATTTTAAAGTTCCTGTAATCAGGTGTTTAATTACTGAAAGTTTCGTGGTTTGAAAAATACAGAATGTATCATAGTTGTTAAAAAATATAGTTATTTTGAAACTATTTATAATAAAGGTAAATTATTAATAACGAAATTATATTTTTGCAATTAAAAAAGATATATCAATTTTACATGGAAACTAACCCGAAAAAGAAAAACTCATTAAAACATGTTCTTTTTGGTTCTTTAATTGGAACTACAATTGAATTTTTTGATTTTTATATTTATGCCAATGCCGCAGTATTGGTCTTCCCACAATTATTTTTCCCTGGTTCTAATTCGACTATAGCAACGCTGGAATCCTTGGCTACTTTTTCAATAGCTTTTTTATCACGTCCGTTAGGTTCTGCTTTTTTTGGACATTACGGAGATAAAATCGGACGTAAATTTACTTTAGTTGCGGCTTTATTGACGATGGGGATTTCGACCGTTACTATTGGATTTTTGCCAGGTTATGCCAGTATTGGTGTTGCAGCTCCTTTATTATTAATGCTTTGTCGATTTGGACAAGGAGTTGGTTTAGGAGGAGAATGGGGTGGAGCTGTTTTATTGGCTATAGAAAATGCACCGCCGCATAAACGTGCCTGGTATGGTATGTTTCCGCAATTAGGAGCTCCAATAGGATTATTACTTTCCGGAGGAACTTTTTTGTTCCTGACCGATTCAATGAGCAACGCAGATTTTATGGATTATGGATGGAGAATTCCGTTTATCGCCAGTTCACTTTTGGTAGTAATAGGGTTTTATATTCGAACAAAAATTACTGAAACTCCTTCTTTCGAAAATTCTAAAAAAGAACAGGAGGAAGTTAAAGTTCCCTTTTTAACGCTTGTAAAATCGTATAAAAATCAATTGATTTTTGGAACGTTTGCTGCGATTACAACTTTTTTGGTTTTTTATTTAATGACTGTTTTTACCTTAAGTTGGGCAACTTCAGACTTAGGAATTGTTAAAAGAGACGGACTATTAATACAATTGTTTTCGGTATTGTTCTTTGCTATTTTTATTCCGGTTTCGGCTGTTGTTGCAGATAAAATCGGCCGACGTAAAATGCTAATTATCGCTACAGTGGCGATTGCTATTTTCGGATTTTTCTTTTCTTATTTTTTAAGTTCCGGAAATATTGTTTTGGTGACCACTTTTGCCTGTATCGGAATGGCTTTAATGGGATTCACTTACGGCCCGCTGGGAACTTTTCTATCAGAGTTATTTCCAACAAATGTTCGTTATTCCGGAGCATCGTTAACTTTTAATATGGCAGGAATTCTGGGGGCAGCTTTTGCACCAATGATTGCGATCTGGTTAGCTTCTACTTATAGTGTGAGTTATGTAGGTTTGTATTTAACAATTGCTGCATTTATTTCTTTAGTTTCATTTTTGGTGATTAGTAAAGACGAGCATAAGTTTTAAACTTAACTGTAATTCCAATAGTTATTGGAAACAAAAAGTCCGCAATGTTGATAGGTTATCAATATTGCGGACTTTTCGATTAAAATTTATCTTTTTAAACTAAAATGTCCTCTAAATTCTTTTCCGTTGAAGCGGGTAGCGGTAAACCAATAATCTGAAGCAGGTTCGTTTCTACCAAGATAAGTTCCGTCCCAGGAAGTATTGTAAGCTAGTTCTCTTATGAATTTCCCATAACGGTCAAATATTCTGACTCCTGTATTTGGTGCCAAATAAACAAAATCTATAGTCCAGGTATCATTATAACCATCGTTGTTTGGTGTAAAGAATTTCGGATATGGTACTTCATCCACATAATTAATGCAATTTCCTTCTGTCGCTTCCAGAATATTGATGGTAACGGGTATTTTGTCGCTTTCACAATTACTTACGGTTTGAGAAGCATAATAAGTGATTCCATTTTTAAGAGATGTTGCTTCAGACAAAGTAGTATTTGAAGCTGTGCTTTCATACCATTTTATATTTTGTCCTGCAATGTTGATGTTTTTTATTGAAGCATTTTGTTGCACGCAGAATGTCTGCGGTGAATCAGCAATTGGATTTTGAGTATCCTGAATTTTTACGGTTATAGCCAATCTTTTACTTTCGCAATTGTTTACTGTTTGTGTAACGTAATAAATACCATTTTGTAATAAAGTGGTTTCTGGTAGAATGTTGCCATTTGTTGCAGCGTCATACCATTTTAAAGCTGTTCCTGTTATATTAATATTCTCTAAAGTTGCAATTTCATCGATACAAAATTGTTGATTAGTGCTTCCGCTTGGTAATGCACTATCATAAACTCTAATTAGAAAAGGAGTTCTGCCACCTTCACATCCAATGGTTTGCGACGCGTAATACGTTCTGTTATCTTCCAATAAAGTTGTGTTTGGTAAACTCGCCGCAGAGAAATCAGTATCGTACCATTTTATATTTTGTCCGTTTATTTGAATGTCGCTTAAAGTTGCATTCTCACTTTTACAAAATTGCTGAGTTCCATTTCCTATTGGGGCAGCAGGTGTATTCACAATTGAAACTGTAATTCCAAATCTTGGGCTTTCACAATTATTAATTGTCTGAGAGGCATAATAGGTTTTTCCGTCAATCAAATTTGTTGTTTCGGTTAATAAATTACCATTGGTTAATGCATCATACCATTTAATTTGATCTCCGGTAATTACAATATTTTCAATAGTTGCATTTTGTGCTGAACAAAAAATCTGGTTTGCATTTCCAGCTGGAGCAGGAGTACTTTGAATACTGACTGTAACAGGAATTCTTAAGCTTTCGCAGCCATTGATAGTTTGTGATGCATAATAAGTTGTGGCATTTTGAAGTGCAGTTGTATTTGGTAGCAAGGTTCCGGCTGTCGCAGTATCATACCATTTTATGTTTTGACCTGTTATAGAAATATCATCTAAATCTACATTAATGGGATTGCAAAATGATTGTAGCGAAGAGGCAATTGGTATTTTAAGAGGATTAACTATTAAATTAAATGTAGTTTCACTATAACAATTTAGGTTGTCTGCTTGAGCCACTCTTGCAGTAATTATTGCAGTTTTACTTTGAAGGGGATTTGGTAATGGACTTTGGAAAGGATTACCATTCGCATCAAAATAAGATACTGTCATTCCGGTTTGATTGCCAAGGAGTTCAGATTGAATATCAGATGTATTAAACGATGCAGTGCCACTCGGGTAGGTACTTTCACAAGCGGAAAGAGTTGTAACTTTATTGGCAATAGGTGATGATTTAACGTTAATCAACTTTGTTCTGTTATATATTTGTCCCAGGATGTCGGTAAATGTTGCGGTAACTTCGTATTGGCCAGCTGAAGAAAAGGTATGCGCTGGATTAATTAGAGTACTTGTATTTTCACTATTAGAATTTATATCTCCAAAATTCCAGGCAACGCTTTTTATGTCAAGGCTATTTACTAACGAGAATTGTTTTTGAAGTCCATTACAATCTTTATTGACAGTTATGTTGAAAGGAGTATCATCTATTGCTTCTCCATTGACAGTAATGTAAAATTTTGCATCTGGACGATTTAAAGATAATGTTGTTTTATATTCATTATACGGAGGACATCCGCCGTTTTTCGACCTAAACCATGAAAAATCATTATCTTCAGCTGTACCGGCTACAAATGCATGTGCCTCACTATTTGTGCTGTGTAATTGAAAAACTTCAACTAATATTTCTTGAGTACCAGCGGGTACGATTACTGGATTTTCAAAATTTACAGCAATGATTTGGGTGTTATTACTACTCATTGGAAGTTTAACAATTTGACTACTTCCTATTAAATTTGACTCAGAAAAAGAGCTCGGGAAGTTTGAATCAACAGCATAAATATTGAATTGTAGATTGGTATCCCAATTAACAGAATAAAACAGACCAACTTCGCCAGTATTAATTATGAAGTTTTGATTAGACTTGATTCCGAAATCTGAAAGTACAAATTTTCTCGCCCAGCAAATACCTCCCCAACTGCAAGAATACATAGAATTCTGGATCACAGTATTTCCAATATTATGAGTTAGTTTAGTTTGTGAATATAGATTCAAATTAAAAAATAGAAAAAAAATAAATAAAGTAATTGTAATTTTATTCATTGATAGTTATCATAATATTTATATGACTAAAATTTGGATAGCGACAAATGTAATTAATTATCTACAAAAGAAAACTAAAATTACAACTTGAATCTTTTCCTGAAAAGTCTCTAAATATCCCGTATTTTTGCAAAAAAATAATGTTGCCTTGAAAACTAAACTTTTTGTCGTTACGCCGCCTTTTACACAACTGAATACTCCGTATCCGGCGACAGCGTATATAAAAGGATTTCTAAATACCAAAAATATCGAATCGGTTCAGGCTGATTTGGGCATTGATGTGATTTTGGAATTGTTTTCGAAAAAAGGATTGATTGATTTATTTGAATTTTCAGCTTTCAGGTTTGAAAGTTTAAATCAAGATGTTTCTGATAATTCCAAGCGTATTTTTGCCTTACAGGATGAATACATCAAAACGATTGATGCTGTAATTCTGTTTTTGCAAGGGAAAAACCCAACATTAGCCTTGCAAATTTGTCAGGAAGATTTTCTGCCGGAAGCTTCTCGTTTTGCGCAATTAGAAGAACTCGACTGGGCTTTTGGAACCATGGGAACTCAGGATAAAGCAAAACATTTTGCGACTTTGTATCTTGAAGATATATCCGATTATATTGTTGAATGTGTCGATGAAAATTTTGGCTTTAGCCGATATGCCGAACGTTTAGGCCGAAGTGCCAATTCGTTTGATGAACTATACGAAGCTTTACAGCAGGAACCAACTTATATAGATGCGATTTTAATTTCGATTTTAAAAACTAGAATCGAAACAATTCAGCCTACATTTTTCTTGATTTCTGTTCCTTTTCCGGGGAACTTATATAGCGCTTTCCGTTGTGCACAATGGATCAAACAAAACCACCCTGAAATTAAAATTTCGATGGGGGGCGGTTTCCCAAATACTGAATTACGTTCCCTTTCGGATGTGCGTGTTTTTGAGTTCTTCGATTTTATAACATTAGATGACGGAGAAGCTCCGATAGAAGAATTAATTTTTAATCTCGAAAATCCAAATTCCAATTCTTATAAAAGAACTTTTTTACTAGAAGACGGAAAAGTAGTGTATAAAAACAATTCTTTAAAACACGATTATAAACAAGCTTACGTAGGAACTCCTGATTATTCTGATTTGCCTTTGGATAAATACATTTCGGTAATCGAAATCGTGAATCCAATGCACAGAATGTGGAGCGACGGACGTTGGAATAAACTCACCATGGCACACGGTTGTTATTGGGGAAAATGTACTTTTTGTGATATTTCGTTAGATTACATAAAAGTATACGAACCTGTTGCAGCCAATTTATTGTGCGATCGAATGGAAGATATGATGCTGCAAACAGGTCAAAACGGATTTCATTTTGTCGATGAAGCTGCGCCGCCTGCTTTGATGCGTGCTTTGGCTTTGGAAATTTTGCGACGAAAACTTGCAGTAACCTGGTGGACAAACATTCGATTTGAAAAAAGCTTTTCTAAAAATTTATGTCTGTTATTAAAAGCTTCCGGTTGCATTGCCGTTTCAGGTGGTTTAGAAGTAGCTTCTGACCGATTGTTAAAATTAATAGACAAAGGCGTAACGGTGGAGCAAGTAGCAAAAGTAACCCGAAACTTTACCGAAGCCGGGATTATGGTTCATGCGTATTTAATGTACGGATATCCAACACAAACCATTCAGGAAACGGTTGACAGTCTCGAAATGGTACGCCAGTTATTCGAAGCCGGAATTCTGCAATCGGGATTTTGGCATCAGTTTGCGATGACGGCGCATAGTCCCGTTGGGTTATATCCGGAGAAATTTGGTGTAACAAAAAAGACAGAAGCGATTGGTACTTTTGCCAATAATGATATCGATTATACAGATTCTACAGGAATCGATCATGATAAATTTAGTTTCGGATTAAAGAAATCTCTTTTTAACTTCATGCACGGAATTTGTTTTGATTATGAACTGCAGGATTGGTTCGATTTTAAAATTCCAAAAACAAAAATTGATCCTGATTTTATTTTTAATGCGCTGGAAGAAGGAAATGATTTTAATACCAAACCAAATGCAAAAGTAGTTTGGCTAGGAGGAAAGCCTTTTACAGAACATTTTACAAAATCTAAAAAAGGAAGATCATGGGAAATGATGACTTTTACTTTTCATGACAAAAAAGAAAGCTTCAATATTCAGACTAACAAGGAAGAAGGGGAATGGCTTGTTGAGATTTTAAGCAAAATCACGATTTCAAATACTAAGAACTATACTTTTCAGGAAGTAAAGGCCGATTTTGAAACGAATTTAGATGACTTTGAATTGTTCTGGTATTCAAAACCCATTAATACATTACGTGAATTTGGATTGTTGGTTTTATAAATCAATAATCAACACTGGTTCCGTCGTTTGGAATCGCAACTTTATCTAATAGATTATTTTGAGAAAGTGCCAGTTTCAATTCAGTTCTAGTTGTTGGGCAGTGGTTTAAAGCTTCCAGGTGATTGGCAAAAACTTTACCCGGAGCCAATGCGGCAAACTTCAAAATATCATTCATGCGCATTAATAACGGCTGACCTATATCTAAGCGCGCGGTTCCACAGGCAACTGTTGCAATGTCAGGTTTAAATTCGATTAAAACCTTTTGAACGTGTTCTGTAAAAATAGTGTCAGAACTTATATAAACTGATTTTTGGTTAGGTAATTCAATATAAAACCCCATCACGTTTCCCATCAATTTTGCAATAAATCCATAACCGTGAATGGCTGGAATTCCAGTAATTTTACCTCCTAAAAACTCCTGTGGCTCCCAATAGTTTAAAGTTTGAATGATATTTAAGCCGCGTCTTGATAAAGCTTTTTCGTCTTTTGCACTGCAAATTACGGGAATACTTTTTCGTCTTAAAAAAACTTCGCCAGCTTTATCGATATGGTCAGGATGCAAATGCGTAATCAGGCAAATGGTAACTCTGCTAAGAATATCCCTGCTGTTTTTAGGCAATGCAACAAGAGGATTTCTTTTGGGTTTGTAACGAAAAATAGTAAAAGGCGGAATCGTTTTTCTTTTCCCCAACATAGGATCAACCAATATAACATCGGTTTCAGTTTCTATGACTAAAGTGGCGTTGCGTAAATGATGTAATTTCATACCGAAGGAAATTTAGATATTAAAAATACAAAAGTTTTTTAAAATTTATTTTACAGTTTTTTCTCCATTTGTTGCAAATAAGAAATATAAAATAGTTTTCTGATTAAAACCAACTACACCGTAAATCGAAATCCAATTCCGTGAAGGTTTTCTATAGCAATACCTTTTTCGTTGATTAAAATTTTGCGCAGACGCGAAATAAAAACATCCAGACTACGCCCCATAAAATAATCATCGGTTCCCCAAAGTGAGGTTAAAATCTGTTCTCTTTTTAAGACCGAATTCTTGTTGTCCAGAAATAATTTTAATAATTCAGCTTCACGTTGTGTCAGGCTTATTTTTTCATTTTCATTAAAAAGAATAAAATTATTCGTGTCAAATTGATACTTTCCAATTTCATAAACTGATTTTTCTACCGACGTATTTTTCTGAGAACGTTTCAGAAATATTTCAATTTTCAAGAGTAGTTCTTCGATACTAAAAGGCTTCACCAGATAATCATCGGCGCCCAAACGCAACCCTTTTATACGATCTTCTTTTAAAGTTTTGGCCGAAAGAAAAATAATCGGAATGTCAATATTGGTTTTTCTGATTTCAGTAGCCAATTCAAAACCATCCATTTTTGGCATCATGATATCAAAAATACAAATGTCAAAATTGTCTTTTTTAAAGGCTTCCAAACCCGATTTTCCGTCGCAGCAATGCACTACTTCATAGTTGTTTTGCTCCAGATTATCTTTGGTCAAAAAAGCTAATGTTTCATCGTCTTCGGTATAAAGTATTTTGAATTGTTTCATTTTTTATAAGGAATTGACAAGGTTATCGTAATGCCGTTGGTTGCATTATTTTCGGCTTTTATTTTCCAGTTATGCAAGTTGCAAATTTCTTTTACATAATACAAACCCAGTCCAAAACCGTTAACTTCATTACTTTTCTCATTTTGGGCACGGTAGAATTTATCAAAAATAAAAGACATGTTTTTAGGAGAAACCCCAATTCCGTTATCAATAAAAGCCAGTTTTAATATAGAATTTTCTGCAAATATTCTGACCGTAATTTCCGGTTTTTCGTTGCAATATTTTACAGCATTATCCAGTAAATTATAGACTAAATTGGTAAAATGAAAAACGTCAATTTCTATTTGATATTCATTCGACAGCGTTTCGATTTTTATAATAGCTTCAGGATATTTTAACTGAATATTTTCGATTGCTTCTTCTATAATTGGGACAATTGCAACGTTTTCTTTTTTTAATTCTAAAGGAGCCGAATCTGACTTGGCTACGTTTAAAATCTTCTCAATATGATTGTTGAGTTTATGACTTTGATTGATAATAATATTGGTATAAGTATGTAGTTTCTTATCCTCTTTTATCAGGTTTTGTTCGCTTAGATATTTCGATGCAATTAAAATTGAAGATAATGGAGTCTTGAATTCATGGGTCATATTATTGATGAAATCCCTTTGTAATTCAGAATATTTTTTTTGTTGCAAAAGTGTAAAAATCGAATAAACGTAAATTAGTAAAATGAGAATTAAAGCAATCGAAAGTATAAACCAAAATCGCATAGAACTAAACAAATAAGAGGTTTCGTTAGGAAAACGAATCGCAAAATAATACACCAGATTTTTATGTTTGGGGAAATGCACCGATTGTTTTCCTTTTCCTTTATCTGATAATGAAATATAATTTCCGTAGATCATTTCATCGCTTTGGCAATTATACATTGCATACTCAAAATCAGTGGTAATATTCATTTTTTTGAATTCTGTTTTGAGATAAAACTCTAAAATTTCAGGTTCAAAATCATTATCAACATTTACAACATAATAGTCGTTGGCAATTTTTTGTACAGGATTTTGAGCCGGTAATTCATGGTTGGTACCTTTATACAGCTTTCTGGCTACTTCGAGCAAAGCAATATGGGTTTTCTGGTTTAGTTTTTTTTGTTCTAAAGTAAAAGCTTCTTTGGTCCAAAGCAATTGTGCTACCAGTATACTTATAATGGCGACAAGTCCCAGAAGGATAATACTATTGAGTTTATTTATTTTCAAGAAAAGGTATTTTAAAAATGTAATATTAATCAAATTTAGGCTTAAAAACGCCGATTAACAAGTCATTAACAAAGATTTGAAAGCGGTTAACAGCGATTGGGATTTGTCTGAATTATCTTTGTAAAACAAAATTAGAACTTCAACCATTAAATTATATAACTATGAAAATGATTAAAATTTCGATGTTAGCTTTAGCTTTAAGCTTAATGTCTTTTTCAGCAATAGCACCAATACAATCTTTGACATCTGAAACAAAAGTAGCAGCAACAACAGCTTCAACAATTGTATGGAAAGCAGAAACGATTGATGTAGGTCAAATTCCGCAAGGAACACCAAAAGCGATTGTTTACGAATTTAAAAATACAGGAAAAACGGCAGTTGTTATTACAAACGTTCAGGGATCTTGTGGTTGTACTGCAACAGATTATACAAAAGAGCCTATTTTGCCTGGTAAATCAGCTAAAGTAACAGCAACGTATAATGCAGCAAACAAAGGAGGTTTTACAAAAACAGTTACTGTAACAACAAGTGCTGAGACAACTCCAAAAGTACTTACTTTAAAAGGTACAGTAATCTAAAAATAAAGGTTGGTTATAAAGTGAAAAACTCCAGTTGAGCCATGTTGCTGGAGTTTTTTTTATGCCTTTTTTTGAAGGAATGCACATATTATAAAGTCAGTATTAATTTTTTTTTAAATGATTTGTTTTCTCCAAAACTTTTCTATTTTTATTAAAAAAAATATTATGAAAATTTTGTATCCGCTTGTTGCTGTTGTACTTGTTTTTACTGCCATTTCCTGCAAGAAATCAGAGAAAAAAGAAGAGCCTAAAAAGACTTCAGAAAAAGTGGTTCCTGAACTTAAAATTACAATTGATAGTTCTGGTATTTCTGCTTTTTATCAGGCATATCCTAAACTGACTAAATTTCAGAATGACGTTTTGGCGTTGTATAAGAAAAACCATTCTACTCAGCTATGGCTGGATAATAAGGGAGTTGTCGAGTTTGCAAATACATTATTTAATAAATACAGAGGATTAGATCAGGAAGGTTTGAAAGCTAATTTTCCTTATAATGAAATGATCAATCCTATTTTTGAACATACTGTCGAAAATAAATTATCACAAGCTCATACAGATTTGATGATCACCAATCTGTATTTTTATTATGTGCAGAAAGTATCCGGTGTCGACGAAAAAACGACAAAATCGCTGGAATGGCTTTTACCACGAAAGAAAGTGAATTACCAGGTTTTTTCAGATTCTATATATAAAAAAGCTACCATTAGTGATGATAAGAAGAGCAAAATGTTCAGTCAGTATTATAAACTTCGCGATGCGCTTCATCAATACAGGGAAATTGAGAAAAAAGGAGGCTGGAAAACCATTGAATCTGGTGAGGGATTTAAAAGTTTTAAACTAGGAGATTCAGTTGCTGCAATTGGTCAAATTAGAGAAAGATTATTTATAACCGGAGATCTTAAAGAAAACAGTAAAAGCAATATATGCGATTCTACTTTGATAAAGGCTATGAAGAACTACGAATTGCATCAGGGATTAGTTCCAAAAAGCACCATCCTGCCAGAACATATTGCAGAACTCAATATTCCGGTGTCAGACAGAATCAAAACTATTATTGCCAATATGGAGCGTTGTCGCTGGATTGATCCTGTGCTTGAAAAAGGTAAAGAATATATAGAAGTAAATATTCCCGAGTTTAAACTGTACTTAATTCGTGATCATCAAATTGCTTTTGTATCACCTGTTGTGGTTGGAAAAGCGATGACACAAACCGTAATTTTTAGCGGAATGATGAGTAATATTGTTTTTAGTCCGTATTGGAATGTACCTCCTAGTATTATCAAAAGTGAGATCAAACCCGGAATGGCCAGGAATAAAAATTATCTGGCACAAAAAAATCTGGAATGGAACAATGGAGCTGTTCGTCAGTTACCCGGAAAAAATAACTCGCTTGGTTTAGTTAAATTTTTATTTCCAAACTCCAATAATATTTATTTACACGATACGCCGGCAAAAAGCTTATTCGAAAGAGAAAACAGAGCGTTTAGTCATGGTTGCGTTCGTGTAGGAAAACCAAGAGATCTGGCAATTGAACTTCTAAAACAAGATCCAAGCTGGACACCGGAGAGAATCGATAAAGCCATGCACGCCGGTAAAGAAAGTTGGTATACGCTAAAAAAGAAAATCCCTGTTTATATAGGTTATTTTACCGCCTGGGTCGACAGAGATGGTAATTTGAACTTTTATAAAGATGTTTACAAAAGAGATGAAAGTCTGATCAAATTACTTACCGAAGAATAGAAATGGTTTGGTACTAACTGCAGTAATTTTCACGCAGATTTTATAGATTAAAGCAGATTTTTTGAATTATCAGCATAAATAAATCTGCGCGCATTTGCTTAAATCTTTTTTAATCTGCGTGAAAAAATCTATTTAGAAATCACATCAACGCATTTATAAAAACGTTTGCTGTAATGATCCGAATCTAGATCGCTAATTGTTACACTGCCGGCTTTTCCCGAAGAAGCGTGTATGAATTTTGACTTCATGCCATTGGCTTCGCAGATAATGCCTACATGCCCAACAACTGTTCTGTTCTTGTAACCGTAAAACACCAAAATATCTCCAACTTTAAAATCTTCGGCTTTTTTTGCAGTGCCCAAATTTTTATATCCGCTGGAACTTCTAGGTACAGTAACATTAAAATGCTGAAAAACATAATTGACAAATCCCGAACAATCAAATCCTTTTTTGGGATCATTTCCGGCATATAAATAGTGTATTCCTAAGTATTGTTTAGAATAAGAAATAATAGAATCGCGATCTATTGTCGCTTGTTTTTCTTCGGTTTGATAAGTAATAAGAGACTTGTTTTCTTTTGGTAAAGTAAAAGAAGAACATATTATCGTAGCTGCAAATGCAATATATAGGGCTGATTTCATTTTAAAATTCAATTGTAAGATTTGATTTACAAATATATAGCATCGCTTTTGAAAATCAAAACAGTGCTGTACTAAGTGGTAGTTGACCATCAATAAAAAACGAAAGATACTCCTTTTTATTTTGGTGTTTTTTTATTGCTTTTTGATGTTTTAGTATCTTTCCTGATATTGCATTTGAGATATATTTGTAAATCGTATTCATATTTTAACAAATAAATTATGTTTCTCAAAAAAATAGCAATTGTAATTTCATTTTTACTGATCTCGCTTGTTTCGACTTCACAAAGTAAAACAGATACTTTTCTTTATCAGGGACGGATTGAAAAACTTTCAGATAATAAAGTTGTTTTAATCGGAACGGCTTCTTCTGTTTCCTTTAACTTTATTGGTAGTGAATGCTCAATTTCATTACAAAGTGTTGATTCCTGGGAGCATCATAATTATGTTTCTTTGGTTTTAGATGGCAAGTATATTGGGAAATTGAAAATCGAAAAAGGAGCAGCACAATCTTTTCCCATAAAAATAACTTCAAACAAAAAAGAACATACTTTAGAAATTTATAAAACGACAGAAGCTCATAGCGGCGGAATTCTTTTTGCGGGAACAACTGCAAAACTGACTTCAATTTCTGCGAAAAAGAAAAAGAAAATTGAGTTTATTGGGGATTCAATTACTTGCGGAGCAGCGAGCGATCCATCAGACGTTCCTTGCGATAAAGGTGAATATTTTGATCATCATAACGGATATTATGCTTACGGGCCAGTGCTTTCGAGAGCCATTGATGCTGATTATCTGATGAGTTCAGTTTCCGGAATTGGGATGTATCGCAACTGGAATGATGAAAACAAAGACGAAGCGATTATGCCGGAAGTGTATCAGAATTTGTATTTAACAAAAGATCCTTCAAAACCTAAATACGATTTTGCTTTTCAGCCTGATATTATCAGTATTGCTTTAGGAACCAATGATTTTTCGGGAGGAGATGGTAAAAAGGAACGTTTGCCTTTTAATCCTGAAAAGTACGTTTCGAATTACATCAACTTTATTAAAATGTTGTACGAACACAATCCGAAAGCACAAATCGTAATTACAAACAGTCCGATGATAAACGGGCAAAATGCGATTGTTTTTGAGGATTGTCTGAATAAAGTAAAAGCCGCTTTCGCAAATGATAAAACTCATAAACCAATTGTTATTTTCAAATTCAAACCAATGACGCCAAAAGGTTGTTCAGGACATCCTGATGTGGCAGATCATAAAGTTCTGGCTGATGAATATGCTCCGTTTTTAAAAAAGCTGTTAAATGAAAAATAATATATTTAAGTTTGTTTTCATTCTGATGATTTCCAGTACTATGATGGCAAACGTTACACTTCCGAATATTTTTGGTGATAATATGGTTTTACAACGCAACTCCGAAGTGAAAATTTGGGGTTGGGCGAATCCAAAAGAAGAAATCAAGTTGGTTTCGGGCTGGAACAATCAGGAATATAAAGTGGTAGCGAACAATCAGGCGCAATGGGAATTGCACATTAAAACTCCTGAAGCCGGCGGACCTTATACCATTGTCATAAAAGGATATAACGAGGTTGTACTTAAAAATATTCTAATTGGTGAAGTCTGGGTTTGTTCGGGACAATCTAACATGGAAATGTCTGTAAGCTGGGGAATCGATAATGGAGAGGAAGAAATGAAAAATGCAGGAAATCCCAGTATTCGTTTTTTTACCGTCCCAACATTAACGGCTACAACTCCTCAAAATAATTTATTAGGAAATTGGGAGGAATCGACTCCGGAAACCATGAAAAATTTCAGCGCGATTGGTTACTTTTTTGCCAAACGTTTGCGCGAAGATTTAAAAAATGTTCCAATAGGATTGATTTCATCCAATTGGGGCGGAACTCCGGCTGAAATCTGGATGCCGGAAGAAGTCGTTCAGAAGGATCCGGTTTTGCTTGAAAATGCCAAAAAACTCAACGAGCAGGAATATGGTCCTCGCCAGCCCGGGCGTGCCTATAATGCCATGATTTACCCTTTTGTTGGTTTTAAAATTGCCGGAACACTTTGGTATCAGGGCGAATCGAATGTAGGTTCTTTGGTGTATGATCAAACATTATCTGCTTTGATTACTTCCTGGCGAAAAGTCTGGCAAGACGAATTTCCTTTTTACTTTGTACAAATTGCGCCATATAAAACCGGCAGTAACAACTTCTCGAATGTTACTGTGAGAGATTCTCAAAGAAAAATTTTAAACAAAGTATCGAAAACCGGAATGGTGGTGATCAGCGATATTTCGGACACGATTGATATTCATCCAAAGAATAAAAAAGATGTTGGAATTCGTTTGGCGAATCTGGCTTTGGCTGATACCTATAAAATTAATTTAGGCCTGGTGAATAGTCCGTTTTTTAAAGATTTAAAGATGGATAAAAACAAAGCGATAGTTTCGTTTGATCATTCAGATGGATTGTATTTCAAAAATAAAACATCAAATCAATTTGAATTGGCTGGAGCCGATGGAATTTTTTATCCGGCCGAAGCTTCGATAAAAAATAATCAGGTGATTTTGATGAGTAAAAAAGTGACTGTTCCTGCAAAAGTGAGATTTGCGTGGGGAAATACCATACAATCGGATTTGTTTAATAAAGCGAATTTACCAGCTTCTTGTTTTAATTCTGATTTTGGAATTTAGATTTTAGATTTGTTGCGCATTTTTTGTCAGGCTGAGCGGTCCCGAGGCTTCGGGAGAAGCCCGCGCAAAGATATGACACGAAGGTTAACTCAAAGTTTGTCATTCCGAGGAACGAGGAATCTTCGTTGCTATATCGCCAAAGTTTGACATTCTTTACGGAGTTTCTTGTGAAGATTCCTCGTTCCTCGGAATGACAAAATTGGAGATAATTGTATTCTTGTAAGGAAAAAAAGTTCTCGTTACCCGCTCGCGTGAGGGATAGCAGCGAAAAGCCCACAGCCTGACGAAGGAAGTGCGAGGACTTGCAGCGAATAGCCCGACCCGCCTTTTTCGGCGGGACACGCCCAAAACATGAAACTATCTGACCAATATACCATTATGAAAAATAAAAAAATAATAACGATTGGGGTTTTTGCCCTGTTTACTGTTGGAAATATGGATGCACAGAAAAAGCCGTATCTGGATAAAAATAAAACGATTGAGCAACGTATTGATCTGCTTTTGCCTTTGATGACATTAGAAGAAAAAGTAGGCCAAATGAACCAATACAACGGATTTTGGGATGTCACGGGACCGGCTCCAAAAGGCGGAACTGCAGAACTGAAATACGAACATTTGCGAAAAGGCCTGGTGGGGTCAATGCTTACCGTGCGCGGTGTAAAAGAAGTTCGCGCCGTTCAGAAAATTGCGGTGGAAGAAACCCGTTTGGGAATTCCGCTGATTATTGGTTTTGATGTTATTCATGGATATAAAACTTTAAGCCCTATTCCGCTGGCAGAAGCGGCTAGCTGGGATTTGGAAGCCATTAAGAAATCGGCAGCAATTGCAGCAGATGAAGCTTCGGCATCTGGTATTAACTGGACTTTTGCACCCAATGTCGATGTCTCAAACGATGCACGCTGGGGGCGTGTGATGGAAGGAGCTGGAGAAGATCCTTATCTGGGAAGTAAAATAGGATATGCACGAATAAAAGGTTTTCAGGGAGAAACAGTTGCCGATTTGGCAAAAGTAAATACGATTGCAGCCTGTTCAAAACATTTTGCGGCTTATGGTTATGTCGAGGCAGGATTGGAATATAATAGTGTAGACATGAGTAATTCGAAATTGTATAATTCGGTTTTGCCTCCTTTTAAGGCAACGATTGATGCCGGAGTTCGCACGTTTATGAATTCGTTTAACACCTTAAACGGCATCCCTGCAACCGGAAATGCCTTTTTGCAAAGAGATATACTGAAAGGAAAATGGAAGTTTGACGGATTTGTGGTTTCGGACTATGCTTCGGTTCGCGAAATGGTTGCGCACGGTTATGCAAAAGACGAAGCCGATGCCACTGCAAAGGCTGTAATTGCAGGTTCTGACATGGATATGGAATCGTATTTGTATGTGGCAAAACTCGTTGGTTTGGTAAAAGAAGGAAAAGTAAAAGAATCGCTGGTTGATGATGCCGTGCGAAGAATTCTACGTGTGAAATTTGAATTGGGATTATTTGACGATCCGTACCGATATTGCGATGAAAAACGCGAAAAAGAAGTTGTGGGAAGCAAAGCCAATAATGATGGGGTTCTGGATATGGCCAAAAAATCGATCGTATTATTAAAGAACGAGAAGAATTTGCTTCCGCTAAAGAAATCCGGACACAAAATTGCTTTGATTGGCGCTTTGGCAAACGATAAAAACAGTCCGTTGGGAAGCTGGAGAATTGCGGCAGATGACAATACAGCGGTTTCGGTTTTAGAGGGAATGCAGCAATACAAAGACAATCAACTGGTTTTTGAAAAAGGAGCCGATTTGCTTTCACAAAAAGCTACTTTTTTAACAGAAACGGTTTTTAATACCACAGACAAAAGCGGATTTGAAGCTGCCAAAAAAGCCGCAAAAACTGCTGATGTTGTCGTTATGGTTTTGGGAGAATACGGATTCCAGAGCGGAGAAGCCAGAAGCAGAACCGATTTGAATCTGCCGGGATTACAGCAGGAATTATTAGAAGAAATTTATAAAGTGAACCCAAATATTGTTTTGGTTTTGAATAACGGTCGTCCGTTGACTATTCCTTGGGCAGCAGAACATATTCCGGCAATTGTAGAAGCCTGGCAGTTAGGGACCCAAACCGGAAATGCCGTAGCGCAGGTGTTATACGGCGATTATAACCCAAGTGGAAAATTGCCAATGTCTTTCCCGAGAAATGTGGGACAGGTTCCTGTTTATTACAACAAATACAGTACCGGACGACCTGTAGATAGTGATAAAAACGTATTCTGGTCGCATTATATGGATGTGGAGAAAACACCTCAATATCCGTTTGGTTTTGGATTGAGTTATACCCAATTTGATTATAAAAATCTTAAAATCAATAAAACTGCTTTTTCTAAGGGAGAAAATGTACAAGTTAGCATTGAGATAACCAATTCCGGAAACTATGACGGAAAAGAAGTCGTGCAATTGTATATTCATGATGAATTTGCCAGTATCGTACGACCAATAAAGGAATTAAAAGGTTTTGAATTGGTAAATTTGAAAAAAGGAGAAACGAAAACGGTAACTTTTACTTTAACTAATAAAGAATTAGGTTTTTATGACAATGACGGGAATTATCTTGTAGAACCGGGAACTTTTAAGATTATGGTAGGAGGAAGTTCTGATAAAGGTTTAGAAAGTGGTTTTGAGTTGAAGTAGCTAAGAAATAATCTCGCAAAGGTGCAGAGACGCAAAGTTTTTTTCGCCACGAATTCACGAATGAATTGTTTAAAAATTCATGAATTCATGGCGATTTTTTTTGAATAGCTCCTAGCTTCAGCTAGGAGGATTAGATTGAAATAGAAAAAAGGCTTTAGCCAAACATGCAAAGTTTGATTAAAGTATTTTGTAAGTTAATAATTATAAATATTGTTTTTAATCGTTATCTTTGGGATAACTTCATTTGAAAAACAGTTGTTTACAGGTTTTTTGAAGAAGTCAATTTTTAAAGGTAAGCTGAAAACTTTACAGAGTAAGCATGATTTTAAAATAGTATTTATGGAAAATTCTTTATTTAAAAAGGTAAAAATAGCTATTGATTATTGGTACATTCCTTTATTAGTAGGATTGCTTTTCGTCGCAATCGGAATATGGTCTTTTATAACACCTTTGGCTGCTTATATAACGCTTGCATTTCTTTTTAGCATTTCATTTTTGGTCAGTGGAGTTTTTGATATCATTTTTGCCCTTTCGAACAGAAAAAAGATTGATAATTGGGGCTGGACATTAGCATCCGGAATTATAGGCCTTGTTGTTGGGATATTATTGATTTCTAATCCATTAATCTCTATTACATTGCTTCCATTGTATGTTGGGTTTGTTGTGCTATTCCGTTCGATTATGGCTATTGTTATTGCTTTTAATTTAAAGAGTTACTCAGTTCCGGATTGGAAAAATCTTTTGTTTTTAGGAATTCTGGGAACAATTTTCTCCATACTATTATTATGGAATCCTCTTTTTGCAGGACTTTCATTAGTTTATTGGACCGCATTTGCTTTTATAGCAATTGGAATTTTTTATATCTATCTTTCGTTCAAACTAAAAAGAATACACGATATTCCCGAAAGAATTGATGAATTAAAAGATAAAATTCATTTGTAAAGAATACTTTTCGTTGTTTAATCTAATGGTAGGTTTTGCGCAATCCTGATAGCTTGGGAATATTTTTTTTCGCCACGAATTTTGCGTAGTTCTTAGCTTCAGCCAAGGGAATAATATTGGAATAAAAGAGCTTTATCAGAACTTTAGTGATTTTACTAAATCTTTTGTAATTTAAAAATATTCTCTCGCAGGTTTTGTAGATTCGGCAGATTTTTTAATCTCGATAATCTGCAAAATCTGCGAGAGTTTTTTGTATTTTTAAAACCTATAAAAACTTCCAACCAATTAAACTAAAATAATGAAATATAACAGATGCGGAAAAAGCGGGTTATTGTTACCTGAAATTTCTTTAGGATTGTGGCACAACTTTGGGTCAGTAGATAATTTTGAAAATGCGGAAAGTATTGCCGTTGAAGCTTTTGATAAAGGAATTACCCATTTTGATTTGGCCAATAATTACGGACCGGTTCCAGGTTCTGCTGAGACAAATTTTGGTAAAATACTTTGGCATAATTTTCAGGGAAATTTGCGTGATGAAATCATCATTTCAACAAAGGCAGGTTACACCATGTGGGACGGACCTTATGGCGATTGGGGCTCCAGAAAATATCTATTATCAAGTTTAGATCAGAGTTTAAAAAGAATGAAAGTCGATTATGTTGACATTTTTTATTCGCACCGTCCTGATCCTGAAACGCCAATTGAAGAAACCATGATGGCACTTGATTATGCCGTAAGATCCGGAAAAGCGTTATATGTTGGAATCAGTAATTATTCGGCAGAACAAACCCGTGTTGCGGTAGATGTTTTAAAACAATTGGGAACACCATGTTTGATTCACCAGGCCAAATATTCGATGCTGGAACGTTGGGTAGAAAATGGTTTACTGGATGTTCTGGAAGAAAAAGGAGTGGGCTGTATTGCGTTTTCACCATTGGCACAAGGACTTTTAACAGATAAATACCTGAACGGAATTCCGGAAAATTCCAGAGCTCATAATCCAAATGGACATTTAAAAGAAAATGAAGTTACCCAGGAACGCATTCAAAAATTAGTTCAACTGAATGAAATTGCACAAAACCGTAATCAATCTTTGGCACAAATGGCGTTGGCATGGCTGCAAAAAGACAAACGAATTACCTCGGTTTTAATAGGAGCAAGTTCTGTGAGGCAATTGAATAATAATATTGATTGTTTGCAGAGTCTGGATTTTACGCAGGATGAATTGAATGCAATTGAAAAGATATTGGTGTAAAATGTGAAAAGATATTGGTGTAAAATGTGAAATGAAAAAATTGTACACAGGCATATTGTAGAGGCGCATATTGTAGAGACGCACAGCAGTGCGTCTCCGTCATGTATAGGACGCTAAAATAAGCCCGACAGTTTTTATCCCGAGGCTTCGGGACTGTCGGGTTTGAAATATCTAAAGATGTATTTTTAAATTATTTCTTTAATTTCAGATTATAATCTTTCACAATTTGTAAAGTCGATTTATCCGAAGAAAAAACAGAATTTAATCCTTGTGGTTCCTGCGGAGGATCTGTTGTTAAAGGATCTCCGGGATTCCATTTTCCATCTTTGGTTACGGCTTTTCCTTCACCGCCAAATCCCCAGAAATTGGCAGCTTGCAACGGACCATTATTTTTAACGCTTTCGGTAACTCTGCTAAATATATAATTATAAAAAATATCTCTGTTGGCTGTTGATGCGGCTGCCAGTAAACTTTCGTTTTCTCTTCCCAAACCAAATTCTTCGATAATAATCGGGCGTTTTAGGTTGTTCGCCACCTTAATATGCTCGTCAATATATTTTCCTGCATTGTCAAGTGTTGCTGGCATTGTTTTTTCGGCATCGTCAGCTTTAAACCAGTTCCAGTTTTTGGGCCAGATGTGCATGGTCAGATAATCAATATTCGGGTTTTGATGTGTTCTTTCAAAAATTTCCATGCTATCGTTTGAACTGTTTTTTCCTTCAGAACCTGTCGAAACCAAATGATTTTTGTCCAGACTGTCAATCAAATCCACAATATTGTTCAGCCAAACGGTAAATTTTGTTTCATTTTCGACTGTAAAAAGTCTCGGCTCATTCCCCACCTGCCAAGACATAATAGTATTATCTTCGGTATATTTCTTTTTAGAATATGCATTGGTTCTTCCAATAATAAACTTCACATGATTCTCCAAAGCTTTCATACAAGGTTCACAACTATAAAATTGTTGGGTATATGCCATAAATTGAGGCCATGTATTCGGTGCAATATTCGGCACTGGAATTGCGCCTTTACTGTTCCATTCAAGGTATTGCGACATTCCGCCCGACCATTCCCAATTGTTGGTCAAATACAAAACCGCATACATTTTGCGTTTGCTCATTTCGCTGATCAGGAAATCCAGTCCGTCAAGCAAATCTTCGTCATATTTTCCTTGTTCATATTGCAGCGCCGGTCGTACGGTAAAATCGTATTTTCCGCCATCGCCACCAACCAGAATTCTGAGGTTGTCAATTCCGTTTTTCTGCATCAAATCAAGCTCGCGAAGCAGTCTTTTTCTGTCGCCCACTTTTTTCGATGCCAATAAACTTCCGTACCAATAATTAGTACCAATGTAAGCGTAAGGTTTATCGCCTTTATAAAATTGCGTTCCTTTAACCGTAATTCTTTCCTGTGCCTGACACGCTATTGTAGAAAAAATCAAAGCTAATCCGAGGGTTTTTAGAAATCTGTTTTTCATTATTTATTTTTTTTAGGAGCTAATCCTGCTCCCGAAGCTTCGGGACGTTGCAATCCTTTGTTTTTCTAAAGAAAAAAACAAAAGGATTTTCACTTCTATCAGGGCTATGATTTTCGTCTTAGAAGTTATTGTGATAACAAGAAACTGTTTAAATTCGTTTAATCTGTAAAATTCCGCGGGTCATTTAGCTATGTTTTAATTCTATGAATAAGCTCTAAACAAGCACGGCTATTATGATAAGGACATTTCCAGAATCCGGCTTTGTCTTTTTCGATCAAAGAATAATCGCGGCCAATTCCCCAGAACCATTCGCCGTTTTGTTGGTCTAAAATATACTTTTTGATAAACTTCCAGTTTTTATAAACGATGTTCAAATACATTTCATCGCCAGTTAATTGATACGCGTTATAGAAACCAATTAAAGCTTCGGCCTGAACCCACCAATGTTTTTCGGCTACTAATTCATTTTTTTCAGGATCAAATTCGTACCATAAACCGCCATCAGTATCTAATCCTTCTTTGGTAACTTCTGCCATCTGAATGGCGTATTTTTTATAATTTTCAATTAGATTTTCCTCTTCTGAAATTTCAGCACATTGCAGTAAAAGCCAGGCTGCTTCTATATCATGACCATAAGATATAACATCCGGTTTTTCGATCCAGTTTTCATTAAAGAACAAACGTAAATGTCCAGTTTCTTTATTAATAAAATGTTTATCGATTGTTTCTAACAATTCAGCAATATCATTTTGAAGCGTTTTATCTTTCCATACTTTAAACAAATTGGCATACGCTTCGACAATATGCAAATGTGTATTCATGGTTTTTTTTTCATTGGCATCTTTATCACTCAAACGTAAATCTTCGATAAGTTGCCAATCTCTTGTAAAAGCTTCAAAATAACCTTTATTAATAGGGTCATAGCTGTGTTCCTGAATCTTTAAATAGAGATTTATGGCTATTTCTAAAGCTTTATCGTCTTTAGAAACAGCATAATATTCAGATAAGCCGTAAATCGCAAAAGCCAAGGCATAGATCTGATTTTTAGTGTCTTTTGGAGTGGTATCGGCATTAATACTCCAAAATAAACCTCCAAATTCAGGATCATAAAAATAGTCCGTAAGAAACTCAAAAGCGCGTTTGGCAATTTTTTTATGACTTTCGTTTTTCGTGACTTTATAACCTGCCGAAAAACTCCATAAAATCCTGGCGTTTAAAACGGAACCCTTTTCGCTATTGGCAATAATATGATCGTTGAAATCAATCTGACCAATAAAACCACCATTTTCATTGTCGATGGTATGTTTTGCCCAATATTTTAAAATAGAATCAAGCTCAGTTGATAATTCGGCTTTAAGTTGCTTTAGTTGTATTGACACCGTAAATTAAATTGTATTGTTTTTTTCGATTTGATTGAGGATCGTTTTTACTGAACCCGCAGAAATAAAAGTATCTGCCGGAGCATTTGTAACATAATCTATCAGTTTTTCTACAGACGAAACAGCAACATGCATTCTTGTGTCAGATGATGCGTAATAAATAAAAACAGTTCCGTCAGTATCTTCAATCCATCCGTTTGAGAATAAAACATTCGATACATCGCCAACTCTTTCAATTCCTTCAGGTCCCATAAAATGCCCTGCCGGAACGTGTGTTACTTTGGTAATATCATCAAGATCTGTCATAAACATATAAAGCGTGTAGCGTAAACCTGCAGCGGTATTTCGCACGCCGTGTGCGAGATGGAGCCAGCCTTTTTCGGATTTAATAGGAGCAGGGCCAAGACCATTTTTCAATTCGTAAATCGTATGATATTGTTTTCCAAAAATGATTTTTTCGTCCTTTACAACCGGATTTGTCATATCATCTACATATCCTAAACCAATTCCGCCACCGGCACCAACATCAATAAAACCATCTTGCGGACGGGTGTATAAAGCGTATTTTCCGTTTACAAATTCCGGATGCAGAACCACGTTTCGTTGTTGTCCGGTATTTGAAATTAAATCTGGCAATCTTTCCCAGTTTACCAAGTCTTTTGAGCGCACGATTCCAGCATTGGCTACCGCTGAACTGGTATCGCCTTTTGGTGCTTTTGGATCTTTTCTTTCGGTACAAAAAATGCCGTAAATCCAACCGTCTTCATGGTGAATCAAACGCATGTCGTAAACATTGGTGTCCGGTTCTTCGGTTTGCGGAATCACACATGGTTTCTCCCAAAACTTAAAATTATCCACTCCGTTTGGACTTTCCGCTATAGCGAAAAAAGACTTTCTGTCGATTCCTTCAACACGCACGGCAAGCAAATATTTTCCTTTCCATTTGATGGCTCCGGCATTAAAAGCGGCATTCATTCCTATACGTTCCTGCAAAAACGGATTGGTTTTTTCGTTAAGGTCAAAACGCCAGTTCAACGGCACGTGAGCTGCTGTCACAACCGGATTTTTATAGCGTTCGTATATACCGTTTCCGGCTTGATCCTGAGGAGCATTTTTTTGTTCGATCAGGGTTTTATGTTCTTTTTCTAAGGCTACTTTTCTGTCCTGAAATGTAGTGGAAGAGGCTATTGCTGTCATATAAATAGATTTCTGTATCTGTATTTTTTTAATTGGTCTGGTCCCGTTTTTGGTTTAAATCTTGTTCGATTACCTGAAGTTTGTCTTCAGATAATGGATAGAATGCTATAAAAGCGACTGATATTAGGGCTGCGATGGCAGGAAGAATGCTTAGCATTAACTGAATTCCGTTTTGAGCTGTGGCTGTTTGTTCTACATTGGCCTGAAAGCCGTAATAACCCAAAAGCCATCCGGCTCCGGCACCTCCAATGGTCCATCCGAATTTTTGTGACATTGACGATGCTGAGAATACCAATCCTGTGGCTCTGCGTCCTTGTTTCCACTCTGAATAATCCGCGCTATCCGCATACATCGACCAGATCAAAGGGAAGATGCAACCCGCGCAAATACTGATTAAAACCTGAAAGCTCATGATTAAGAAAACATCTTCTTTCCCAAATAAATAGAAAATCAAGCTCAAGATTGCCGCTAAAGCCATAGCGCCAAAAAAGGTTTTCTTTTTTCCAATTCTATTCGCAATTGGTGTCGCGATAATTACCCCGATAATGTTGGCGGCTTGTCCTAAAACCAAATAAATTGAAGTTGGCGTCATATGAAAATCGGTTCCGAAAAGTGAGAAATCGAAATTCACACTGCTGCTGACGTAATATTTAAAATAATAAACAGCCGCTCCGTCACGAATCGAGTTGAAAACCAATGCGCCAATTCCGGCTCCGAGTAATATCCACCAGGGTTTGTTTTTTAGTAAATCTTTTAAATCCTCTTTAAGATTGTTTTCTTCGTCTGAAATTGGTTTTACCCTTTCTTTGGTAAAGAAAAAACAAGCCCAGAAAAAAGCTGTGGTGATAACTCCAAAAACCGCAATGGTTGTCAGCCAGCCTGATTTAGAGTTAAGGCTTCCGCCGAAATAATTTACTAAAGGTTCAATTAGCCAAAGTGCCAGAAGACTTCCTCCAAAGGCAAAAACCATTCTATAAGAAGATAAAGTGTTTCTTTCTTTTCGGTCAGATGACATTACGCCTAAAAGTGAGGCGTAAGGAACGTTTATTAAGGAATAAATCATCATCATCGCCGAATAGGTTATATAAGCATAGCTTATTTTTCCTTTTTCATCAAAATCCGGTGTGTAAAAAGTCAATACTCCGATAACGGCAAAAGGTATGGCAACCCATAATAAATAAGGCCTGAATTTACCCCATTTGCTTTTTGTCCGGTCGGCGATGATTCCCACAATAGGATCAAAACAAGAATCCCAGATTCTGGTAATCAAAAACATGGTTCCCACAACGGCAGGCGCCAGTCCGAAAACATCGGTGTAGAAAAAGAGAAGATACATGCTGAAAATTTTCCAGAACATCGATGATGCGGCATCTCCAAGACCGTAACCTACTTTTTCTTTTAAACTAATTTTGTCGTGCATCAGGCTTTTTTTAATGGTTGTAATTTAGATTTGGTTATTTTATTTTATATTCTGTGTGTTGATTTCTTTGACGCGGATAAAAAGGATTTACTTCGTAAAAACGCGGATAAAAACTGATTTTATTTTGAATGCGATATTTAAACACATAGAACCATAGATTTTTTGAATTTTAAAAAAAAGGCATTTCACTTATTTAAAATCATCCCGAAGCTTCGGGACTAGGTATACAACAGAAATATGTTCTTTTTTGTATTCTTTTTTTAGGTTTAAATCTATGTGTTTTTAGCACGCAGATGAAGCGGATTTAAAAGGATTTTTAATTTTTAATTCTCAATTTTTAATTATATTAATGTCTTTTTCAAATAAAGTTCTGTTGAGGTTATAAAAATCAAGAAAGTCTTTTTCGCTTACCTGTCCTTTATATGGCGCGTAATAATGCATTTTTTGTTCTTTTTCCTGCCACCCGTGGTTTCTCCATAATAAAACATAAGAAATTTTATAATCGCCAATTGCTTTATCTAAAGTTCCTGTCCACCATTTAGGATCAGGAATAGCTTCGTAACCCGCTTCGGCTATCGCAATTAATTTATGTTGTTTTGTGCCAATTTCATTGATGATTTTCAGTTGGCTTTGCACTTCTTCTATGAATTTTTTGCCGTCTTTATCGTCATTATTCTGATAAGTATCAAAACTGATCATATCAGCATAATTATCACTTGGATAACTCGCCAGAAAATCTTCTTTTGAACTGAAACTGCTGGTATTGTAAATATAGATAAGATTATGAACGCCTTTTTTCTGCAGGTATTCGAATGTAAATTTCCATAAGGATTTGAATTCTTCAGGTGTACAATTCCCTTTTCCCCACCAAAACCAGCCTCCCGTAAGTTCATGATAAGGTCTGAAAAGAATTGGAATATGTTTTCCTTTTTTGTCCTTTAAGGATAAAAGATAATGAGCCGCTTTATCGAGCCAAACCGTGAATTTTTGATGGTTTTCTCCACCAGGCAAAACAGTTTTAAGTGAATTTGGCGTATTGTCCCAGGCACTTTTTCCGGTTGCAGGATTATCAAAATGCCAGCTTATAGTTGTGATTCCGCCTCTTTCATGGCTTTCTTTTATGTATTGTGTCATTTTTGTAAACGGAATGCCGTCTATATTGTCAGGACTATCTTTTTCAAGACCGGCAAGATCCCAGCCATAAACGGCTGGATAATCGCCAACTACATCTTTTATATCGCTTCTGCCGTTTTCGTATTTCCAGTTTACACCGTACGCAAGATCGTCCTGATGGCCAAACATATATCCTTTTTGAGCTAATTGATGAAGTTTTTGGTACAATGCAACAGTTTCAGGTGTTGCTTTTTTATCTGAAAGTGACAAATTAGTATTAGTGATAATTTGCTTTGAGGAACAGGAACTGCCTATAAATATCGCTGCTATAAATGTTATTATGTTTTTTTTCATTAGAAATAAGGTTGTTTATCAATGTGATAAGTGTAAAAGTAACAATTCAAAAACAGCTTACAAAAACTTCAATTTTTAAATCTTTAAATCAATGTTATTTTTAGATTAGAATTGCCAAAACTATAAAAAGATATAACATTAAAAATGATTACTGTTTATTATCAATACCGTTTTTATAAAAATGATAATTCTATTTTTCAAAGATAATGGGATGTTTGTCGTCTAATTAATATTATTTTATCAATTATATATCATATTATTGCAAATAAAAAAAAACAATATTACTTTTTAAAATAGTTATTTAAGATGAGCAGCGCTAAAAATTTTTATAGAGAAATTGCCCCGCTTTCGGCTGGAGATAGTTTTTTAGTTTTTGACAGAGTAAAAGACAGTTTTGATTTTCCGGTACATTATCATCCGGAATTTGAGATCAATTTTATTTTAAACGGGAAAGGAGTGAAGCGTGTTGTGGGAGATAATATCGAAGAAATTGACAATGTCGAACTGGTTTTGATTGGACCAAATTTATATCATGGCTGGGAACTAAATAAATGTACGAGCAAAAAAATCCACGAAATAACCATTCAGTTTCATAATGATCTTTTTCATGAATCTTTATTGTCAAGACGTATTATGAACCCGATTCGGGATATGTTTAACCGATCGATTCACGGAATTTTATTTTCAAAAAAAGTAGCCGAAGAATTAACGCCTAGACTTGTAAAGCTTTCTAAATTAGATGGTATGGACTATTTTTTAGAAATTACTTCTTTGTTGTATGATCTGGCAAATTCCAGAAATCAACGTTTACTGTCGACTTACACAGTAGATTATGATACGTTTGATGATTATGATAAAATGAAACTGGTTTATGAATATGTGCAGAAACATTTTGCAGAAAAAATAACTTTAGAAGATGTTGCCGGTGTTGCCAGTATGTCGATTATATCTTTCAATCGTTTTATAAAAAAACGTACGGGAAAAACTTTTGTCAATTATATCAACGATATCCGTATTGGATACGCGGCACGTTGGCTTGTAGAAAAAGATATGAGTGTTTCAGAAGTTGCTTTTAAGTCCGGTTTTAATAATATTGCGAATTTTAATCGCAGTTTTAAGGCTATTAAAAATTGTACACCAAGTCAGTATAGGGAAGATTTTTCCGGATTAAAGCGTATTTTATAGTGATACTTTTTTTGCATAAACAAATATTATTTTTAACGAAATCGTTTGCTTTTTGGTCAATTCGTTAATTTTTATTTATAAGATTTATAGTTTTAGCAGGTGTGATTTGAGAATAATGTAATTTTTTATCGTTTTTATTTTTAAATATGTTTTTTTAAACTCGTACAGTAAAAATATTATCATTAAATGATATAATACTATCGATTTATTGTTTTGTTGTGTTATAGATTTGTTAAATAATTTAAGAATAAACAGCAACCAGTTTATTACTTGAATTTGAGAACAAATTTAAACTAACCAAACATTTATTATGAAAAAACTAATGACTAACTTCATTCATTGGAACGCTAACCACAGAGTAGTTCCTTTGATTTTATTTTTGTTGCTGACCAGTAATTGTATTACAGCCCAGGTTAAGGTAACAGGAGTAGTATCTGATGATAAGGGACTTTCGATACCAGGCGCAAATATCATGGTTACGGGTACTAAAAAATCAGTTTCAACAGATTTTGACGGAAACTATTCTATTGATGCGCCGGCGAACGCTACTATTTCAGTTTCATTTATTGGATATGTTACTCAAATAATTAATATAAAAAACGGAGGCAAAATAAATGTAGTGTTAAAGCTAAGTGCCGAAGATTTACGCGAAGTCCTAGTAAATGTTGGGTATCGTAATCAGAAAAGAAAAGATGTAACCGGCGCTATCTCGTCTGTAACAGCAAAGGATTTTAAGGATTCTCAACAAGTTACTGTAGAACAATTACTGCAAGGGAGAGCAGCCGGGGTAGTGGTTACAAACAACTCAGGTAAGCCGGGAGGAAGTATCTCTGTTAAGATTCGCGGTACTGCATCCTTAGGTGGTAGTAATGAACCGTTATATATTGTCGATGGTATTCCTATTTCAGGAGATGCTACCAATCAGGCAACCGGAGGAACAATTGTTAGTGGTTATATTGGTACCAATACAGGAAGTGTAACCAATAGTCCATTGGCATTTTTAAACCCAAATGATATTGAAACTATGGACATTCTTAAAGATGCTGCTTCGGCTGCGGTTTATGGCTCAAGAGCGTCAAATGGTGTTGTAATTATTACTACTAAAAAAGGTAAAAAGGGAACAGGAAAAATAACATACGATACTGCTTTTTCGACACAAAATGTGACAAGATTACTTAAAACAATGGATCTTAGTCAGTATGCCACACAGCAAAATGCATTGGCTTCTTATTATGGCGTAGCGCCAAGAGATGAGTTTGCGGTTCCTTCGGTTTTAGGAAAAGGAACCAACTGGCAGGACGAAATATACAGAACTGCTTTAATGACAAGCCATCAGTTATCATTTTCAGGAGCAAAGGATAATATGAGTTATTATGTTTCCGGAGGATATTTGAATCAGGATGGGGTTGTTATTGGGTCTGATTTTAAAAGATATACTTTCAAAACCAATCTTGAAGCTAAAGTAAAAGACTGGTTGACAATGGGTATTACGATCAATACTGGTATTACTAACCAAAATATTACTATTGAAGGTTATAGCGACGGTATTATAGGTACTACGATATTATCTACTCCGGATGTTGCGGTTAAAAATTTAGACGGAACTTATGCCGGGCCTCCTAAGGACGGTACACAAGGAGCATGGATAAATCCGGTAGCAAGTACTTTAATGAATACTAATTATTTGGTACAAAAGAATTTTCAGGGTAATTTTTATGCCACTGTAAAACTGGCAAAAGGATTAGATTATCGTTTTGAATTTGGCGGTTCGACCAATATTCAAAACTTCGAAGGATTCCAGCCTACTTATGCCTGGGGTGCTGCTGTAAACAAAGTAAACCAGCTTCAGGAAAGATCGAACACCTGGTACGGGCTGAATCTTAAAAATATGCTTACCTATAGTTTTTCTGCAGGAAAGCATAACTTTAATCTTATGGGACTTCAGGAAGCAAATGATTCTCATTGGTTTGGAGGCAGTCAGTCTGTAAGTGGTTTACTAAGCAATGATGTTCATTCGATAAATCTTGGAGATCAAAAAACATTAGTAGCCAGTGAATATAAGGGAGAGAATGCTTTGTACTCTTTCTTAGGGTCTTTGAACTACAATTTTGATAATAAATATTTTCTGCAGGCTACAATAAGAGCTGACGGCAGTTCTAATTTTGCCGAAGATAAAAGATGGGGTTACTTCCCGTCGATTTCCGGATCGTGGAAACTTTCTAACGAAAAATTTATGGAGGGCACAAAAGACTATATCGACAATATTAAATTTAGAATTGGATATGGTGAAACAGGAAATCAAAATATTGGCGGCGGATTGTACGCTTCTAATATTCAAACGATAAAATCAGCTTTAGGAAATTTCTTTACTGCAGGTAATATTGCCAATCCGGATTTAACCTGGCAAAAAGCAGAAGACAGTAACTTAGGTCTTGATTTTAGCTTATTTAAATCTAAATTGTTTGCTACAATCGATGTGTACAGAAAACAATCTTCAGGATTTTTATTTGTATTGCCTTTGCCAAGTTATGTTACAGGTTTAGAGCAATATCAGGGTGGTTTGGCAGCGCCAACTGTCAACTTAGGCAGCATGAGAAATCAGGGTATTGAGGCAACGCTGAAATATTCGAACAGTTTTTCGAAGAACTTTTCATGGGATGCGACTCTTATGTTTTCTAAAAACAACAACAAACTTTTGAGTTTGGTAGATAATTTCGATTTAATCAAAGAAGTTCAGGTAAATGGATATACTACTAAAACAGTAACGAAAAGTGAGGTTGGCCAGCCAATTGGTCAGTTTTACGGATATCAGACTGTAGGGATCATCAGAACAAACGAACAACTGGCCAATGCGCCAATTCCTTATACAGGAAACAAAGCGGTAAAAAGCGTTCTGGGAGATGTAGAATATGTTGACCAGAACAAAGACGGATTGATCGATGAAAAGGATTTAACGTATATAGGGAATCCTCAGGCTGACTTTATTTATAGTTTCAATAATCAATTTAGGTACAAAAATCTTGATCTTTCTATTTTCTTAACAGGATCTCAGGGGAATAAAGTAATGAACCTGACCAGAAGAGCTGCAACCAAAAATCAGCGCCTTTACGAAAATCAATTGGCAGAAGCGGCTGATTTCTGGACACCGGACAATCCGAATGCGAAATATCCAAGACCTGATGGCGGAGACGGACATCCAAATATTGCCATATCTGATCGCTATGTAGAAGATGGTTCTTATCTGAAAATTTCGCAGTTAACTTTTGGATATAGTTTACCATCAGATGTGATTTCTAAAACCAAATTAAGCAAACTGAGATTTTATGCAAGTGTTCAAAACCTGTACACTTTTACAAAATACACTGGTTATGATCCGGAAATTGGAGACTACAACCAAAATGCTTTATTGAGTGGAATTGATTCGGGACGTTACCCTACAAACCGTACAATTACTTTTGGAATGAATGTTGAATTTTAATAAAAACTATTATGAAAATATATAAAATAAATTTTAAAAGCGTAGCGGTTTGTGTTTTGCTGGCTTTATCTGCTTCATGTAGTGATGATTACTTAGACCGACCTACTCAGGATGGTTATGTGAGTGATAATTTTTACACTTCGGATGAGCAGGTACAACGTACTACTTATGGAATGTACGGAAGAATGTGGGCGCCGTTTTTTACAAAATGTTTCTTTGCGCTTTCAGAAATGTCATCAGGAAACTGCTGGTCGAATGTTGACGGAAATGAAGTAATTCAGTTTAAACTAACTTCAGACAGTTTTATTTTATCTGATCCGTGGAGATCTTGTTTTGGAATTATTGCCCAATCAAATGATCTGATCAACAATTTAAATAGCAATGCTAAAGCAGGCGTAAGTCCTGCTGTAATAAAAAATACAATTGCTGAGGCACATTTTTTCAGAGCAGTTTCCTATTTCTATTTGGTTCGTTTGTTTGGTCCGGTACCTATTATTGAAGATAATCTGGCACTTGCTAAAAACCCGATGGTGAATACAAACAGAATTGAAGACGTTTATAAATTCATAGAAAATGATTTAAAATACGCTGCGGCAAACTTAAAATCAAAAGTAAGATTAAGAGGTGCAAGTACCGAGAATGTTTTTGTTTCGCAAGGAACTGCCGAATCTTTTTTAGCGAAGGTATATCTCTATGAAAAAGATTATCCAAATGCAAAATTGATGGCCGAGAAAGTAATTAATTCAGGAGAATTTGGTCTTTTACCGAGTTATGCCGATTTGTTTTTGACAAGTAAAAATAATAACGAAGAATCTATTTATTCCTGGCAATGGTCTGGTTCGGTAAACGAATATCAGGCAGGAAATCCTTCTAATGTGCAATATGGTCTGGATATTTTAAATGACAGAGCATCTTACGGTGCAGTATATGTGCCGTCTAATGATATTCAGGAAGCTTTTGAGGTAGGAGATCTAAGAAGAAAAGAATCTTATATGATTTACGGAGATACTTATCCGGCATTAAAAGGAGATGATGCGGTAGGTTTTACTTTAGATAAAACAAAATATCCAAATGTTTTAGATGCAACAGGTGCAGCGGTAAAAAAATATGTGGTTGGTCAGGAAACAGGCGAGACGGGTCCTGCGGACAATTGGGGTTCTATGAGCAATTGTAATTATATCATGCGTTACGCTGATCTTTTATTAATTCATGCCGAAGCAATTTTAGCAGGAGCTAATGAAACCAGCGATCCGGCAGCAAAAGCATCTTTTAATAAAGTGAGAAAAAGAGCAGGTTTAGGAGAGTTGGGTACGAATGTTCCTTTAACAAAAAAAGCATTGTTCCAGGAGCGTAGGGTAGAATTTGCTTTTGAGGGAGAATTCTGGTACGATTTGGGAAGATTGCCAAGAGCAGAAGCAATTGATATTATTTCGAAACAAGACAGAGGTTCTGATTACGAAGGAGTAAAGCATTATACGCCGGTAGAAACTGATTTTATTTTTCCTAAACCAGCGAACGATGTTAGAAAAAATCCAAAATTAAAAGAAGCCCCGGTTCCTTATGTTTTTAAATAAACTTTAAAGAAAACAATCATGAAAAATATAAACATAATAATGTCATTGAAGTTGTACGTTCTGGCTTCAATTTCAATTTTCTTACTTAATTCTTGTTCTAATGACGATGGCGGTTCTTCAGGTACATTGGCCATAACGGGAATTAGCAAATCGGTTATAGACGATCCTTTGGTTGAAGGCGACAGACAGGTAGATGTGCCAACAGATGTTATTAATGCAGGGAATACCTATATTATTAGAGGTTCCGGTTTTTCGACTTTAAAATCGATCTCATTCAATGGTTTAGAGACTGAATTTAATCCAACCCTGGTTACTGATAATGTAATTGTGGTAAATGTAGACGCGGCGACTCCTTATTATAATGAAATGGATGAGATGAAATTGGTTACTAATATTGGAACTTTAGTGTATTCCGTAAAAGTAAGACCTCCGTTTCCAAGCATTACGGGATTTCCTATTAACCCAAATCCGGGGGACATCATCACGATTACAGGTGACTATTTCCTTCGTCCGGTTGTAAATTTTGGAACTACCAAAGTCGAGCCAATCTCTTCTTCGTTAACAGAGCTTACAGTACAGGTGCCGGATAATATTCAGTACAAAAGTTTATCTATTACCAATGTATCAGGAACGACCGTCGCGGGGCAATCTTTTGGAAGTGCCATTTACGATGATTCCTTTACTTCAATAAGCGGTGGTTACGCATTATGGGATGCGGCTAATCCTTTTAATGCTGCTTATACCAAAGATCCTAAGCAAGGCTCGAAATGTATTTCCTGGACAGCAAATCAATGGGGCGGATTAGAATTTTTAGTTGAAAGTTCTAAAGTTGACCTTTCTAAATACAAAGGAATCAGGGTAAGTCTTAAAGGACAAAATGCAGGTAAAATTGGTGTTTTCTTAAATGGCAGTGATGCGATTAAGCCGTCATATGATTTTTCATCTGACTGGACGTATGTCGAAATTCCGTTTAGTGCTTTTAATAATCCTGCGGAACTGAATAAAATTGCTTTTCAGGAATTTGGAGGCAAAGTAGGAGGAAATACTATTTATATTGACGATTTAGGTTTGATATTAAAATAGTTAATTGAGATTTAAAATGATTAAAAAGAAAACTTATGAAAATAATATATAAACTAAAACAAATTGCATTAGGAATACTTTTGCTTGCTGTAGCTTCTTCCTGCGACGATACGATTGAGGATGTTGGAGGTGTGCAGCAAAATTATAACTCAGTCTATGGCATAATAGCTGCAAATACTAATTTGGCCACTTTTACCAAAGCTATAGATTTAGCGGGATTAAAATCTACTTTTGATACAACAGATGATTTTACTTTTTTTATCCCTACTGATGCTGCATTCGATGCTTATCTGGTAAAAAGCGGCTACGTAAATTCGCTTGGATATCCTGATATTAATTTGGTTCCGGTTGATGTTTTACGAGAACTAGTATTAAGCCATGTGGTAAAAGGGGTTAAAAAGAGAGTAGGATATTTAGACGGAATACAGGCTGATTATCTTACAACAGGCGAATTGTCTACAATGGCCAATGCAGAAGATGCAGATCTTTATTTATTGGGTGTTAATGTTACAAACGGCGTTTTAAAAGTAAACGGTTCTGATAAACCTGCTCCGGGAGTAGATTATTACGGAACAAACGGGTTTGTGAATGTTTTAGACAATGTCATATCTCTGGATCCTCCGGCTCCGGTAATCGACGGCGTGTCTAATGCATCTCCTTCTCCTGGTGAAGATATAATTATAAAAGGTTTAAATTTTGTACAGGTAAGAACGGTTAAGTTTGATGATAAAGTAGTCGCGTTTAAAGTCTTATCTAAAACAGAAATACAAGTAACGGTTCCGGAAGATTATGGTTCTAATGCGATTGTAACAGTGCAAACAGTTTATGGTACTTCAAACATTGCTACTCTGGGTATTAAACATTTATTGTTTGGTGATGATTTTGATGGTTCGCCTGCTCCAAGCTGGACATGGAATTGGGGTGGAACCGAGGATTTTCAAAATACGGAAGTCGTAAGCAGAGGAACCAAATCAATTAAAAGAGAAAATAAAGATGCATGGAGTGGTCTTATGATTGGCTACAATAGTCTAAAAGTGAGTGATTACCAATATTTAAAACTTTCTATTTATTCAACAGCTTCTACCAGAATTTTATTTTCAATAGCGGGTCAGGATGACGCTACGGGAATTGCTGTTGATATTAAAGCCGGACAATGGAACAATATATCAATACCATTTTCAAGCCTTCATACTGAGTTACTTACCAATGGAGAGTTTAATTCTTTATTTATGAAAGAATATTCAGGATTGCCGGGAATTGTATATCTCGATGATATAGGTTTCTTATAAAAGGAGTTTTTATTTTGAGTTTTGTTTAAGATATTCCCTAATTCACTCAATTAGGGAATATTTTTTATAGATGATAATTTATTTACTGATAATCAATTTGTTATATGATTTTTTAGTATTGCTATTTGAGAAAATAGTATCTTTTTTCATCTATTTTTCGGGTTAAATTTATTTCATATTAACAAACCAAAAAAAAGAATTTATGAAAAAAAATGACTTTCAGTTTTCAACGAAACAAAAACTCTGTTTATTAAGTTTTGTTTTAATTTTAATGGGCTATCGGTTAAGTGCTCAGGAAATTACAGGCTTAAATCCGTATTGCGTAGCCTCAAATCCTTCATATTCAGTCGTGGCACCACAGGGTTTGGCTTATGATGAAGTCGTTTGGTCTTGTACAGATCCGGCGGTAACTTTTTCAGGAAATCCATCGCCTTTAACGCTTTCTAAGGTCTTGTATAAATATCCGGGATTTATTGCCGGAGGAGAAATTCTTAAAGTAGAATTTAAAAGCGGAGGTACTGTTGTAGCAGTAAGACAAATAACATTTGTTGCGCCCGAAGTGCCAGTACAACCCAATTATCTTGTAACAAAAACAAATGATTACTGTACTGCTCAATATCATATTATAACATTGACGGTAACCACGGATCCAAATCCAAGCCCGAACACAAATTTTTCAATCGCACCCAGAGTGGCGGATCCAAGTATTGTAGTTACACAAACCTCAAAAAATGTATTCGAATTAAAACTGCCGCTAAACGGACAATCTTATTTTTTGTATGATGTAACAAGTACAACATCAATATCAGGATGTCAGTCGAATAGTTTCTCAACGACCACATACGGTAATTCTGTTGCCTTAAATTTAACAGGTTGCGCTAATAACACAACAAATCCAGGCACCAATTATGAATTTACAATATCGCCAAATCCGTATAGTGATGGTTATATCACCATAGTGGCAACTGCGGTTTCTTCGCAGGCACCGGCAACTTGTAGAATTTATAATAGTTCAGGTATTTTAAAACTTACTTTTTCATTGCTGGGACCAAGTACTTATATTCCGCTTAAAACAGCTGTTGGGCCATCTTTGACTGCAGGAATATATATTGTGCAGGTAACGTATCCTAATGGAATTGTAAAAACTAAAAATCTGGTTGTGAATTAAGGAAAATGTTCTTCTTAAAACAAGGAACTCCATTTCGAGAGCATCGATTTGGAGTTTTTTATATCATTAATTATTACTGTTTGAAGTTCAATTGTTCTTCATCAGCATAAAAAAAATAAAATATCAAAAATAAATTATAATGAAAAAAGCAATAGTATTAGCCCTTACGATCTGGTGCAACTTTACTTTTAGCCAGGGAAATACACATACGCAAGCAGGAGGAAAATTCGAAGGTTTGGCTATGACCCCTCCAATGGGTTGGAATTCCTGGAATACCTTTGGTACCAGTATCGATGAAAAATTGGTAAAAGAAACAGCTGATATTATGGTTTCGTCCGGAATGGCCGCTGCCGGATACAATTATATTGTGCTCGATGATGGCTGGATGACCAAAGAACGTGATGCTAACGGAGATTTGGTTCCGGATCCGGTTAAATTTCCTAACGGAATGAAAGCTGTGGTTGATTATGTACATAGCAAAGGATTAAAGTTTGGTTTGTACAATTGCGCCGGAACACAAACCTGTGCGGGTTATCCCGGAACCCGTGGTTATGAATATCAGGATGCAAGATTTTATGCAAAGTTAGAAATAGACTTTCTTAAATATGACTGGTGCAATACAAAAGGGATTACAGCACCAGAGGCATACACTACAATGAGTAATGCACTTAAAACTGCCGGACGTCCAATTGTTTTTAGTCTTTGCGAATGGGGGGACAACCAACCTTGGGAATGGGGAAAACCAGTTGGTAATTTATGGAGAATCTCAGGCGATATTTATCCTTGTTTTGATTGTGAGTTTAAACATCCTGAAAATTGGTCTTCGTGGGGATTTATGAAAATCGCTGAAATGAGAAAAGACATTCGTAAATATTCAGGCCCGGATCATTGGAATGATTTTGATATGATGGAAGTTGGAAATGAAATGAATGATACCGAAGATAAATCGCATTTCGCTATTTGGTGTATGCTTTCGTCTCCGCTTGTAGCAGGAAATGATTTCAGAAAAATGTCTAAAGAAACCCTGGCAATCTTAACCAACAAAGATTTAATCGCCGTGAATCAGGATAAATTAGGAATTCAGGGGTTTAAATATTTGGCTGAAGACGGTCTGGAAGTTTGGGTAAAACCTTTATCAGACGGAAATTGGGCCGTTACTTTTTTGAATAGAAGTGAAGTTTCTAAAAAAATCAATTTCGATTGGAAAAAACATACAATAAAAGATGCTGATTTTGGTTATGAGGCTGATTTTAGTAGAACAGTTTACAAATTAAGAGATCTTTGGAAGAATAAAGAAATAGGTACTACTAAGAAAAATTTTATTTCAGCGCTTGCTTCTCATGATGTCATTACCTTAAAATTAATTCCTTAATTCTAACTAATGATGAAAACAAAAAGGCAATTTTTTACCCTTATCTTATTATTGGCGTTTTTTATATCGAATGCGCAGTTTGTAAAACATCATGGTCAACTGAGTGTTCGTGGTTCTCAACTAGTAGATAAAAACAACAATCCGATTGTTTTAAGAGGAATGAGTTTTGGCTGGCATAGTATGTGGCCCAGGTTTTATAATCAAAAAGCGGTCAGTTGGCTTAAAAAAGATTTTAACTGTAATGTTGTTCGTGCTGCTATGGGAATCGAACTTGGAGAACATTCTTATATGAAGGATCCGAAATTTTCAAAAGAAAAAATAGAAGCCGTTATCAAAGGAGCAATTAAAGCTGATATCTACGTAATTGTCGATTGGCACAGTCATAATATTAATTTGAAAGAAGCTAAGGAATTTTTTGCAGAGATTTCTAAAAAGTATGCCAAATATCCTAATATAATATATGAGATATTTAATGAGCCGGATCATGAAAGCTGGGCTGAGGTTAAAGCTTATTCTGAAGAAGTAATAAAAGTGATACGGGAAAATGATCCAAACAATATTATTCTGGTTGGCTCACCACATTGGGATCAGGATGTTGATCTTCCCGCGGCAGATCCTATTTTGGGATACAGTAATATAATGTATACGATGCATTTTTACGCCGCGACACACGGCAAGGAATTAAGGGATAGGACAGATCTAGCTATAAATAAAGGTTTACCTATTTTTGTTTCAGAATCTGCCGGAATGGAAGCTTCCGGCGATGGTCCTTTAAATACTAAAGCGTGGCAGGAATATATCGACTGGATGGAAGCCAGAAAATTAAGCTGGATAACCTGGTCCGTATCTGATAAAGATGAAACCTGTTCTATTTTGAAAAAATCAGCTAAATCTACCGGTAAATGGAAAAACGAAGATTTAAAAGAATCGGGAATTAAAGTTCGTGAGTTTTTAAGAAAGTATAATACGCAAGAGTAGCGTTAATTGCATCAATTTTAGAAAGCCTGTTCAGTTTGTTGAACAGGCTTTTTTGTTGATAAAAAAAATAATTGAAAGTGCTAATATGAGCTCAATTTAGGCGCGTTTTGTTTAGTTGTATTTGTAGGAATTGTTAAGGTGGTTTTTTAGCTATGATCAACTTTTTTAATAATCCTGATTTCATTGGTTTTTTTTTATTATTTTAAAATGACCCCTATTTTTTAATAGGTTTGTTTTGTTTTAGAGTCTTTTTTATATTGTTTTTATCTTATTTTTTATTTGTATTTTGGTTTTGACCCTATTTTTTTAATTGGTTATATTAAAAATCATTTGTTGAATTTTTAAAAACAAACGGTTATAAATATCAAATCATGATTATTGTTAATTTAATTTTTGTAATCCATAATTCTTCTCTTAAATCATCAAAAAAATAGATTTCAGTTCTTGTACTCATGCAAAAGTTAATAAATTCGCTAATGAAAATGAAGATGTTTTAGAGGCAGAAAAGAGGTTTTAAAAAAGGGATTTATAGTATTACAATACATATATAAAAGATTAACTAACCAGAATCAATTAATAACCAAAAACCAATTACAACATGAAAAAAGTATTACACATTTTTGCCGCGATGTTAACGAGTTCTTTTGCTTTTGCTCAAGATGATACTGAAACTACGACTTCGCCAGCAACAACCTGGGGAGGATCAGCAGATGCTTACTATAAATATGATTTTTCAAAACAAATGAATGGATTAACGAGCTTTACCAACTCACAAGATTCATTCGAACTAGGAATGGCCTCTGTTCAGGCAGCTCATACATTCGGGAAAGCCTCTGTTTTTGTAGACTTAGGTTTCGGAAAAAGAGCAGGGGAGTTTTCATATAATGAAACAACAGATAAAGATATTGATGCAAAATTTTTAATTAAACAATTATTTTTTACGTATCAGATAACAGATGAATTTAAAGTAGTGGCGGGTAGTTTTGGTACTCATATAGGATATGAGGTATTAGATGCGATAGGTAATAAAAACTACAGCATGTCTTACGCTTTTTCTTATGGTCCTTTCTTTAACACGGGGGTAAAAGCACAATATACCTCAGGAAAGTTTACAGCCATGGCAGGAATTACAAACCCTACTGATTTTAAATCAGCTATGGATGCCGGTTCAACTCAAAAAACTTTTATAGCACAATTAGGTTATATTGGTGAAACAGGAAGTGCTTATTTAAATTTTACATCAGGAAGTACTAATCCTACTCCGGGAACTTTAGTGGTTCCATCTGACGAAAATAAAACACAAATCGATTTTGTGGCATCAAAAACAATAACTGATGCATTTTCTTTAGGATTCAATGCAACTTACGCAAAGACTAAAAATGATTTCGATAGTACCTTAGACGGTGACTGGTTTTCAATTGTAGGATATGCAAATTACGCTTTCAAACCATCATTGAGCTTAGCGTACAGAATGGAATATTTTGATGCTAAAAATGCTGCGGCCAATGTAGGAACATTAATGGGATCTAGTGTTTTTGCCAATACAGTTTCTTTAAATTACAAAGTAGGAAAACTAACCATAATTCCTGAGCTAAGATATGATGCTGCATCAGAAGATATCTTTTTAGATAAAGATGCTTTACCAACAGGCGGATCATTCTATGCCTTAATTGCTACAACATACTCTTTCTAGAGATAAAGATTGATATTTTTTTTTTTTTTTTGTAGTTTCGGAAAACATTCATTTTTTTGTGATTTTTTTTTTTTCATTTTTACCCTATTTTTTTTTTATTTTTTTTTTTTATTTTGTTTACAATA